>Ga0209643_1000455_pt1 | contig 75185 bp, 70 predicted proteins | sample AutmiccBRH37_all_FD_187383 | JGI IMG/M metagenome (GOLD analysis project Ga0209643, IMG submission 187383) | Deep subsurface microbial communities from Mt. Terri, Switzerland - Autotrophic microbial communities BRH/37_all (SPAdes) (version 2) | ecosystem: Environmental > Aquatic > Deep... | reverse complement strand
TTATAACATATTGTGCCATATTATGCCACACAAATATGACGTAAAACTAAAATAAAAAATCCCCTTGCAGCCTTATACCACAGGGAGATTAGGGTTTGCACTTTTCAATTATGCTGTCAAACTAACGAGTGATTATGCGGTTAGAAGCATAACTGAAAGCCTGACCCCATAATGCTCATAATGCTTTCTAACCAAAGCAGTTGATTCCATAGCATGAGAGAGCTATAATATGGTTAGAATTTTACCATAAGGGGTTGATATCATGCAGATTAAGCCGTCCGCAAGTATCCGGCAGAACTACAATGAGATAGCGGATTTGTGCAGATCTACAGGTGAGCCGGTGTATCTTACCAAAAACGGCGAGGGCGATCTCGTGGTGATGGATATAGGAGCGTTTACCCGCCGTGAAAAAATGCTGAAGCTGCGAGAAGAACTGCTGGCCGTCGAGGAAGACCGTTTGGCCGGACGCGCCGGAACAACGCCGGATGAACTGGACAGCTATCTGGACAGCATCATTGACGAGGTGGAACATGGAAAAGAAGCCTCAGTATAAGGTGATTATTTCCGATTGCGCCCGCCAAATGCTGGCTGTCCATATCCGATTTCTGGCACAGAAAAGTCCCACCGCCGCCCGCAAAATCAAAAACGACCTGATGGACGCCATCCGTTCCCTGCACCAAATGCCGGAGCGTTTCCCCTTTCTGGAGGCCGAGTTTATTCCGCCAAACAAATACCACAAGATGTTCATTGAGAAATGGTATCTTATTTTATACCAAGTTAAGGATCAGACGGTATACGTTGACTACATCATGGATTGCAGGAAGGATTATGGATGGCTGGTACGGTAGATTGTGTAAAACGGTAAAACTGGGGTCAGGCTTTCAAATATGCAAATAAAGTGGTATGCATATACCATGGCCAGAAAACCGCGTATTCAATATTCCGGTGCCTTTTATCACATTGTAGTCCGTGGAAATCAGCGACAGAACATTTTTTTGAAGATGCAGACCGTCTTGAGTATCTTGAGTGAGGGGCTAAGGATTGCCCGGGGGTATTGATAGCAATAGCAAAAAGAACAGGCTATCCGCTGACAGAGATGCAGCCGGTAATTGGCAGAGACATCTCGGTTTTATCAAGAATGTCCACCAATGCAGAAACCAACAAGGGGCGACAAATACTGAAAAGAAGGGAGTCGAACCCTAACGCCCGTGAAGGCGGCGGATTTTGAGTCCCTCAACATCACAGGAAGCATTGGTAATGTATAACGTACTCTAACGGAATCCTCAGAACCCAAAAAGCCTTGTATAATGGGCGTTTGCGGCACTTAAAACCAGGAAAACCACGTCACTCCAAGGCTCTCTCAAAAGAGCGGTTTTGACACAAATTTTGGACGTTGGAGGGATATTGGAGGGATGTTCAGGAGGGATATCCAGACCGTCTGCCGTCATAACGTCGAACGTGTAGTAATCAAAAATCAATACTGTAACAGTCATCCTACCATTGACAAATATTTTTAGGAGCTGATGACTGTGAAAAATCAAGAATATTACGAGCAGCTTTTTGAGCCGCATCCTGATGTCGTTACACTGGATGAATTCAGAGCCATGTTGGGCGGCATCGGAGAGACCACGGCACGAAAAATTTTGCATGGAAATCATATAAAGTATTTTTTTATCCGCAGTGCCTACAGGATACCTAAAGTATGGGTTATTGAGTATGTGCTAAGCGACCATTACGCCCAATACCGGCAAGAGCTAAAAGTACAGGTTTAGCAGTAATTAAAATGAATGAACAAGAGGACATAGGTTTTCGCTTATGTTCTCTTTTCTATGTAAATGAAGCCATGTTTAATGCGTGTATAGATTAGAGTGTTTAGGTATGTCTATATTACGCAGTGTGAAGTAAATTACGACTGAGCAATAATGAGAGAATGTCGGTTTTTACCTGGCATTCTCTTTTTATATAGACGCAGAGATAATTTCTATGTATTTAGAGATTATCTCTTGAAAAATGAGGAAACAAATGGTATTTTTATAAAGGAGAAATGTTGCGAGGTGTAAAATATTGCAAGTTAGCTATAAAAAACTTTGGAAATTATTAATTGATAAAAATATGAAAAAGACAGACTTGCAATTAGCAACTGGAATAAGTGCAGGTTCATTAGCTAAGCTCGGAAAAAATGAAACAGTTTCTATGGATACTTTGATACGCATATGTACAGCACTTTCGTGTGACGTAGGTGATATCATAGAATTTATAAACGAAAATAAGATTGATTAGATAAGAAATTTATGATAAATTTTTATATTTTTCTGGGAGTGGGTCTAGGACCTCGGTTTTGAAAATACTGACAGGATTGCTTTGCTGGCAATGAGCTATATAAAGATAACAGGAGTATCAACAAATAATGAGCATAGAAAAGAAATCAAAGAACAATACATTAAAAGTATTTGAAGCATTTGCTGGAATCGGAGCGCAGGCAACAGCATTCAAAAGATTAAATATTAACTATGAAATTGTTGGAATCAGCGAATGGTTTGTCAACGCAATTATTTGTTATGATGCTATTCACTGTTCCGATAAAGAAATTGAAATACCTGTTTATGAAGAACAATTAGGATACTTAAATCAATTCCAATTTAGCGGTGATTCTATGCACCCAATTAAAAAGATCAAAGCACTTGGGAGGAATGTAATAGAACAACTGTATATAGCAAATAAGAGGAGCAATAATTACGGCTCGATTACGCAACTTTATGGATGGCAAATGCCTGAAACAGATTTGCTTGTATATAGTTTTCCGTGTCAGGACCTGTCTACTGGCGGAAAAGCTTTAGGTATGAAAAAAGGTTCAGGCACCCGTTCGGGTCTGTTATGGGAAATAGAGCGAATTTTACTTGAGCTTAAAGATTTAAACCGGTTACCGGAGTACCTTTTACTTGAAAATGTAAAAAACATACTTGCTGAAGTGAACAAAACTGATTTGAATGCATGGCTTAACTTTTTAACTTCTATAGGATATCAAAATGATGAATTTATGATGTTGGATGCAACTGATTTCGGTGTGCCGCAAGACCGTCAAAGGGCATTTCTAGTAAGCCATCTAGGTTCTAAAACCGATGTTGAAAAGAAAATTATTAAACAGGAAAAAAATTTTGATATTTTAAAATTTTTGAGGACCGATTATGAAAATCCGGTATACAGGCATGAAGCTGATATTGCACAGCTTAACCGAACTCCTTCCCGTGAAGTAATGTGGAAAAAGAATGGCAGAGAAATCAATGACAATACAATAATTCATACTATCACCTGTAATATGGACAGAACCAATACTGCTGCGCTTTTTAGATATATAGGAGCCAAAGGGGATACATACAGACGTCTTACTATCCGTGAAGCTTTCCTGTTAATGGGATTTACTGAGGAAGAATATGAAAAAACCATGTGTCTGGAGTTTAGTTACCGGCAAATGAATAAACTGATTGGAAATTCAATAGTTGTCAATATACTTGTCGAGATCTTCCGTTCACTTTTCAGTGAAAAGTATGGCAAGGAGGATTCTTGTGAATAAAATAATTCTTCCAATAGATACGAAGTCTCTTCACTACAATATAAAAAACGAACAAATCAAGACACACAGCGACAGTGTCAACGCCTCTTAAGCAGGATAGTTCACACCGTAAGGCTTTAGGAAAGATATATCTTTAGCGCCTTGTCCAAAAGAATCAACTCAATTATGTACATAGATGGCGAGGACACTTATGGGTAGAATAATTGAAAAAGATCCGCCGGCAAAATCTTTGATTTTTGGAATCAGGGCAATTGGCTACAGCTTTTCAACTGCTGTAGCAGATATTATAGATAACAGTATTTCAGCCGGCGCAAAACGTATTGACATAATTTCTGACCCCCTTGAGGAATCAACCTATTTTGAATTTATTGATAACGGTTGCGGTATGGATCAACCGGAACTTGAGAATGCAATGCTTTTAGGATCTGACCGTATGGGTAAGCCCGATAGTGATATTGAACTTGGCAGGTACGGTTTGGGATTGAAGTCTGCTTCCCTATCGCAGTGCCGGGAATTTATAGTTGCCAGCAAAAAAGACGGACAGGTTAATGCAATGTCTTTCGATCTTGATTTGATTGAAAAAGACAATAAATGGTATCTGAAGATTCTCGATGGTGAAGAGATAGAAGACTTACCTAATATCGAGGGGTTGCTTCAATACGAAACCGGAACACTTGTTATATGGAAAAAGTTTGATAAACTTGAGAGTCTGGCTAAAAATTTTGAAGATTCTTTTAGGTCTTCTGTTGCTAATTCAAAAAAACACGTCGAATTTGTTTTTCACCGTTTTTATAACAGTATTGATATTTATTTTAATTACAAGCGTATTGAGGAACGCGATCCGTTTCTACGTGCCTCTGTTGGCAGGCAGCAAACAGGATATACTGAAAGACTAAATATTGACGGATGTACAATTGCCATAACTCCATATGCACTTCCATTCTGGAATACGTTGACTGACGAAGAAAAGAGATTGCTCGGTAATCCAAAGAGCATATATGACGATCAGGGTTTTTATCTCTACAGGAACAGGCGATTAATTTTGTGGGGCAGTTGGCTCCGAATGGGTGTTAAAAGCGAACTTAATAAGTTGGCTCGGGTTCAAGTGGATATCCCTTCGGCCTTGGACTCTGTTTGGATGCTTGATGTTAAAAAATCATCAGCTAAAATCCCCGATAAAATTAAAGATGAACTCAGAGCATCAATTAACGATTCTGAACTGAGAAGTAAAAAAACAGTTAAATTCCCAGGTATTAAGGAACAGATAGCAATAAACAAAATATGGGAAAGACGGATTAATGCACATAGCAACACAGTACGTTATGAAATAAACAGAAACAACCCTGTTATTACCGCGCTATATGAAGCAATTGGAGAGAACGAAACCATGCTACTTGAGGCTTTACTTTCACAGTTGGAGTGTTATATACCCAAATTTTCAATTCAGAATGACATTGCTGATTCTATTAAGATTGTAAACAGCGGTGATGACATTGAAGAAGAAAGGCTAATTAATGAGTTAATTAATGTCATTTCCATGGTAAGTCCTGAAGAAAAAGAAAAGAAACTTAATATGTTATTATCTATTGAAGCATATCAAAAATTAGCTAATAAACGCGAAGAAGTAATTAAAGAGGTGCTGGGATGAATGATGAAATTATTAGTTTGATTAATGAACCGCTTATTAAAAAAGCATACAACATACTCGATATTCTGTTGGAAGGATCTAAGCATACACATACGGATACGGTAAAGTATGCTACGTCTGTTGTAAGCGATATGCTTAAAATACCGAGAAACATTCCGGAATTTAAAGAATTGGTTGATATTATCGTTAGCAAGTATGAAAGCAATGTTGGAATCAAGGTTTTTGACCCTGACATTATTGTTGAAGATCCGAATAGCGGTCTGTGGCTAAAGAAAAAGAAAGATGAAATAAGCCACAGTTACTTTTCGCGATACCGGCACTATCTGTTTAACGATGAAGGCTTTAGCGGAACTGTTATTGACAATATTGAGGCAAGCTGTGAAAAAGCACTATCTTACTGCGCTGACCCCGTAAACTTTGCGGATATTGCAAACAGAAAAAAGCGCGGGTTGATAGTCGGTGATGTTCAGTCCGGAAAAACAGCCAACTATCTAGGCCTGATCAGTATGGCATGCGATTACGGATATAAAGTAATTGTTTTACTTGCCGGGCTGACGGATTCCCTCCGTAAACAGACACAGAAGCGTGTTGATACCGGATTTATTGGCGCTTACAGTAATACGATCGGTAACATAATCAAATATGTCGGTGTAGGAATAAGCAATAAAGATCATTATGCTATTCCATTAACAAACTCAGATAACGATTTTGCAAAATTCGTCCAAGAGAATTTAAATGCAACTGCTGGCGACTTTAATAAGCCCGTTGTTCTTGTTATTAAAAAGAATGCTAAAATTCTTGAAAGTGTCGAAAAATGGCTTAGACCCGGGAAGAACAATATCTCCGGTAAAAATGTTCTTATAATAGATGACGAGGCAGACAATGCTTCCGTAAACACTAAAAAGCCAGATCAAGATCCGTCAACGATTAATAAATATATCAGAAAGATATACAACAACTTTCCAATTGCATCATACGTAGGATTCACTGCAACTCCGTTTGCAAATATATTCATTAATCCAGACGATACGGATGAAGCGGATCAAGATCTTTTTCCTGCTGATTTTATCGTTCAATTAAAGGCTCCGGATAATTACTTTGGAGGAGGAAATATTTTTCCGCTTGATGGAAGTGGTTCAAGAGCATTACGGAAACTAGATGAAAATGAGTCGAATTTTCTCCCTGTGAGTCATAAGAAGGATGTTGCGTTTGGCGAATTGCCTGAGAGTTTAAAAGAGGCAATTTTATGTTTTTTGATTAACAATGTTATTCGTACAAAGCGCGGGCAGGTAACAAAGCACCGTTCCATGATGATAAATATCTCCAAATATAACGATCCGCAAGAGAGTATCAGATTCTGTGTTGATAAATATTTGGAAATAATACAAAACATCATAGAGCAAGACAGTTATAAACCGGTACAGGAATTTATCAAGAACGGGGAAATGAAGAAACTGTATTCACTATATACGCATGGTGATGCAACAAAAGTTGATTTTTATAAGGATATTCGGGAAGAAATTTCTTGGGAAGAAATACAGAACGGCCTTGAAAGTGAAATTAAACAGTTTGTTACTGCAATAATAAATAACCGCTATAAAGGTGACATGCGATTTGATTATGAAAATTACGGTAAGAAAGGTGCAAGAGTTATTGCAATAGGCGGATTTGTGCTTTCGCGTGGACTGACGCTTGAAGGCTTAATGGTTAGTTATTATAGCCGAAATGCAGGAGCGTATGATACTTTGCTTCAGATGTGCCGTTGGTTTGGCTATCGACCGAAATACGATGATCTTTGCAGAATATACATATCTCAAACCAATATTGACAGTTTTTTTGCGGTTTTGGATGCTGTCAGAGACTTGAAGGAACAGTTTACTGAAATGGCTTTAAGAAATAAGAAACCCAGAGATTTTGGATTAATGATTAAAGAATCCCCGGAGATATTGGAGACCACTTTGTTAATAACAAGCCGGAATAAAATGCGCAGTACGGATATATTGTCACTCTATTTAAATTACGGCGGTGTGTACACAGATACATCCAAATTATTCAGAAATCCGTCATTAAATATTAAAAACCGTAATGCGTTTGACGCATTTGTACAAACTCATTTTGAAAAAGGAAAAGTTCTTAATCATCAGATAAATACAAATCGCTATATGTTCACCGACGTTGACAAAGAGGATATTGCAGCTCTTCTAAAAAGGGTTGTAATTCCGTATGAAAATAAAAAATTTGATACCGAAAGTTTAAGCGAATATATAGCGGAAAGTGAGCAATTCAAATTCTGGGATGTTGTTGTTGCAACCGGTAAATCAAATCAGAAATATAGAGTTACAAACGGAGTTTTAATTAATGCGGTAGAGCGTAGTTTCCATCTGGGGAAAGGTGAAAACTTTATTAGAATTGGCGGGTCCAATAACCGTATTATTGATCCTGGTATTTTTAATAGCGGACTCGATTTGTCAAAGGATTTTATTGAAGATTTCCTAAAGAGAAAGAAAAATGAAAACCCTGATAAAAACTGTGAAGAACTCACCGCAAAAGACTATTTGAAAATCCGTACTAAACCTCTCCTCGCGATCTATCCTATAGACCTCAAAAATGACAGCAATGAGGACTGCGAAGCAATGAAAGCAGAAAAAACTGTGATTAAGGAGAGTTTTGGCACTGAACTCTTAATCGGCTTTGCTATTGGTTTTCCTGAAAAGGAATCAAAGGCTATTGTACAATACCGTGCGAATAGAGTTAAACTTGATCAGTTAACCAAGGACAATGATGTTGACGAAGACGAGGAGGAACTCGAAGATGATTGATTTTATGAATATGTACTCAGATCTCGAAAAAGATCTTTTAGGAAATCAGAAAAAGCTAATGATTTCATCTTCACTTAGTGTTTATTACGGAATTAACGGCGATGGCAATTTTAGATTGTCTTTTATGTCATCGGTCATTCCTCCAAAGATGGAATCAACTAAGTTGCTGAAAGTGTCGCAGTTTGAGGAAAGTGATGCTGTTTATTGGACATGCTTTGACCTGATGCAGTCCACAGCCAAGCAAGTGTTTTATACTTTTTGCGGAGATATTGTCAGTTCAGTTTACGATATTCAGGATGAGCATAAAGCTCTTATACTGTTAAAAAACCGTTTTCATACATGGAAAAGCATGTTTAAGCGTGACATAAGCAAAATTACCGATGAAATGATCAAAGGACTGCTTGGCGAACTGTATTTTTTGAGGGAATTTATGATTGTAAAATACGGTATTGATGATGCGATTGAAATATGGAGCGGTCCTGACGGAGCAAATAAAGATTTTTCAAAAGGTACTGACTGGTATGAGGTTAAAACAGTATCTGCGAACATGATAAGTGTCAAAATATCGTCGGTAACTCAACTTTCCTCGGCTACTCCGGGTCACTTAGCAATTATCCGGCTTGAATCAATGTCTTCACAATTTGAAGATGGTCAGTCAAGTGTAGGCGAGTTATTCCAATCAGTTTTACGATTGATTGAAGCGGATGAAACCAGAGAGAAATTCTTGGAAAAATTAATTTCATACGGATTTGATCTTTCGGATGATTGCTGTAATGTAAAGTATAAAATTCTGTCTTGTACGCTGTACAAAGTGGACGATGAATTTCCCAGGATACAGGAAACTGATGTTAAATTTCAGGAAATATGCAAATTGAGTTATGAACTTATTATAAATGCCCTTGAGAGATTCAGAGAGGAATAGGCACCATGGAACTGAATGAATACAGAGAATATGTTATTAACCAAATTAAGGCTACCGCTATCGAAGAACAAAGATATCCCTATGAGGTTTTTATTGATTTTGTCGCTGACATTATGGTTAGTGATTATTCTATGTTCTCTGGTATTGAACAGTGCTATTTCTCTCTATCAACAGGCAATAAGTCATTTAAGAGTATGCACATTGATGCAGGTTCTCTAGAGCTTTCAACCAATACTCTTAATTTAATGATTGCCGATTTTAATGACGGTAAGCTTGCGAATATAAACAGCAGTGATGTTAACGCTTCAATCGCATCCATGATAAATTATTTTGAAAACTGTCTTAAAGGATTCTTTGTATCTGCAGAGCAATCAGATCCTGCTGTACAGTTAGCTATTGAAACAAGAAGAAATCTCGAATCTATTTATAAGCTACATCTGTTTATTGCCGGTACCGATCAGCTTAGTAAGAGGGTTAAGAATATAGAACTGAAAGACTTTACATTTAAGGGCAAAACATTTAAAGTCGAGCTTGATATAGTAGACATTGTTAAGATATTTAATGCGCAATTAGCAACTTCGGAAAAGGAAGATATTATAATTGATGTTACTGACTTTAATATTTCCGGTATTCAGTGTATTAGGGCAGACATAAATTCACAAAACTATGAGGCATATCTCGCGGTTGTTCCTGGAAGTTTTTTGTCAGATATTTATAAGAAATACGGTCCGCGGCTTCTTGAAGGAAATGTACGTTCATTTTTGCAGTTGCGTGGCGGAGTAAACAAAGGTATCCGCGGAACCATCCTTAACGAACGCGAAAAATTCTTTACATACAATAACGGAATTTCAACAACTGCCAAAAGCATCGAATTAAAAGAAATACAGGGTAAAGGTTTGTGCATTACCTCTTTTAAAGATTTTCAGATAATAAACGGAGGACAAACAACAGCATCTTTGGCCTCTGCGACGATAAAGGATAATGCACTTTTGGACGGAATATTTGTCCAAATGAAGCTGACAATAGTAAAAAATGAAGATGCTGAATTTATTCGCAACATTTCTCGGTATGCCAACAGCCAAAATAAAGTTACAGCGGCTGACCTTAACTCCAACCATCCTTTCTACAACCGTATTGAAGAATATTCCCGCAAGATTTATGCTCCGGCCGTAAATAATCAAACATATCAAACTATATGGTTTTTTGAACGTTCCAGAGGTCAGTATGATCAGCCCAAGATGAAAATGACAAAGAGTGAACGTGCGACATATGAAAGAATCAACCCCAACAGTCAGAAATTTGATAAGACGGATTTGGCAAAGTACATTAATTCAGATGAAATGAAGCCTTACGATGTTGCGTGGGGTAAAGAAATCAATGCGACTAGATTCCAAGCTGAAATGGAAAAACAGTGGGAGAAGAACGATTCGGTATTTAATGAATCATACTACCGCGACCTTATTGCAAAAGCTATAACCTTTGGAACTATTCGAAAAACAATACTGGGTTTAGAATGGTATAAAGAAAACAAAGGATATTTAATTCAGTTGGTTACTTATTCTTTTGCAAAACTAATATATGAAATTACAAAACTGAAGAAATTTATAAATTACAAGTATATATGGGACAAGCAGGAATTGCCAGATTTTATTATTGAAGATGTTGCCGGTATTGCTAAATTGGCTGCTGAAACATTTTATGATCCAAGCAGAACAAACGGTAATATAGAAACTTACTGTAAGTCCAAGGTATGCTGGGATAATTTAAGTGCTAAAATATACAATCTCTCGGATAAAACTAAAGCATTTTTAAAAGAAGAAGATGAAATAAAGATTGAAAAAATACATGCTAAAAAAGAACAAAAGTTTAATAACAGTCTTAACATTGAAATTCAAGTATTTACATTAGGCTCTGAATATTGGAAAAGATTGATGGAAACTGGCAGTGCACAAAAATTACTTACTCAGATGGATATAAAAGATTTACAGGATGCAATTGCTTACTGCAACGGCGTTAAATCATTGCAACCTTATCAGTTCTCCCGAATTTGGGCAATTAGAACGAAGCTGGGAGAAGCTCAGGTGCCGATATAATCAGAAGCGAGATAATATAAATGGATAACCGTTCTAAAGAAAAGCGAAGTAAAAATATGTCCCATATAAAAAGCAAAGGTACAAAACCGGAGGAAACAGTTTGTAAGTATCTGTTCTCGCAGGGCTTTCGATACAGAAAAAACGTTAAAGATCTTCCCGGTCATCCGGATATAGTTTTGCCTAAATATAAAGTAGCTGTGTTTGTCAACGGGTGTTATTGGCATGGTCATGAAGGCTGTAAATACTTTGTCCTTCCAAAAAGCAACGTTGATTTTTGGTTAAATAAAATTGAGTACAATAAACGGAGAGATAAAGCAAATCACGAAAAGCTTGAACAGCTTGGGTGGAATGTGCTCACTGTTTGGGAATGTGAGATACGGCATGGAGACAAAGAAAAAGCACTATCAAATTTAGTTGACCAGATAAGATCTGTTTAGGATAGAGCATGGTATGAAAGAGAGTGATCAAAATAAGGAAAATGCCGTGCAGTTAAGAAACAGTACGGCTGAGTTTTTAATTTTGCTTTACAGGCCAGCGAAAAAATAGCCCTTTATTCAGTAAATGCCATATATCTAATTGTAGACTCAACTAATGGGAAGCATATATAGCCGTTTGCTTTATTATCCCGATAAAGCAGGCGGCTTTTTTGCGTGAAAGGAGGAATTTCAAGTGTCAAAAGTAATCGCCCTTGCCAACCAGAAAGGCGGCACGGGCAAAACGACCACAACGGTCAATCTGGGGATCGGTCTTGCGATGCAGGGTAAAAAGGTGCTTTTAGTGGATGCGGACGCGCAAGGCTACTTAACAGATTCGTTGGGCTTCCATGAGCCGGACAATCTGCTTGTTTCATTGGCGACCGTTTTAACCAAAAGCATGTTGGAGGAACCGTATGAACCTGATGAGGGGATCCTCGGCCATTCGGAAGGTGTTGACCTCATGCCGGGCAACATTGAGTTGTCGGCCATTGAGGTTTCCCTCGTCAACACCATGAGCCGGGAAACGGTGCTGCGCAGCTACATCAACACCGTCAAAGACAGGTATGATTATGTGCTGATCGACTGCATGCCCTCACTGGGCATGATGACCATCAACGCTCTTGCCGCCGCGGACAGCGTAATTATTCCGGTTCAGGCCCATTATCTGAATAATCCGGTTCAGAATGAGCCATTGTTCCGGAAAGATAGAGCCATTTCTCCGGACAAAAAGAGCCACTGTTCTGTTTAGGGAGCCACTCGATGATTTTCCTTGTAGAATCGAATTATGCACTATCCCCGAGATAGTGTAAATAATTTACAAGGGGGTCATCATATGACCAATTATCGAGAGATCCTGCGGCTTCACAGCCTGGGGGTCAGTGGGCGCAGCATCGCTGCCAGCTGTGCCTGCTCAAGAAACACCGTTTCCAAAGTACTAAAACGGGCGCAGGAACTTAATGTGACATGGCCGTTAAAAGAAGGGATCTCGGATAGTGAGCTGCATCAGATACTCTTTCCGGAGGTCACCCAACCATCATCAAGAAAACGACCTGACTATGACTACATACACAAAGAGATGGCTAAAAGCGGGGTCACACTAAGTCTGCTTTGGAATGAATACTGTGAGACCTGCCGTCTCAGCAAGGAGATTCCGCTCCAGTATTCCCAGTTTTGCTATCACTATCAGCAATACACCCACAAAACCAAAGCAACAATGCATATCCACCGCAAGCCGGGTGAACAGCTAGAAGTTGATTGGGCTGGACAAACAGCTTCCCTGGTGGACAGCGACACCGGTGAAATCATTAATGCCTTCATCTTCGTAGGTGTCCTCTCCAGCAGTCAGTATGCCTATGTTGAGGCATTTTTGTCTCAGAATCAGGAGTGCTGGATAGCAGCTCATGCCAATATGTATAAGTTCTTTGGTGGCGTTACCAGGATTCTAATCCCAGACAATCTTAAGACCGGAGTGGAAAAGTCCTCCTGGGATTCCCCGACCATTAACCGGATTTATCAGGAAATGGCAGAGCACTATGGCACCGCCGTAATTCCTGCCCGGGTCAGAAGACCAAAAGATTATACCGAAGATTTTGTTATCCCGAATACTTCGCTGAAAAGCGCTTATATGCGCTTTCCAATGCCAATTCTTCGGGATAACAGTTTCACCTTAATCCGCAGAGTTTGAGGATCATATCTTCATCGCCTTCCCAAATTGGCAGTTCAGATGTTGCATTTCCTTTACTCGCTGCTTTTTCCAGCGCGTCTTTAATCATCGAAGTATCAGCGTATGCATATATGCTCGTCGTTGTTGAGCTAACATGACCAAGAAAATCTTTTATGTATGAAAGCGGAATGCCAGACTGGTATAGGTGCATGGCTCGGCTATGGCGCTTATGGGGAGCTCCCCATAAGCGCCATAGCTGCGCCAGTTTGTTGTACGCCAACGGCGTCAGCCTGAAAGAGATCCAGGAGTGGTTGGGGCACAGTGATATTTCCACCACCTCGAACATCTACACCCACCTGGATTTCAGCTCCAAGGTCGCTTCGGCCAACGCCATCATCGGCGTATATCCCTCCTGACATCCCTCTAAAGCGGGCGGAATGCCAGGTAAATAGGGAGATGAGAGCACTGCAAATTTGCGCTAGAATGGTTTCATGTGACGGTATGCCGGGCGGCAAACGATAGGTGCCGCCAGAAAAGAAAAAAGCCCTCAAATCCGCTTGTATCGCGGCTTTAAGAGCGATTGTTTCTGGTGCCGATGGCCGGAGTCGAACCGGCATGGAGGTTATCCGCCGCATTTTGAGTGCGGTGCGTCTGCCAATTCCGCCACATCGGCAAGTTTATTTCAATTTCCCTCTCCCTAATCCGACTTTGGAATTTGGAGGGATATGGTGGAGGGATATTAAAAACCATAGAGACTATGAAGTTATCAAGAACCCAGCAACCATGCGGGTTTGGGAGCCGCCGACCGGTCGAAAAGGGGCTTTCGCGCACTGGATTTTGAGTCCGCTGCGTCTGCCAGTTCCGCCACTTCGGCAGGGAGTCGATATAAAGTATAGCAAGAGCCCTATGCTTTGTCAATATGGGTTCTCGGGGAGGGTGTATGTTATAGAGTGGTTGCCACGCTGCCAGCGGCGCCACCGAGAATGAAAATTGGCCACAGCGGGCACAGAGAAGTTTATAACACTTAAGAAAATACAGTTCTCTTTAATTTACCATTTTGCGTAAAAGCGTTTCTGCTGAAAGCAATCTGAATGGGCATGCATATAAGGGCTTTTTATAATTGAAATTTAAACCTTCTTCAACCGACCTGTTTCATACTTCGTGTTTTTTTTCGTTAAGGAAAGTATATACCATATTAAAGTATTAAAGCGCTAAATCGCCAAAGCATTTTTATGTAGCCCAGAGTTTTTCTGGGTCGCTCCGGGGTCACTTGAGGGTCGCTGCATTGTCGCAAATGGGTAGGTGGAGCGATTTAAGTCCGGCCTGCATAACCTCCTTCTGCAACTGTCTCTAGACTCGGTCGCCAACGGAATGCCGACCGCCTCCAACGCCGCATCCATGCGTCGATTCCGGCTTCCGGCTGCGTCCTGCAGCCGACTCGGCATTCCATAGGCTCGGTCGTTAAGAGACAGTAGCAGCCTCCGGTACATTCCGCACGGACTTAAATCACTCCCCCTCACTGCATGTCGCTGTGGGGTCGCTTGAGGGTCGCTTTTAAGGCAGGCTGTCACAATTCTGGATTCTCAAGCGTCCTTCAGGGCGTTTTTTAAATCTCTGTGTTCTCTGTGACCTCTGTGGCTAATAAAGCTTAAAGCTTACCGCTTATCGCTTACCGGCATGCCAGGGTAGGTTCTGACCAATAAGACTGCTGTCAAAGAGGCTTGCGGTCGGGACAAAGGACTCAATGCGGTTCTTGGTGCAGGAGTACCGGTGTAATTGTCGAATTAGTTGAGTGGCTAGTGTGGAAGGGAGGTGGCGGGCTGTGGACGGTGATGATCTGCTGGTGAAGAGAAGCAAAGGCGGGGACCTGGATGCCTTTGATGAGCTGGTCAGGAGATATCAGAGTAAGGTCTATTCGGTGGCTTACCGGTTCATGGGGAACCATGCCGATGCCGGAGATCTGGCCCAGGAGGCATTTATCCGGGTTTTTCAGGCCCTGTCGTCCTTCAGGGGAGATTCCAGCTTTGCCACCTGGATTTATCGCATAGCTTCAAATGTTTGTCTGGATGAGTTAAGAAAGCAGCAGAGGCAGAAAAAGGTGTCACTGGATGAAATGATCTCCCAGAGCGGAGGGAGTACTTTACTGGTGGCGGGCGATCCTTCTCCCCAGGAGCAATTGGAGAGGATTGAGCTGAGGGATCAGATGCAGAGGCAGCTGAATGAGCTTTCCGGGGATCACAGGCTTATTCTGGTGATGAGGGATATACAGGGGCTGTCTTACGAGGAGATTGCCCTGGTGCTGGACTGCAGCGTGGGCACCATTAAGTCCAGGCTGAGCCGGGCCAGGCAGGCTCTGAAGAGGAAGGTTCTTGATAAGATGGAACTATACCAAGATGAAATTCGTCTACCAGGTAGATGAGGAGGGGTAAACATGCATTGCCAGGAAATTCAGGAATTGCTTTCGGCATATATTGACGGCATGCTGGAACCCTCCGTGCAAAATACGGTGGAGAGGCACCTGGAACACTGCTCGGTATGCCGGCAGGAAGCGGAAGATTTAAAAATGATTGTGGGTCTGGTGCAAGACCTGCCTCTGCTGGACCCCCCGGCGGAATTCAGGCAGGGACTGAGGGCCAGGCTGGAAGATATTAAGGGCTTGAATATTGATGCGGCGCAAAGGCCGGCCAGGGGAAGGTGGTACGGAGTGGCGGCGGCGGCCGCCAGCTTACTGCTGGTATTTGGTGTTGCTTACGCCTGGCACCAATTCTCATATAAGACAGGGGCCGGGCAAAGCACCGCTCTCTTGGGGAGCCGGCAAGAGGGGGATTCTCCGCAAGTTAAAAAAGATATGATGGATTCCCGGTCAGAGCTTGCGCCGGACGGTGTGACCCTGTCTGATGAATCGGTGGCCACTTCGCATAGTCTTAGTACCGGTTTGAAACTTAAATCAATATTAATTGAAAGCGGATCCACTCCTTCGGCCAAACAGGAGATGATCATTCGGGAGGCAACCGGGAAAACCGCACCGGATGGAAACGGGGTAGCAGCCAGGGGCGCTGCCACACCAGGCGCCATACAGCCTGTTCCGCCCCAAAAGGCCGTCCTGGATTTGAAGGTTGATGATAAAGGAAACGCCACCCGTGAGGTTTTTGGTATTGCCGGAAGGTACGGTGGTGTGGCCGCCGTTTTGCCGGACACCGGGGGTAAGGAAATACTGTTACGGGTTCCCGGAAGCCAGTTTGAAAAGGTCATTTCAGATGTGGGAAGGGCCGGTAAGATTATCAGGGAGGATTATACAGGGGGCGGGTTAGCCCAATTGCCTCCGGAGGTGGAACAGATCGAGCTGTACGGTAAGGTTGGATCGGAGCAGGAAAAAACCATGGCCCCTGCTTTGTCTGTTCAGGGTGTGCCCGCCCCCCAAGCGGGCAGCAGGGATCAGGACCCATTGAGGCTGGACAGCAATGTTCCCATGGCCACCATCAGGGTGAGGCTGGAATAGTGGGCTTTCGGATGGGGATGGTTTGGTGATAATTTATTTATTAAGTATTTTTATTTTTTGAACAATATGTATTTGACTTGTCATAAGAGCCCAAACAATGTAAAATTATTTGAAACTGTGCCCGGACCGGTCTAGCCGGTCCTTATGCTGACGGACATAAAAACTGTTGCTGTAAGGTTATAATATTTTTAACCAGGAAAGGAGGTCCTACTTGATATGAAGGAGAAGGTGGAAGCAGTTTTAGATAAAGTCCGCCCTGCTTTGATAAGGGACGGAGGAAATGTTGAGCTGGTTGATGTTACTGCTGACGGGACAGTCAAAGTCAAGTTGGTGGGCGCCTGCGGCAGCTGCCCCATGTCGACGTATACTCTGAAAATGGCCATCGAAAAAACCATCAAACAGGAAATACCCGAAATTAAGGAAGTTGTGCAGGTATAATTTCCGACACCGAATACATAGCTGTTATCAGCATTAAAAGAGGAAGCCTTGATTGTTAAGGCTTCCTCTTTTAATGTTGTAATGGAAAGGCTGTTACCATTCTGGATTCTGAATTCTGGATTCCAGCCGCCCACAGGGCGGCTTTACGCTATTGTGATCACCTTTGCCCCTCCGCAGAGGTAGCCGTTAATATCCAGCATGTTGCCCACCCGCCCGACCTTCAGCTTTTCCTTCAATTTGTAGTAGTCCAGGCAGGTGCCGCATGAAATCATGGTGACACCTTTGGCGGACAGGGACTGCAATTGTTCCAGCGCTGGTGATTCTTCACAGGCAGACATTACCCCGCTGTTGAGAAATAGCAGGGCCATGGGGGCAGGGTTCATTTCGTTGAGGGTTACCAGGAGGCTTTTCATTAAAACCTGGCCCAGGTCCGGGGATCCCTGGCCCAAAAGGTTGGAGGTGATCAAATAAACCATTGGGGGCTTTCCTGGCTGTGGATCTGCGACTTCCCGCTCCCTGTTTACATTTCCGGCACGGCCCTTGGTGATGGTGATGCGGTAATCCTGCCCGGATTTTTCTGCGCTGGCTTTATAGCCGGCGTTTTTTGCAAAGAGGGAGATGTTTTCCCGGGCTGTTTCGTTGTCCACCACGGCTGTTACAGTGCCTTCGGCAATAGAGTCCAGGGCCTTTTTCACCTGTATAACAGGTTGGGGACAGGCCAGACCCTTACAATCAAGGTTGAGAGTTTCCGGCATGTTTGTACTCCTTTTTAAATCAGTTTTATCAAATCAGTTTGTCTTTGGGTCACCTGGCCCACGATGTCGGCACGGATGCCTTCCTGCTTCATTTCCTCCAGGGCCTTATGGACCCCGGAGGCAGGAACAGCTATAAAGAGTCCTCCGGAGGTCTGGGGGTCGAAGAGTATTGCCGTTGTTTCCGGTCCCAGCTTTGCGGGTATATTTATTTCTCCCGACAGGAAATCCCTGTTGGCGTAGGCTCCGGCGGGTATCATGCCCATTGCGGCCAGTTCCCTTGTCCCGGGCAGTATAGGTATGCGGTCAACCCATATTTCAAAGGAAACCTTGCTGGCCCTGGCCATTTCGGCGGCATGCCCCAGAAAGCCGAAGCCTGTAATGTCGGTGCAGCTTTTAACGTTATACCTGATCATAACCTCGGCCGCTCTGCGGTTAAGCTGCAGCATGTTGTCCACGGCGGCCCTGACGGTATCCTGTGAAGCAATATCTCCCTTTGCCGCTGTATTTATTATTCCCGTGCCCAGAGGCTTGGTCAGTATCAGCAGATCTCCGGGGGAAGCCCCGGCATTGGTCAGCACCCTTTGGGGGTGCACCAGTCCGGTTACTGCCAGGCCGTATTTGGGAACATCATCCTGAACGGTATGTCCCCCGGCTATGATGGCTCCGGCCTCGGCCACCTTTTGGGCGCCGCCCCTCAGTATTTCCCCAAGCAGCTCCGGCGGCAGGCAACTGGGGAAGCAAACTATGTTCAGGGCCAGGAGGGGTTTACCCCCCATGGCGTAAACATCGCTCAGGGAGTTGGCCGCAGCTATTTGGCCGAAAAGGCAGGGGTCATCAACCACAGGGGTGAAAAAATCCACTGTCTGTATCACGGCCAGCTCATCGTTCAGCCGGTATACGGCGGCATCGTCAGATGTTTCGGTTCCCACAATGAGATTGGGGTCGGTAACCGGGGGCAGTTGTCGCAGAACCTGCGACAGCGCAGCGGGCGCCAGCTTGGAGGCTCACCCCGAAGCTGTGGTCATCTGTGTTAATCTAACTTTCTCCATTTCTACCCTCCCCCCTCTCTGCATGTCGCTTGAGGGTCGCTACGTGGTCGCTAATGGGTAGGTGGAGCGATTTAAGTCCGGCCTACATAACCTCCTGCTGCAACTGTCTCTAAACTCGGTCGCCAACGGAATGCCGACCGCCTCCAACGCCGCATCCATGCGTTGATTCCGGCTTCCGGCTGCGTCCTGCAGCCAGCTCGGCATTCCGTAGGCTTGGTCGTTAAGAGACAGTAGCAGCCTCCGGCACATTCCGCACGGACTTAAATCACTCCCCCTCACTGCATGTCGCTGTGGGGTCACGCTTGCTTTTTCTGGATTCTGGCTTCTGGCTCCTGGATTCCGCCGTCTGCAAGACGGCACCGCCCACAAGGCGGTTATTTTATATTATCACCAATTAGAAAAAAAATTGTCGGCATAAATATTTTTTATCATTTCCACGCCTCCTATAAGGAATTCTTTCTTGTAGGCAATATCCAGCGATTAGTAATGTTTGTCAATTTTTACTCATATATTTTTGCGAGGAGGGGTTTTCATGGCCTGGCAGGACTTTAAAAAAAAGTTCAAAAGACAGATGTCGGATATGCTGGAGATTCCCAGTGAAATTATAATGGATTTGCCCAAGGTTGTCCTGGTTGGCGACCTGCAGGTTTTTATCGAAAATCACAGGGGTATTGTGGAATACTCGGCTGAGAGCGTCCGGGTTAATGTGGGCGATTATGAGGTGGCCGTATACGGGGAGGATTTGCTTCTGCGCAACATACTGCCCGACGAGATTTGCCTGGAAGGGCGCATTAAAAGCATACAGTTTGTCCGCTAACCGTTTTTTTTGCAGGTTCCGGCGTTTGGGCGAGGGACAACCTTTTGGTGAAGCTGTAGGTAATGGGGGGGATGGAGTTGTTTCTCTTTAGGCTTTTATCGTTTATATTTGGGTATGTAAACATACTGATCAGGGGAGAGAGCCTGGAAAAGTTTTTAAACATGGCCGCCAGCAGAGGCATATTTCTGTGGGATATCAAAAGGATAGGACAGAATGAAATTTTAGTAAAGACCAGGCTGAGCGCAGTCAAGCCTTTAAGGCATATAGGCAGAAATAGCAAAACCAGATTTAATTTTAAAGGCCGTGAAGGTTTGCCCTTCATGATCCATAGGATCAGGAAAAGGAAGTCTGTTATTTTCGGGGCGATGTTTTTTTTGTTTGGACTTTACGTGCTCAGCTCTTTTATCTGGTTTATAGACATAAAGGGCAACCACGACCTGTCCAGGGAAGATATATTAAGGATTACGGGTGAGGCCGGACTAAAGGTTGGTTCGGTTAAATTCAGGGTGGACCAGGACAGGGTGGAAAAGCTGATTCGTGAGAGAATGCCGGAGGTTTCCTATGTGGGTGTCGATATAAACGGTACCCGGGCCACCATTGAAATAGCGGAAAAAATAATCATAAAGAAGAAAGAGTCCCAGCCTTCCAACGTAGTTGCCAGAAAGGCCGGACTGATTAAGGAAGTGCTGGTTCTGGTGGGGGACCCTGCAGTAAAGGAGGGAGATACCGTTGTGCCGGGACAGCTTTTAATATCCGGTGTCATTCCTCCTCCGGAAACACTAAACCAGGACCCCCCAGGCATTTCCGGCGGGGAGACGGCCCGGCGGGCGCCGGCATATCCACCGACCTGCGTCCGGGCCAGGGGGGTGGTGAGAGCCCGGGTCTGGTATGAGGGCTACGGAGAAGTTCCTTTGCAGGAGGAAGGATCCCGGGAGACAGGCAGCCTCTTTTCCAGGGTTCGCATTAAAATTGGTGACAAGGAAATAATTTTATCAGGCGCACAGAATATTCCTTTCAATAACTATAGAATTGAAAGCAGCATTAAAAGACCTCCCGTTTGGAGGAATCTTTCAATACCCGTCGAATTTATATCTGAAGAATACCATGAAGTGGAAAAATACAGAATCCAGCGCAGCCGATCCGAAGCCCTGGAACTGGCCCGAAAAAAATCTCTGGAGCTGGCTAGGTCAAACACGAAAAATATAGAGGGCGAATACCATGTTCTGGACGAGAAAACCACCGAGGTTTCTCCAAAGAATCCTGAGAATATTGTAAGGGTGAGGGCCTATATCGAGACTTTGGAAGACATTGGCCTCGAAAAGCCTTTAAAATAGACGAGCTTTAAATCCCATTCTGGATTCTGGCTCCTGGATTCTGGATTCCGACAGAATGAGATAGTCAGTATTAGTCACAACAAATGACACAGGAGGTACTAATTTATTGCAGGAGAATACCGAAGCAAGGGTTGTTCTGGAAGACATCGGTGCGGCAGCCGAAATATTCGGTCGTAATGACGAGCATTTAGCCCTTATTGAACGGGTTCTGGGGGTAAGGGTGGTAGCCCGCGGCGAAGAACTGGTTATACTGGGGGACCCTGATCAGGTTAAACTTGCAGAGGAAGTTTTTGACCAGTTGCAGAATTTTTACCGGGCAGGTAACCGGCTGAGTCTGCACGAAATCAATTATGCGCTGAAATCAGTGAAGGCCGGAATTAAGGACGCCCTTTCCAACCTGACCACCGATATATCCCTGGTTTCAGTCAGGGGTAAACAGATAAAACCTAAAACCATAGGTCAAAAGGTTTACCTGGAGACAATAAAAAGACATGACATAGTTTTTTCCATAGGCCCTGCGGGTACAGGCAAAACCTATCTGGCGGTGGTTATGGCCATACGGGCGCTGCGCAACAAGGAAGTGCATAGGCTTGTGCTTACCAGGCCTGCGGTGGAGGCCGGCGAAAAACTGGGCTTTTTACCAGGAGACCTGCAGGAGAAAGTTGACCCCTATTTAAGACCTCTGTATGACGCCCTTTATGATGTTCTGGGATTGGAGAATACTCAGAAGTATCTGGAAAGGGGCATTATTGAAATTGCTCCCCTGGCCTATATGAGGGGGAGGACTCTGGACGATGCCTTTATTATACTGGACGAGGCGCAGAATACCACCGTTGAGCAGATGAAAATGTTTTTAACCAGGCTGGGTTTTGGTTCCAACGCCATTATCACCGGGGACATTACCCAGATAGATCTTCCCAGGGGGCAGGTTTCGGGCCTTGTTAACGCCCAGAAAGTACTTATGGGAATAAAGGGTATAGCATTCCACTACCTGACGGGGGAGGATATAGTGCGCCACCCTCTGGTTCAGGATATCATAAGGGCATATGATCATAAGGATGAAACCGGTCGGGAAGCCTAATCAGGGGAGTAAAAAAATGCCTTCTTTCGTATCTCTGAGAAAGGAATTACTTAACGGTATCACCTTTCTTATGAAAAAAAGGAAATTTCGCAGGGGCAGCGCTGCGGTGCTGTTCTTTTTGTTGTTGACAGCTTTAATTTCCCTGGACTTTGTTCCGGACAAAGTGAGTCTCCAGCCCGGTCAGGTGTCCAGGGAGAATATTTTTGCCCCCAGGACTGTGGTTTTCGAGGACAGAACCAGGACTGAGATAAATAAAAAGATGGCTGCCGAGGCCATTGAGAAACAGCACGATCGGCGGGAAGAGGTGGAGTCGGCCGTGCTGAAGGATATTGACGTCGTGATTCGGTCCATAGGGGCTTTGCAGCAGGATAGCGCCCTGGGCCAGGGGGATAAGTTGAAAAAGATTGCCGCTGCTATTCCTTTCACACTGCCGGAAGCCACCCTCCAGGCGCTCTCCTCACCCGACGCCAGGTCCCTTGAGTTGTTGAACAATGAAATCAGCTCGGAAGTATTCAGGTATATGAATTCCAAGAATGGGGTTACCGGCGATAACTTGAATGATGTTGTGGAAGGCATCAGTGAAAGGATATCAGCGGCTAAGCTTTCCAAGGACTATACCGATCTGGGCAGGGGTCTGATAAAGCATTACATGCGCCCCAATACCTTTTTGAATGCGGAAAAAACCAGGCTGTTGCAGTCGGCGGCCAGGGAGTCGGTTCCTCCGGTGATGGTCACCATTCGCAAGGAAGAAAAGGTTATCGGCGCCGGGGAAATTGTAACAGCCGAACATCTGCAGAAACTGGAGGCTCTGGGACTCTCCCGGGGAGGGCTGCCCTGGAGGGCCATTACAGGTAATGCCTTGCTGCTGGCTTTGCTTATGGTGGTGGTTCTATTTTACCTGTATCAACAGAACAGGGAGATTTATAAAAATGCCGGGGTGCTTTACCTTCTGGGCATAATAGTGGTGGTGGTGCTGGCCGTGGCCAAAGGAATACTGGCCATTGAGCTGACCAGATCCCCCCAGTTCGGATCACTTCTGGGCTATATGGTTCCTATGGGGGCAGCAGGTATGCTGGTGGCCATACTGATTGATTCCAGGCTGGGGGTGCTGATTGTCAGCCTCATCAGTTTTTTGCTTGCGCTCATGGCGGGTGGGGTCAATTTCGGTTTGGTGGGGCTGGTGGGAGGTGTCACCGGGGTTTACAGCGTAAGCAAGCTGAGCCAGCGGGAGGATTTGGCCAGGGCCGGGTTTTATACCAGTGCCGCCACTGTTACGGCAATAATTATAATGGGTGTTATAAATAACACTTCTCCCGCCCTTGTTATGAGTTCGGCTCTTATTATGGGGATTACCAACGGAATACTTTCTTCTATTTTAACCAACGGGTCTTTGCCCTACCTGGAGAATGCCTTTGGAATAACATCGTCGGTGAGACTGCTGGAACTTTCCCATCCCAGCAGTCCCCTTCTGAAAAAACTTTTAACCGAGGCGCCGGGCACCTATCATCACAGCATTTTGGTGGGCAACCTGGCCGAGTCGGCCGCCGAGGTGGTGGGGGGAGACAGCCTGATGGTCAGGGTGGGCGCCTATTACCACGATATAGGGAAGATTAAAAGGCCTTACTTTTTCATTGAAAATCAACTGTCCAGTGACAATCCCCACGATAAAATTGCTCCCAGCCTGAGCACCCTGATACTGACTTCCCACATAAGGGACGGGCTTGACCTGGCTAGGGAGTTCAAACTGCCCCAGGCCATAACAAATATTGTGGAACAGCATCATGGGTCCAGTCTGGTGACATACTTTTATCATAAAGCCAGGGAAAGTGGCGGAAGCAATATCAATGAGGACGAGTTCAGATATGAGGGACCAAAACCCCAGACTAAAGAGGCCGCCATTGTCATGTTGGCCGATTCGGTGGAGGCGGCGGTGCGGTCCATGCAAAACCGGACCCACGGAAGGGTAGAGGCCCTGGTAAGAAAAATACTGAGGGACAAACTACTGGACGGGCAGTTGGACCAATGCGACCTTACCTTTAAGGATTTGGAAAAGATAGCCGAATCCTTTTTGAGGGTGCTTAGCGGAATTTTCCATTCCCGGGTGGAGTATCCCGACCTTACCAAGGAAATGGAAAGGAGAAAGTCAAAACATGGCGGTTATAATAAGCAATCTACCGGAGGAAGTGCCGTTGGACCATGAACTGGAGGTCCTGGTGGAGAAAGTGGCGCTGGCGGTGCTGAATGCCGAGGGATACCAGAAGGGCGCCGAGGTCAGCCTGGTATTCACCGACGATGAGTATATAAGGGAATTAAACCTGCAATACCGGGGAATGGACAATCCCACCGATGTGCTTTCCTTTGCCCAGCATGAGGGTGAACCAATGGTTGATGCAGGGGAGGAAGATCTTCTGGGTGATGTGGTAATATCTCTTCAGGCGGCTTTGCGGCAGGGTGAGGAGTACGGGCACGGAATGAAGCGGGAGCTGGCCTACCTGACAGCCCACGGGTTGCTGCACCTCCTGGGGTATGATCATGATGATCCGGACGGACAGTCTGCAATGAGAGAAAAGGAAGAGGCGGCCCTTGCACTCATTGGTATGGGTCAGGGACAGGGGATTTATCGTGAAGGGACATGAAAAAGATATTAAGGATAGCTCTTTGTTTAAAAGTTTTGACTGTGCGCTAAAGGGAATAATATGGGTTACAGCCGGCCAGAGAAACATGAAATTGCACCTGTTGGCGGCCGTGGTGGTGATTGTGGCTGTTATCCGGTTCAAAATCAGTATTCTGGAGACTGCCCTTATTTTTTTTGCCATTGGGCTGGTTGTGGTGGCCGAAATGGTGAATACTGCCATAGAAGCCACAGTAGACCTGGTTACCCGTGAATATAATCCCCTGGCCGGCCGCGCCAAGGACGCAGCTGCAGGGGCGGTATTGCTGGCGGCTTTTTTTTCTGCAACAGTTGGAATTCTGGTTTTCCTTCCATATATAAAGCGCTGGCTGGAATAAAAAGCTTAAAGCTGATAGCTTATAGCTATTTTCAGAGAGGGTGACGGAATAGTGCCGGAAAAAATTATTAAAGAGGCCCTTTCATCCAGAGAAAAAGCTTATGCTCCTTATTCCGGCTTCAGGGTGGGGGCGGCGGTCATAACCGGCGGAGATAAAATCTATACCGGGTGCAATATTGAAAATTCATCTTACGGGCTAACCTGCTGCGCTGAAAGGGTGGCGCTGTTCAAGGCGGTCAGCGAAGGGGAAAAAGATTTCAAAGCCATTGCAGTGGTGTCCGACAGTGAGGAGTACTGTCGTCCGTGCGGGGCCTGCAGGCAGGTTATGGCCCAATTCGGGGCTGAGATCAGGGTGTATATGTGCAATAACAAAGGAGAATATGAGGTTAAGACTGTGGCGGACCTTCTTCCGGATCGTTTTGAACTGGTTTTCGGAAAAGGTTGTCCAGAATAACTGTTGGGGTGAATAAATTGGTTGCGGAAAACAATTTCAAATCGGGATTTGTGGCCCTTGTGGGCAGGCCCAACGTAGGTAAATCCACCCTGGTAAATCGTTTGGTGGGGCAAAAGGTGGCCATAATGTCGGATAAGCCACAGACCACCAGGCATAAAATCCATTCGGTTTTAAACAGGGATGATGCCCAGGTGGTCTTTCTGGATACTCCGGGCATTCATAAACCCAGGCACAGGCTGGGTGAGCGTATGGTGGATCTGGCGCTGGGAGCTTTAAAAGAAGTGGATCTGGTGCTTTTTCTCACCGTGGCCGGGGAGCCGGGCACCGGAGACAAATACATAATCGATCAGTTCCAGGGTATTTCCACACCGGTAATACTGGTGCTGAACAAAATCGACCTGGTCTCCAGAGGGGATATTCTCCCCATCATAGAAAGCTTCCGGCATCTTTACTCCTTTAATGAAATAATTCCGGTATCCGCCCTTACCGGTGACAACATCGACCGGCTGACAGAGGTTGTCATGGGTTACCTGTCTGAGGGTCCCAGGTATTACCCCGAAGGTATGATTACCGACCAGCCGGAAAGATTCATCATGTCGGAAATTATCAGGGAAAAGGTGCTGCAGCTTACTTCACAGGAAATACCCCATTCGGTATCGGTGGATGTGGAGGAGATTCAGCAGCGGCCCAACAATGTGGTGGCCATTAGGGCCGTTATATACACCGAAAGGGATTCCCAGAAGGGGATTCTCATTGGCAGGAGCGGGGGCATGCTGAAAGAGGTAGGTAAAAGAGCCAGGGAGGAAATGGAAGCCCTCTTCGGATCACGGGTTTTTCTGGAGCTATGGGTGAAGGTAAAATCCGACTGGCGGAATAATGAGAAATACCTTAAGAATTTCGGCTATTTATCTGAATAAGGCACAAATCTACGGCTTGTCTAAAGGTAGTCGATGTGCTATTCTAATCAAGTAAAAACATAAAAGTCATCTTTCGTTAGGTGAGGCTTCTGTATAGACACATGCCACTGCCCGGAAACTTCGAGAGAAGGTAACGGGTCAACAGGTATTACCGGCTTAAGGTTTTACTTAATGTGGCTGGGAAGGCTAGTTAATTCATCCCTAGCTGTATAGTGCCAAAGCTTGTACGAGTGAAGAAGGCGGACTTTATTTATGCCTGCGGCCTTCTGATATTAAGCGGCGGGCTTTTTGCTTTTCAAAATTTGATATCGGTTTTTCCCAAAAGGAATAACCTGGGAGGTGATGGGATGGAAGACGGCCATCGACGATGCGGTAGTAAAGTGAAAACAATCCATCCTGCGCCTTTTGAACAGGAATCACATCAACAGGCGCAGGGTATGCTTAATTAAGTAATGCCCTGGAGGTGATAACTGTTGATCAAGACTTATTTATATGATTTTTCCCTGGACAGGGTGCTTCATGATATTGACCTGGGAAGAATAGACCTGTCGGAAAACGATAAAAACCTCATCTGGGTTGATCTTTTCAACTTTACAGAGGCTGAGGCCAATGAGGTGGCCCGTATATTCGGCTTTCACCCCCTTTCGGTGGAGGACTGCATGCACCCCAGCCCCCGGGCCAAGGTTGACAATTATGAAGATTACTATTTTTTTACACTGCATGCTCTCAGATACGAGGAGGAAAGTGACCAGGAAATCTCTCTGGAGCAGCTTAATGTGTACCTGGGTAAGAATTACGTGGTAACACTGCACAGAAGGACACTGCCAACCCTGGGGAGGATAGCCAGGAACTGCCTGTCCAACAACCAGCTGGAGGTTATGAGAAAAGGGCCGGACTTCTTTCTTTACACCATTTTGGATGGGATAACAGATATGTATTTTCCTGTGCTGAACCGTATTAATGAAAGGATTGAGGAACTGGAGGACGACCTGTATGTTGAGCCTACCAGGGAAGTTACCGAGGAATTCCTGAGTCTGAAGAGAACCACCCTGGCCATGAGGAGGGCAATATTGCCCCAAAAGAGGATTTTTGCATCGGGGAACGGTAATTACGCCTTTAATGTCGGTGAGGACAATGTTCCCTACTATCTTGATCTGGTTGACCATATTGAACGGATTATTGACACCATTGATAACTTCAGGGACCTGGTGGACGGCGCTTTGGCCACCTATGATTCCATCATCAGCGCCAGGACCAACGAAACCATGCGAATTCTCACCGTTATTTCCACTATATTCATGCCGCTGACCTTTTTAACCGGTTTTTTCGGTATGAACGTTCCACTGCCCGCCCAGGAGTCCGCGACTTCCACGGTGGTAATAACTTTAGGGCTTTTGGGGGTTTCTCTGTGGATGTTCCTGATCTTCAGGATAAGGAAATGGATCTGATTCGGTCGTCGGTCGTAAGACATCGGGCTTAAGTATGGGAGACCTTTTACTACTAACTGACGACCAACGCCTGACGTCTAACGACTACTCTTCCCCCCAGCGGGAGGCCGGGTGATTCTCTATGCCAAGGCTGTCCAGTACCCTTCCGGCGGTCTGTCTGAAAATGTCCTCCAGCGTCTGCGGACGGGAATAAAGGGCGGGAACCGGCGGCATGATGACCACGCCCAGCCGGGCCAGCTTCAACATATTTTCCAGATGGATGGGACTTAAGGGTGTCTCCCTGACCAGTAGAACCAGGGGGCGTCTTTCTTTTATGGTGACATCGGCAGCCCGGGCTATTAGGTTGTCGGAATAGCCCGAGGCTATAGCCGCCAGTGTTTTCATACTGCAGGGGGCAATTGCCATTCCCTGGTGCAGGAAGGATCCGCTGGCCGGCCCGGCCGCCATGTCCTCGGGGTCATAACATCTGTATGCTGTGGAAGCGGCATTTTCGTGGCTTATATCTGTTTCCGCAGAGATGGTTTTTCTGGCCCACCTGCTTATGATCAGGTGGGTTTCAATGGAAAGCATGTTCAGCTCCTTCAGGACCGCCAGCCCGTATGCCGCACCCGAAGCTCCTGTGATCCCCAGCACAATGCGTGTCATTACCGGTCTCCTGACAAATTCCGTATTTGTACTATTTTAACCCTTGGATTAGAAAAAGAAAAGGACGATATCCGATGCCCTCCGTAATAATCCTTTATCCCGGCCCGGAAGAATTCTGAGTCCTTTTTGGATGTGGAGGAGCTTTCAGTTATTTGAAGAATTTATGATTAACCAATTTCTTCGGGGGAAAATATGAAAGAATATATGGTGGACGCCTTTATTTTAAAATCCATCAGAGCAATGGAAGCCGATCGGGTGATCACCCTTTACACCAGGCAAATGGGTAAAATAAGGGTCATGGCCCACGGCGTGGAAAAGCCCACCAGCAGGAAGCGCGGGGCGGTTCAGCCTTTTAGCTTTTCCAGGCTGCTGCTGCGTCGGGGCAGAGATCTGGACTCAGTGGCCCAGGGAGAGGGCATGGAATTGTTCCCTGTTCTCAGGCAGAGTCTGGGCGGTCTGGCAAAGGCCAGTTACCTGACAGAGCTGGTGGATGCCCTTACCCCGGATGAAGATCCCAATTCCGGTGTTTTCCAGCTGCTACTGGATACCTTCAGGTTATTGGGGTGCGGCTTTGATTCGGTGGCGGTGAGGTCTTTTGAAATGAAGATGGTCTCACTGCTGGGATACCGCCCCTGCCTGGATTCGTGTGTAGCTTGCGGTTCGCAGGAAGTTATGGAAAGGGTTTACTTTGTGCCGGCCCAGGGTGGCATTGTTTGCGCCGGGTGCCGGCCGGGATTGGGCCAGGCGGTGGAGATAAGCCGGGGATCCCTGGAGAATCTCAAGACACTTATGCGCTGGGAGACCGGTAGAATTCACCAGCTTAAAATAGCACCCCCGGCAGACAATGAAATGAAAAAAGTTATGAGAAAATTTATAGAGTATCACCTGGAAAGAGGAATGAAGTCACTTAAGTTCGAGGATTTGCTTGGTAATGATCAGGGTGCGGGTTAAATGAATAATTTTATCATGGGAAGGGTTAAATAGAATAAATGCCTTCGTAAAAAAATAATACATTTACGGAGGCAACAAAAGGAGGGACCCTTCATGGATGAGCTGGGGAAGATTGACCTGATAAGATCGAGAACCGGCGCAGGGTACAGGGAGGCCAGAGAGGCCTTGGAAAGCGCAGGCGGTGATGTGGTGCAGGCACTGATCAATATTGAGGAGAGGGCAAACGACTTCTCCGAAAAAGTTAATAGCCGGGGCCAGGAATTTATGGGCCAGGTGAAGGGTATGTTGGAAAAGGGACGGGATGCCAGGATAAGGGTGAAGCGCGGGGATAAAACGGTGATGGATTTTCCCGCTTCGGTGGGAGCCATTGGGCTTTTGGGCGCCCTGGCCAGCAGCCAGCTGGCCGTTCTGGGGGCTCTGGGAACGGTGGCGGCCATGGCTAACAAATACACCCTGGAAATAGACAGAGGCGGCGTTAAAATAGAGGATCCGGCACAGCGGCCGGGTCCTGCTTAGGGAAGAGGCCCGGAGGCTTAAAAGGGTCCTCTCCCCGAACCGGATGCAGGGTCCAAGTAACTTGACTTGAACCTTGGTTTATTGTAAATTAGTAAAAAGATTTAATCAAGATGGGCCGCCCGACCGGGTGGTCAATCAGGGTGGAACCGCGGGAAGCACCTCCCGTCCCTGGCATGTCAGGGGCGGGGGGTTTTTGATTAGGAGGGGGAATGACAATTGAATTTCCAGGAATTAGTGATGGCCCTTAACAGTTTTTGGGCCAGGCAGAATTGCGTTATTCAGCAGCCCTATGATGTGGAAAAAGGGGCTGGAACAATGAACCCGGCCACATTCCTGAGGGCACTGGGCCCTGAGCCATGGAGAGTGGCTTATGTTGAGCCCTCCCGGAGGCCCACTGATGGGAGATACGGGGAAAACCCCAACCGCCTTCAGCATTATTACCAGTATCAGGTTATTTTGAAGCCTTCCCCGGATGATGTGCTGGAGGTTTACCTGGACAGCCTCAGGGCCATGGGCATTGATCCGGACATGCACGATATACGCTTTGTGGAGGATAACTGGGAATCCCCCACCCTGGGGGCCTGGGGCCTGGGCTGGGAGGTTTGGCTGGACGGGATGGAGGTTACCCAGTTCACGTATTTTCAGCAGTGCGGAGGTATAGACTGCCGCCCGGTTTCGGCTGAAATAACCTATGGGCTGGAAAGGCTGGCCATGTTTATCCAGGAGAAGGACAGTGTATATGACATACAGTGGGTGGAAGGAGTCAGTTACGGTGACGTTCACCACCAGGGAGAGGTGGAGCATTCCCGTTATAATTTCGAAGAGGCTGATACCCAAATGCTTTTCAGGATGTTTGACATGTTTGAGCGGGAGGCCCTTAGGGTAAATGCCCGGGGACTGGTTTTGCCGGCCTATGATTATGTTCTGAAATGCTCTCATACCTTCAACCTGCTGGATGCCAGGGGCGCCATAAGTGTAACCGAGAGAACCGGTTTTATTCACCGGGTGCGCAATCTTGCGCGGTCCTGCGCCGAGGAATATGTTAAACAGCGTGAAAATATGGGGTATCCCTTGCTGAAGGTAAAGGGGGCTTAAATAATGATAGATTTTATATTGGAAATAGGCGCCGAAGAGATGCCCGCCCGCTTCGTGGGCCCGGCCCTTGAACAGCTTAAAGAACTGGCCTTAAACCAGTTTCGGGAAAAAAGAATTGAATTCAGCCAGGTGAAGGCGGTGGGTACGCCCAGGCGTATGGCGGTATATGTCACCGACCTTTCTGAAAACCAGCAGTCATTGCTAAAAGAGGTCAAAGGACCGGCACTGAAGGTGGCCTATAACCAGGCCGGCGAGCCGACACCTGCGGCCCTGGGATTTGCCAGGAGCCAGGGAGTTGATATCGGGGATCTGGCGGTCAAACCGGTGGGCCCGGTGGAGTATGTTTTTGCGATGAAAAGTGAACAGGGAAGGCCCACCCTGGAGGTATTGCCGGAAATATGCCCGGCCCTGATCAACGGTCTTCATTTTCCCAAACCCATGCGCTGGGGGGGGCAGGAATTCAGGTTCGCCCGACCCATCAGGTGGCTATTGGCCCTATACGGGCAGGAAGTGGTAAAATTTGCACTGGCAGGGATCGAGTCTGACAGGATAACCTACGGCCATCGCTTCCTCAGCAACGGACCTCTTCAGATTAGTTCTCCCCGGGAATATTTTGCAAAGCTTAAGAATGCTTATGTTATGGTTGACCCCTCAGAAAGGAAGGAAACTATTATCCGGCAGGTGCTGGAGGTGGCTGCGTCTGAAAATGGAATGGCCGGGACCGATGAGGATCTGCTGGACGAGGTGACCAATCTGTTGGAGTATCCCACTGCCTTTTCCGGTAGTTTTGATCCCTCTTATCTCAGGCTGCCAAGGGAAGTGCTTATAACTGCCATGCGGGAGCACCAGAGATACTTTCCGGTGAACAGCCCGGAAGGATCCCTTTTGCCCCGTTTTATAGCGGTAAGAAATGGCTTGTCAAGACATATCGAAACGGTGCGGGCGGGAAATGAAAAGGTCCTCCGGGCAAGGCTGGCCGATGCCGCCTTTTTCTGGGATGAGGATTTGAAATTACCGCTGGAGGAGCGGGTGCCCTCTCTGAAAAAAATTGTCTGGCAGGAGAGCCTGGGCACGGTGTACGACAAAGTGGCAAGATTCACCCTGCTGGCCCTTTATATTGGGGAAAAGCTGGCTGCCGGCCCCGGGGTTGCACAGGTGTTAAAGAGAACGGCAACCCTGGCCAAGGCCGATCTGGTTACCGGTATGGTTTATGAATTTCCTGAACTTCAGGGTGTAATGGGCAGAGAATACGCTCTGAAGGGGGGAGAGGAGCCGGAGGTGGCCCAGGGAATTTTTGAACACTATCTTCCCCGGTTTGCCGGAGATATATTGCCTTCCACCATAGGAGGCAGGATTCTCAGCCTTTCGGACAAGTTTGACACCCTGGCGGGCTGTTTCGCCATAGGCATTCAGCCCACAGGATCCCAGGACCCCTATGCCCTTCGCCGGCTGGCCCTGGGTATTTGCAACATCATGCTGGATGGGGAACTGGTTCTGTCCATCAGGGAAATTGCCGCCCGGTCCTATGAGGGATACGGGGAAAATGTCTCCCTGAAAGTGGATAAGTATTCAGTCATTGCAGAATTGGAGGAATTTTTCAGGCAGAGAATAAGAGGTCTTCTCATTGACCGGGGTTATGCCTATGATATGGTGGACGCAGTACTTACCGCCGGCGCCGATGATATTCTGGGTGTGCTAAAGAGGGTGGAGGCCCTGAGCCGGTTCAGGGAGGAGCCCGCCTTTGCCGCAGTTATAACGGCCTATAACAGGGCCAACAATCTCTCCAGGAAATACGGGGAAATCAGTGTGACCCGGGATCTGCTCCAGGATCCGGCGGAGCAGGAATTATACAGGCATCTAACCAGAGTTGGGCAGGAGGTGGCTCTTCTCCTGGAAAAAAGGGACTACAGCGGGGCTCTTCGCCAGGTGGCTGTGTTGAGGGAGCCTGTGGACAGATTCTTCGACGCCGTTATGGTTATGGTGGAAGACACCAGCATTCGCAACAACCGGCTGGCTCTGCTGAAAAATGTGGCCCTGCTGGCTGCTCCCCTGGCCGACCTGAGCAAAGTGGTGGTGGCTGGATAGGCGGCTAACAATATTTTGAAAATAATTTTTATAATGTTGAAGGGATAATCAAAAGAACATATAATATATATTATTAGGTAATTTTTTAAAAATAGTATAACACATATGCTCTTTAAGGGGCGATTGTATTTGGAATTTACCAAACGTCAGGAAGCTATTCTTGAGATTGTCAAGAAGCAAGGACCAATCACAGGAGAGCAGATCGCAGAAAAGCTTTCTCTAACCAGAGCTACTCTGAGACCGGACATGGCCATTCTGACCATGTCCGGTTTGTTGGGCGCCAGGCCCAGGGTTGGTTATTTTTTCAGTGGAAAAACCCCGGGCAGAATGGTGGCTGAGAAACTTCATAAAATGAAGGTGGGCGCCATTAAATCCGTGCCCGTGGTGGTTGATGAGAAATGCTCGGTCTACGATGCCGTGGTAACCATGTTCATTGCGGACGTTGGTACTCTTTTTGTGGTCAGGGAGGGAGGCTTCCTTGAAGGGGTTATTTCCCGCAAGGATTTACTCAAGATTACCCTGGGAGGACATGATATCCACAAGCTTCCGGTTGGGGTGGTCATGACCCGAATGCCCAATATAATTTATACAGACCAGGATGAGTCCCTCTGGTCGGCGGCCAAGAGGCTGCTAACCCACGAAATCGACGCAATGCCGGTAATCCGGTGGAAGGAAGACCCGCAGGGCGCCAATGGGCTGGAGGTAGTGGGGCGTTTCAGCAAGACCAATATTACCAGGGTTTTTGTCGAGCTGGGTGAGGATTAAGACGTCGGACGTCGGTCGTCGGACGTCAGTGTGAAGACCCGGGGTCACCGGCTTCTGACGTCCGACGACCGACGTCCGACGACTATTAAGGGAGGGTTTCTCATAGACACTGAAAGAAAAACCAGACTTATGGTATACATAATATCAGACTCCATAGGCGAAACCGCTGAGCTGGTGGCCAGGGCGGCAGCCAGCCAATTTAACGGGGGTGTCGTGGATGTCAGGAGGGTGCCTTACGTCAACGACATAGACGAGATTCCGGAGATTGTGGAAGAGGCCAGCGTTTTCAACGGCATTATAGCATATACACTGGTTCTTCCCGAATTAAGGGAGGCCCTGGTGAGAGAGGCGGCCAAGTATAATTTAATAACAGTGGATATAATGACACCTATGCTGGATGCCCTTACCAAGGTGGTGGGTAAACCTCCAAAGCTTGAGCCCGGGCTGGTCAGAAAAATGGATGAAGAGTATTTCCGCAAGGTGGAGGCCATTGAGTTTGCGGTAAAATACGATGACGGAAAGGATCCCAGGGGCATCAACAGGGCAGACCTTATTATAGTGGGTGTGAGCCGAACCTCAAAAACTCCGCTGTGTATGTATCTGGCCCATAAAAGGATAAAGGTGGCTAACGTTCCTCTGGTTCCGGAAGTGGCGCCGCCCGAGGAAATATTCAAACTCTCTCCGCATAAGCTGATCGGACTGACCATTCGCCCCAACCAGCTGAATGAAATTAGGAGAGAACGTCTTAAAACACTGGGGTTGACCTCCCATGCAGATTATGCCAGCATGGACCGGATTCTGAAGGAGCTGGAATATGCTGAGGGAATAATGAAAAGAGCCGGCTGTTCCGTTATTGATGTTACCAACAAAGCGGTGGAGGAAACTGCCAGCAAAGTTTTAGAAATATATTACAGGGGTGAAAGGCATGGAAAGTAATAAATATGTCTACCTGTTTGAAGAGGGCAGGGCGGACATGAGGGACCTGCTGGGCGGAAAGGGCGCCAATCTGGCCGAGATGACCAATATAGGCATCCCCGTCCCGCCGGGATTTTGTATCACCACCGAGGTCTGCAGGGAGTTTTACATGCGGGACAGGAATTTTCCTCCGGGTACCAGAGAACAGGTTTTAAAGGTTCTGACCATTCTTGAAGGAAAAGCCGGGAAAAAATTTGGCGATCCCGAAAATCCCCTCCTGGTAAGCATCCGGTCAGGGGCTCCCATATCCATGCCCGGAATGATGGATACAGTCCTCAATTTGGGGTTAAACGACAAGACGGTGGAAGGACTGGCCAGGAATACCGGTAACCGGCGGTTCGCCTATGACTGCTACAGGCGTTTGCTGAATATGTTCGGGGACGTGGTGCTGGGTATTGATCATAATAAATTCGAGAGAATACTGGATATACAGAAAGATAAAAAGGATCTGGTATTTGACCACCAGTTGGAGGCTGAAGACTGGGAAGGAGTTGTGGCTGAGTACAAAAGGCTTATTGAGCGGGAAACCCGCAGACCCTTCCCCCAGGATCCCACTGAACAGCTTTTTGCAGCCATCTATGCAGTGTTCAACTCATGGAATACTGACAGGGCCAAAATATACAGAAGGATTAATAAAATACCTGATCAGCTTGGTACGGCCGTCAATGTTCAGGCCATGGTTTTCGGCAACATGGGCAATGACTGCGGCACCGGGGTGGCCTTCACCAGAAATCCTTCCACAGGGTTCAACCAGTTATATGGTGAGTATCTGATCAATGCCCAGGGAGAGGATGTGGTGGCGGGTATAAGAACCCCCCAGCCCATTGACACCCTGGCCAATGAAATGCCGGAGGTCTACAGGCAGTTCGTGGACACCTGCGGGCTTCTGGAAAGGCATTACAGGAATATGCAGGATATTGAGTTTACCATTGAGCGCGGCAAGCTGTATATACTGCAGACACGAAGCGGCAAGCGAACGGCCCAGGCTGCCATCAGGATAGCGGTGGAAATGGTAAAACAGGGGTTAATATCGAAAGAAGAGGCCATCACCAGGATAGACCCCTCCCACTTGAATCAGTTGCTGCACAGAAGAATTGATTCTTCAGCTAGGCTGGAGGTGGTGGCGGTAGGTCTGCCGGCGTCGCCGGGGGCCGCCTCGGGCCAGGTGGTCTTTGACTCCGACGAGGCCGAAAAGGCCGCCAAGGAGGATAAGAAAGTTATACTGGTGCGGACCGAAACCACCCCCGATGATATACACGGTATTGTTGCGGCCCAGGGCATTCTCACTTCCCGCGGAGGAATGACCAGCCATGCCGCAGTGGTGGCCAGGGGAATGGGTAAACCCTGTGTGTGCGGGTGTGAGGTTTTACGTATTGACTACGAAAATGATCAGTTTTCGGTGGGTGATCTTGTTTTCAGCAAAGGTGACCTGATTTCCCTGGATGGCGCCACCGGACAGGTCATCCGGGGTATGGTGCCCATGATAGACCCTGAACTTTCAGAGGAGTTCAGAGAGCTTTTGCGCTGGGCGGACCATATTCGCACCCTGGGTGTCAGGGCCAATGCCGACACCCCGGAGGATGCCTTAAAGGCCAGGGAATTTGGAGCCGAGGGTATAGGGCTGACCAGAACCGAGCACATGTTTATGGCCCAGGACCGGTTGCCCATAGTGCAGGAGATGATATTGGCCACTTCCCTGGAGGAGCGCCAGGATGCCCTTGACAGGCTATTACCCATGCAGCGGGGGGATTTTTACGGAATACTCAAGGCTATGAACAATCTCCCCGTGACCATCAGGCTTTTAGACCCGCCCTTGCATGAATTCCTGCCCAACGCCGAGGAGCTGGCAGTGGAAATAGCCCGCCTGAAGTTAACCGGCGGCGGCCCAGAAGAAATAGCCGGGAAGGAAAGCTTGCTGCGTAAGGTCAGGGCACTGTCGGAGTTTAATCCTATGCTGGGCCACAGGGGATGCCGCCTGGGGATAACTTACCCCGAGGTCTACCAGATGCAGGCCAGGGCCATTTTTGAAGCCTGCGCCCTGCTTGTAAAAGAGGGATGCAAGATAATTCCCGAAGTTGAAATACCCCTGGTGATAGATGTGAATGAGCTGTCTTATCTCAAGGAGATGGTGCTGGAGGTGGCCGGTCAGGTAATGGCCGAAGAGGGGATCCGCTTTGAATTTACGGTGGGAACAATGATAGAGGTTCCCAGGGCTGCCCTTCTGGCAGATGAAATAGCAGTGCAGGCTGATTTTTTCTCCTTTGGAACCAACGACCTGACCCAGACCACCCTGGGTTTCTCCCGGGATGATGCCGAAGGAAAATTTATGACCGACTATATCGGTAAAAAAATAATCCCCGACAACCCCTTTGTTGTGATTGATCGCAAAGGAGTGGGTAAATTAATGAGAATGGCGGTGGATCTGGGAAGAAAGATCAAGCCGGACTTACTCATAGGGATCTGCGGTGAACATGGCGGGGAGCCCGATTCCATTGAATTCTGCCACCAGATAGGGCTTAATTACGTGAGCTGCTCACCCTTCAGGGTGCCCATAGCCAGGCTGGCCGCAGCCCAGGCGCATATAAAAAACCGATAGCACCCATCCTGAAAAGAGCTGCCAGCCATCAGCTTAAATAGAATATTTGCATCCAGAATACCCCCCTGGTACAGGGGGGTATTCTGGTGAAATTTGTTTTTAGCAACAACAGGAAATCATCTGAAAAAGGCGAAGTTATCTATTGGTTAGTATAAAACCAGTGCTTTTAATAACAGTGAAATCATTGGCAATATAATAACTGGTAAATGTATGCTGAATAGCCGGCGCTGACCATAAAGGGGACTTTATCATGAATAATTTTGCATCAGATGGCCCAGATCATGAGGTTGCCCAATTAATACTTGAATCAATACCAAATCCGGTAATAATGATTAATAATGAAAGCACCGTATTATATATAAACAGGTCCATGGAAGTTTTTTTAAAGGCTGACAGGGACGCCATTCTGGGTAAATCCCTGGTGGAGGCGCTCTACAAGGGGCAGACCCAGAACCGCCGGGTAGGGTTTCGCAGTCCATTACTGGAAACCATTCTTACCGGCCGTGAGTTTACCTACCAGCCGGTGGAAATTAAAACCATATATAATTTAGTTCCCAGGTCAATGTTGGTTTCCACCTTTCTGATCAAGGAGGGTAAAGGAAAGATAAAAGGGGCCTGCGCCTTTTTCTACGACAATGTTCATGACTGGAAACATATAAGGCCTACGGTTGCTCCTTCCAGTCATCTTGAAACCGTTTACGCCTTCGCCGAGGCCATCGGGGCCAGGGATTGTTATACAATGGGTCATTCAGAAAAGGTGGCCGAGTACTCCAGGCTGATTGCCGAGAGAATGGGAATGGATCAGCAAACGGTGGATCTGGCCTACATGTGTGGTGTGGTGCATGATGTGGGTAAAATAGGTATACCGGAGGAAATTCTGAATAAAAAAAGTCCTTTAAGCAGTGAGGAATACAAGCTTATAATGGGCCATTCCATAATGGGGGCAAGTATCCTCTCTCATATAAGCTGGTTGGAAGATATTATTCCTGTAATCGAGGCCCACCATGAAAAATTCAATGGCACAGGTTATCCCAGAGGACTTAAAGGCGATGAAATTCCCCTCCTGAGCCGAATACTGGCAGTGTCCGACGCCTTTGACGCCATGACCTCAGACCGGAGCTACAGAAAGGCTTTTCCCCTTGAAAAAGCCCTGGATGAGCTGGTCAGAAATGCCGGGATACAGTTTGATCCCACCATTGTTGACATTTTTATTGAAATGCTGAAAGAGTATGCCCAATAGCCCTTTCAATAAATTTTTCAAGCTCAGTATGGTTTGTTTTTTCTGCGCATATTATACATTGAATTTATTTTAAGGAAGAGGTTTTGCCAATGCTTTTTCTTGCCCTGAACGGAAGTCCTCACAAGGACGGCAATACCGCCTCCATGCTGAAATCGGCATGCAGCGTAATAGAGCAGACCGGGGCGGAATGCGTGTTTGTTCAGGTGTCCCAGTTAATGTCCGGCCTGAAAAACCAGTTTTGTCTGGCCTGCTCCAATCCCTGCAGCGGCCGGTGTTATTCCGGTACCGGATTGGAAGAGGTATACGGCCTTCTGGCAAGGGCAGACGGCATTATTATAGGAAGCCCGGTTTATTTTTGCACCGTTTCCGGCCAGATGAAGGCATTTTGGGATAAAACAAGGCTGCTTCGAAAAAAGAAGGCTCTTTTAAATACCGTGGGGGGGGCGCTGGCAGTGGGTGGCGCCCGTTTCGGAGGCCAGGAAACAACCCTCCGGGCAATCCATGACATTATGCTCTGCCACGGGATGACGGTGGTAGGTGACGGTTATCATGATGCCGACTGTGGTCATCAGGGAGGCTGCGCCCAGAGTCCTTCCCGTGAAGACGCCGAAGGTCTTAAAAGGGCAGCCATACTGGCCAGGAGGGTGTGCGAGGTAGCCAGCGCAACCCGCTTAATCAGGGTTAACGATTACCCGGACTAGATGGGTGACCTTCCCCGGTATTATTTTACCGGGGAAAAATTTTTGCCGGGGTGGGGATTAAATGGTATTAAGGTTGGAGTACGAGAAACTGGAAAGGCGAATGTTATCACCAGACGCCTGTTTCAGCGATTCCTCCCAGGATCGTAAGTATCCCGAAGAACCATGCAGCGTGCGCACAATATTTCAGAGAGACCGGGACAGAATAATCCACTCCAAAAGCTTCCGCCGCCTTAAATACAAGACCCAGGTTTTTATAATCCCCGAGGGCGATCACTTCAGAACCAGGCTGACCCACACCCTGGAGGTGGCCCAGATTTCGAGAACAGTGGCCCGGGCACTGCGGTTAAACGAAGACCTCACCGAGGCCATTGCTCTGGGGCATGACCTGGGACACACTCCCTTCGGACACACCGGCGAGGAGGCCCTGAACGAGGTCTTTCCGACTGGTTTTAAGCATAATGTGCAAAGTCTGCGGCAGGTTGACGAACTGGAGGGGTGGAGGGGCTTAAACCTGTCCCTGGAGGTTCGCGACGGCATATTGAACCATACGGGAAAAACCGATCCCTTTACCCTGGAGGGACAGATAGTAAAGATATGTGACCGGATAGCTTATATAAATCACGACATAGATGACGCGCTGAGGGCCGGAATACTGAAGGAGGACGATCTTCCCCGGGAGTGTCTGGAGATTTTAGGCTTTTCCCACCGGGAGAGAATAAATAAAATGGTTCTGGACCTTATTGAGGCCAGTATGGGCAGGCCGTCCATAACCTTAAACAACGATGTGCAAGAGGCCACCCGCAGGCTCAGGGATTTTATGTTCAAAAACGTGTATATAGGGTCTGAGGCAAAACGGGAGGAAATAAAGGCCAGACACGTGGTTAAATACCTCTATCGACACATGGTTGAGAATCCGCAGTCAATGCCCTCGGAGTATTTAAAAAGGGTTAATGAGTCGGGCGTAGAGAGGGTAGTTTGTGATTACATTGCCGGAATGACCGACCGTTATGCCATCACCCAGTTTACCAGGATATTCGTCCCCAGAGCCTTTGCCATAGAAGAATGAGATAAGTCGCTGAGGAAGGTTTTAATACTCAGAGCGTATTAAAATTATAAATATAATTTGGCTAGAATAATAAATTAAGAAGGAAAAATTCATTAATTGTAGAAAAATTAATATCTATAGCAGTACTTTCGATGTACGCTAAAAGTTTTTCAGGGTGGTTCTGAATTGGCATTAATACCTGCGGACATTATTGAAGATGTTCGAATACAAACCGATATAGTAAACCTGGTGGGAGAATATGTTAAATTGGAAAAAAAGGGTAGGAATTACACCGGAGCCTGCCCCTTTCACCAGGAGCGTGATCCTTCCTTTACAGTTAACCCCGAAAAGCAGATGTTTTATTGTTTTGGCTGTCAGGCCGGCGGCAGTGCCATCAAGTTTCTAATGTTAATAGAGAGCCTGACCTTTGTGGAATCGGTACGGAGGCTTGCCAACCGGGCCGGTATTAATTTGCCGGATTTGGAGAAATCCGGTGACGATAAAAAGGCCGCCCGGGAAGAAAGGGCGTGGAGAGCCAACGCAGAGGCCGGGGACTTTTATCACCACTACCTGTTAAACAGTCCTGAAGCAAAACCAGCCAGAGAATACCTGGCCGGGAGGGGGTTGTCCCAAGAGACCATAAATACATTTAAAATAGGTTATGCACCGGCTGCCTGGGACTCTCTGACAGTTCATATGAGAAAAGCCGGGTACCGGACAGAAGAAATTGTAGAGACCGGCCTGGCGGTGGGGGACCGGAACAAGGTATTTGACCGGTTCAGAAACCGAATCATTTTTCCGGTTGCCAATGCCCAGGGCAGGGTGGTGGCATTCGGCGGAAGGATTTTGGGGGCGGCTGACAATCAGCCCAAGTATCTTAATACACCGGAAACACCGTTTTTTAACAAGGGCAAGATATTGTACGGCCTGCATCTTGCAAGGCAGGCCATAAGACAGGCGGGCTATGCGGTTATAATGGAAGGGTATATGGATGTGGTCACCGCTCACCAGTCCGGCATCCGCAATGTCATGGCCTCCATGGGCACTAGCCTCACCGCCGACCAGGGGAAGCTTTTGCTGAGATACACCCGTGATATCTATATAGCCTATGACGCTGACAGCGCAGGAATGAAAGCCGCCGCCCGGGGACTGGACATTCTTCAGCAGATCGGGTGCCGGCTGAAGGTAATCAGTATGCCCAGGGATACCGACCCCGACGATTTTATCAGGCAAAAGGGAGCTCAGGGCTGGAATGCACTGTTGGAAGGAGCCGATTCCCTGCTGGAGTATAAAATGAGCCTGGCCCGGACCAGCGGCAGGGATGCCCGGGGCATACTGGACGAGATCCTGCCTAACCTGTCAGAGATTAAAAGTGACATTGAACTGGAAGACGGAATAAAAACCGTGGCTTCCAGGTTGAATATAAGTTGGGAGGCTGTAAAGGGAGAAATAAGAAGATATAGGGCAAGCCAGCGAAAAATATGGGTAAAACCGGATAAAATTGCTAAAAACACGCATAATATATTAAAAAGCGATAAAACCCGTGATGCATTGTCCGGGGCCGAAATGGGAATACTGAAAATCCTTGTGGAAAAGCCGGAGAAGCTTAATTTATTCAGATCAGTCCTGGGAAATGACTTTATACAGGATCCCCTTGTAAAAGAATTATACCTTGCCGTTGTCCCTTGGATTGACTCCGGGAGATTTGAACCGGCCCGGCTCCTTGATGAACTGGGGGAACAGCAGGCAGCGTTATTAAGCAGGCTTATAATGGAAAAGAGTTTTGGACCGGGAGGCACTGAAGATTCTGCGGGATATGACCCACAGGATATAGATAGGATAGCCGAAGATTATATCAATGTAATCAAAAGAAATGATCAGGCCAGAAAAAGAATTGTTTTTATGCAGGAGCTGGCCAAAGCTGAAAAGAATAATGATATTGATCTTGTTAATGACATTTTGAAAAAGCTACAGGAAATTGGTAATCCTGAATAAATATTTGCGGCCCTGGAAAGGGGGAAAGAAAATGAGCGAGCAATTAAAGGCCGAAGGCGTTAAGGATCTCATTGAAAAAGGCAAGAAAAACGGTGTTCTGACCTACACTGAGATTATGGATATACTGCAGGGAACGGATTTGACGCCGGAACAGATAGATGAAATATATGAGAAACTTGGCGGCATGGGCATAGAGGTTGTTCCTGAAGTGACCGATATTGATCCCCTTAATGAAGGGTCTGCCCTGGAGCCTCAGGCCGAGGAGGCTGACATCGACCTTACAATACCTGAGGGCGTGGGAATAGATGATCCCGTGCGTATGTACCTAAAGGAAATCGGTCGCGTTCCCCTGCTTTCTCCCGAAGATGAGGTAAAACTCGCCAAGCGTATGGAGCAGGGTGACGAAGAGGCAAAGAGGAAGCTGGCGGAGGCCAATCTCCGTTTGGTGGTGAGCATCGCCAAACGATACGTAGGCCGGGGTATGCTTTTTTTGGACCTGATACAGGAGGGCAACCTTGGACTTATAAAGGCGGTTGAAAAATTCGACTTCCGTAAGGGTTTTAAATTCAGCACCTATGCCACCTGGTGGATCCGCCAGGCCATTACCCGGGCCATTGCAGACCAGGCCAGAACTATCCGTATACCCGTACACATGGTGGAAACCATAAACAAGCTGATCAGGGTTTCCCGGCAGCTATTGCAGGAATATGGCCGGGAGCCGTCTCCCGATGAAATTGCCAGGGAAATGGGCATAACAGAGGAAAAAGTCCGGGAAATTATGAAGATAGCCCAGGAGCCGGTTTCTCTGGAAACCCCCATTGGTGAGGAAGAGGATTCACATCTGGGTGATTTTATCGAGGACCATGACGCCAGGGCTCCAGCCGAGGAAGCCTCCTTCACCCTGCTGCGGGAACAACTGGACGAGGTTCTGAAAACGCTGACAGACCGGGAACAAAAGGTGCTGCGCCTGAGGTTCGGACTGGATGACGGCAGAGCCAGAACACTGGAGGAAGTGGGGCAGAAATTCGGCGTTACCAGGGAGCGGATAAGGCAGATAGAGGCCAAAACCCTCCGTAAGCTGAGGCACCCCAGCCGAAGCAAGAAACTCAAGGATTACCTGGATTAAGACGGCTGCCCCGGTACTAATTGGCTCTCAATTGGGTGTTGACCGGGGCCTGTCTTTTATGTATAATAAATACTGCACCGTTCCTCGATAGCTCAACGGTAGAGCAACCGGCTGTTAACCGGTAGGTTGTAGGTTCGAATCCTACTCGGGGAGCCACACGGGCCCATAGCTCAACGGTGGAGCATCCGGCTCATAACCGGCTGGTTCTAGGTTCGAATCCTAGTGGGCCCACCAGTTTAGAGGTGAGAAGTGAGAAGTTAGAAATGAGATTAAGAAGGAATTGGCTAAAGCCAATTCCAACAAGAGTCCCACCTCCAACTTCTCACATCTCACCTCTCACATGGCCCCTTGGTCAAGCGGTCTAAGACACCGCCCTTTCACGGCGGTAACACGGGTTCGAATCCCGTAGGGGTCACCACTATAACGGGCGATTAGCTCAGCTGGGAGAGCGCCTGCCTTACAAGCAGGATGTCGGCGGAACGACCCGCTCTAAACATGTCAAAAGTTAATCGCTATATGGGAGCATAGCTCAGCTGGGAGAGCGCTTGCCTTACAAGCAAGATGTCGGCAGTTCGATCCTGTCTGCTCCCACCATTAAAACAAGAGAGTAGCATCGGAGGATAACTTTGGTGCTATTTTCTTTTTTTAATTCCGAATTTATTGCCAAAAAATTACACGGAAATTCTCAGACGGGGTGCGAGGTAATTATTGATAGTGCAAGATAAGTTTGATAAAATAAGATAAATAGGAATAATAAGAAGGTGTAAGAAATGTACACTGTCAAAATTTCTTCCAGGGGGCAAATAGTGATACCGGCAGAGGCAAGATACAACCTCAATCTTAAAGAAGGTGATGTTCTCTCCTGTTATGTAGAAGAAGGAAAAATTATTATAAAAACCAAATCAGCTAAAATCAAAAAAGGAATCGTTGATGAGACATTCGGTTTATTATCAGATTTGGACTATGAGATGAAAGACTATGTTGAACAACTCCGTAAGGATTCCGGAAGAAGGTTAGATGCTCAATGAAAGTAGTTTTCGATACTAATATAATCATTGATCATTTAAAAGGCTTACGCAGGTAAATTATTGTCCATGTACCGTGCTTCACACGGCATGGAACCACTGGATGCCCTTATTGCTGCATCGGCCCTGGCTAATGAGGCAGTTTTATTCACGCTAAATAAGAAACATTTCAAGTTTGTCGAGGGTTTAGTAAGTATGAACCCGTATTTAACTGATACCTAAAAAAACTTGGTTTAGAGTATCCCTCCTCTGGAATGAATCAGGGGACGGTAGAATAAATTTTCACAGCACACTGTTAAACCCTTTATCGCTCAACGCCTGCACCACCTTTTTTATCTCCTGGGTTCGGCTTTTGTGGCAGATTAGCAGGCTGTCATGGTCGTTTACAATGATCAGGTTTTTGACTCCTAATAGCGCAACGGTCTTGTTGGAGATTATATATGTATTTAGCGTATCCAGCAGGACCCCCTGACCATGAAGGACGTTGCCCAGCTCGTCCTTTTCATCGTATTTTTCCAGGGCGTTCCAGTTACCGATGTCGTCCCACCCGAAGTCGCAGGGAATGACTAAAACATTGTCGGCCCGTTCCATTATGCCATAATCAATGGAGACCTTCGGAAGTTCCGAATAAACTTTATCAATCTTTTTGGGGTACCGGTCAGTTCCCAGGCTGCTTTCGATCTCCTTAAGCCCCTCTGCCAGCGAGGGAATGTGTTTTTCTATCTTTTTGCGGATCATGTCGATCCGCCATACAAACATGCCGCTGTTCCAGAGGTAGTCCCCGCTGGAGAGTAATTCCAGGGCCCGGGCGTAGTCCGGTTTTTCCAGGAAGCGGACGGCCCGGTAAGCCGGTATCCCGGCTATGGTGTCAGCCAGCTGGCCGCAATTAATGTAGCCGTATCCTGTTTCAGGGCTGTGGGGGGTGATGCCCAGGGTGATGATTTTTTCCCCTTTGGCTGCGACCGCTACGGCACTTCTCAGTACTTCCTGAAAATTGCGCACATTGCCGATATAATGGTCGGCCGGTAGAACAATCATAACCTCCCGGGGATTTTTCCGTCCCAGGGTCAGGGCGGCCAGCCCTATGGCCGCAGCCGTGTCCCTGCCAAAGGGCTCGATAATTATATTTTCTTCGGGCAATTCAGGGACCTGTTCCATGATGGTATCTTTAAATTCCAAACCGGCCACAATATAAGTGTCCGATATTCCTACCAGGCCCTGGATCCTTTCTACGGTTAACTGCAGCATTGTCTTTTTGCCGATGAGGTTCAAGAATTGCTTTGGCTTTGCCATTCTGCTCCGCGGCCAGAACCTTTCTCCTCTGCCGCCGGCCATAATAACTGCGAAAGGCACAGTATTTCCCCCTTTGAAAATTAAATATTTTTACCATAAAATATCATTATACCATATGTGACAGAGGTATTTCCGGTAATTAAAAGAAGTACTAGTAATTATAGGCATTTAAAAATTTGCAGGAGGTTTTAGATGAAAATAGCCATGCTTTCTCCCATAGCCTGGAGGACTCCCCCGCTTGGGTACGGCCCCTGGGAGCGGGTGGTGTCGCTGCTGACCGAGGGACTTGCCGTCAGGGGGATTGACGTGACCCTTTTCGCCACCGCCGACTCCGTAACACAGGCGAAACTCCACGCCATCGCACCGAGGCCCTATGAGGAGGACAAGACCCTTGACCCGAAGGTATGGGAGTGCCTTCACATATCCGAGCTGTTTGAAAGGGCTGGGGATTTCGATTTAATCCATAATAATTTTGATTTTCTGCCCCTTACGTATTCAGGCCTGACAGACACCCCGGTACTCACCACCATTCACGGGTTTTCATCACCCAAGATCCTTCCTGTATACAGAAAATATAACCGCAAGACTTATTACGTATCCATAAGCAACGCCGACCGATCGCCGGAGCTTGACTACATTGACACTATCTACCACGGGATCGACCTTGAAAACTTCACTTTTCAGGAGACACCAGGGGACTACCTGCTATTTTTTGGCCGCATTCACCATGACAAGGGTGCTGCGGAGGCTGTTCAAATTGCCAGGCAAACCGGGATGAGGCTGATTCTGGCGGGTGTTATCCAGGACAGAGATTATTACAGCTCGGTGGTTGAGCCCCACCTCGGCGGTGTTGTCAGTTATGTGGGGGTGGCCGGGCCAGAGCTCAGAAATGAGCTGCTTGGAGGAGCGAGGGTGCTGCTTCACCCGATAAACTTCAATGAGCCCTTCGGGCTTTCTGTTGTGGAGGCGGGAGCCTGCGGAACGCCTGTGGTGGCCTTCAGCAGGGGCTCCATGCCGGAAATCATAGAAAACGGCGTCAACGGCTTCCTGGTTTCCGACGTTTCTTCCGCAATAGAGGCGGTACGCAGCCTGGATGCCATATCACGCCGGAAGTGCAGAAAGATAGTGGAGGAGAGATTTTCAAGAGAACGCATGGCGGACGATTATTTGAGGGTTTATCATCAAATTATCGATAAAAAAGTATAAATACGGGGAGGCTTTACAATGAGTCCTGAGAAGCTGGCGCCCACTGTCCAGAGGTACGCCGGGAACCCTATACTGACCAGGGATGATGTGCCCTACCCCGTGGCCACAGTTCACAATGCGGGTGTGGTGAAAGCAAATGGACGTTATTTTATGGTCTTTCGCTCGCACCTCTTAAATGGCCGCTCCATTTTGGGTCTGGCTGAAAGTGCGGACGGCTATTCATTTAAAGTACGGCCCGAGCCTTTCATGGTTCCGCTGCGGGACGGGGTTTGGGGCGAGTACGAGGAGTACGGCGTCGAGGACCCGCGCATCTGCCATATTGACGGGGATTTTCTGATCACCTACAGCGCCTATTCCAGGCACGGGGTGAGAATCGGCCTGGCCAGGACCAGAGACTTTGTATCCGTCGAGCGAATTTCAATGATCACCCAGGCGGACCTGCGCAATGTGGTTATCTTCCCGCAGAAGTTTGGCGGGCGCTACGTCCGGCTGGACCGGCCCCATTCCGAAATCAGCCCCTGGTCTATGTGGATTTCCTACTCACCCGACCTTGTTCACTGGGGCGATTCAAGGGTCATAGTAAAGCCGGCTGGCTACCACTGGGATGAAATGAAGATAGGTCCCGGCGCCACACCTTTCAGGACTGAAAAAGGTTGGCTGAACATCTACCACGGAGTCTTTCGCACCATGGACGGGGCTGTTTACAGGTTGGGCGTTATTCTCCACCACCTGCATGACCCGTCGAAAATATTGGGTGTTGCTGACCAGTGGATTCTTCAGCCTGAAGATCCCTGGGAGATTACGGGCTACGTTCACAATGTGGTCTTTACCTGTGGGGCTGTTCCCGAGGAGGATGGCACGGTAAAGATTTACTGGGGCGGCGCAGATAAGGTTATGTGCGTCGGCGCCGCCAACATCAGTGACCTTGCGGCCATGTGCCTGGAGAAATCAAGGAGTCCTATGTAGGCTGCAGGTCCGCTAAAACCTGTAATCCATTGTATAACCTTCTGTTTTGTTGTATAATTTCAATTATAGAGTTAATATATGGTTTTATGGGATAAAAACGGAAATGATGAGTAAGGAAGGAGCCATGGTATTAATAAATATTTTAATAATGAGGAAGGTGAATATTTTTGCGTCAAAAAGAGATAAATCCATGTTTTATTAGTTCATATATACCAAAAGAGTGTGGGATTGCTACTTTTACGCACAATTTGTTCACTTCATACCAAAATTTGTATGCATCAGCCGGAAAAATTGTAGCAGTAGGTGTACTTCCTGAAGGTAACTATCCCCCGGAAGTCAATTTTTTCTTTGACAAAAATAAAGTATCCGACTACACCAGAGCCGCTGGGGACATCAATGCAACTGACCTGCAGGTGGTCAACCTTCAGCACGAATTCGGCCTGTATGGCGGTCCTGAGGGACGCCATATTGCAAGGCTGCTGGAAAAGCTAAAAAAACCAGTTGTAACAACTATCCATACTGTACTTCAAGAACCCACTCTGGGTTATTATACCTCCCTCATCGAGGTTATCCAACGCTCCCAGCGGGTATTAGTAATGAGCAACAAAGCTATTGAGATCCTTCAGGAGATATACTACGTGCCCCGGGAGAAAATCGTGATGATCCCGCACGGCGTGCCCGATCTTCCTTTTGTTGAGACAGAGTATTTCAAAAAGGAACTGGGCCTGGCCGGTCGTTTTGTGCTCCTTTCCTTTGGCCTGTTGAGCCCCGGGAAGGGATTCGAGCTTGTCCTGGAAGCCCTGCCCGAAGTCGTCCGCAACCACCCCGATTTGCTGTACATTATACTTGGAAAAACCCACCCGGAAGTGGCTAAGATTCATGGGGAAAGGTATCGTGAGAGCCTTCAGAAATTGGTTTACGAAAAACAACTGGAAAATAACGTGCTGTTTATCGATAAATTTGTAACGAACGAAGAGCTGTATAACTACATCAGCGCCTCCGACGTGTATGTAACTCCCTATCTCTCTCAAGAGCAGATCACCAGCGGGACGCTGGCTTATGCTGTGGCGCTGGGCAAGGTGGTGGTCTCCACCCCCTACCATTATGCCCAGGAAGTGCTTGCCGAAGACCGTGGTCACCTGGTGCCCTTCAATAACCCGAAAGCGCTGGCCAGGACCCTGAGCTGGATTTTATCCCACCGGGAGGACATGCCCAAGATGCGCCTGGCCGCTTACGAATACGGGCGATCGATGATCTGGCCCAGGGTAGCCGAGCTTTACCACGACCTGTTTAAAGAAGTTTATAAAGAATTTTCGTTGAAAAAATTACAGAAAATAAGCGTGGTCTACAAGAACAGCCAGGATTATCTGAGAAGACGCAATTTGTACAGGATGTTTCTGCGTATGACTGATGATACCGGCATCTTCCAGCATACCAAATACGGTATTCCAGACCTGAAGCATGGTTACTCCGCCGATGATGTCGGGAGGGCACTGGGGATAATTATGAAGGTGGCCTGCGTTGACAAGGAGCCCGGCTATTATCAACTGGCCCAAAAATACCTTGCCTTCATACTTTATGTGCAGAAAGAGGACGGGCGTTTCCATAATTTTGTAGGTTACGACCGTCGAATTTTGGACGAAGACGGTGGCGATGATACCTTTGGCCGCATATTGATGGGGCTGGGCAGTGCTGTGGCCCTGAGTACGGACCAGTCTGTGGCCACTCTGGCAAAGGAAATATTCGACCGGGCCATAGTAGGCCGGGAAACGGGACTGCCGCTGTCCACCTATCCAAAGTCGGTGGCCTACGGCATTTGTGGATTATCCGAATACTTCAAGAAATTTCCTGAGGCACAGGAGGCGGGCGAACTGCTCAGGGCAGGAGCAGATTACCTGGTCAAACTCTACAAAGAGAATAAAAGGCCGGACTGGGACTGGTTTGAGCCCTCTGTTACCTACTCCAATGCCAAGCTGCCCTTCGCCCTGATGATGGCGCACGGCATCCTTAAGGAAAAAGTTTATCTGGAAACGGCACTGGTGACTTTAAACTTTCTGACCAGCATACAGTATAATGGCACTTACTTCGACCTGGTGGGAAACAAGAACTGGCTTGTTTGCGGGGAGGAGAGGGCTTTTTTTGATCAGCAGCCCGTAGAGATTGGCTGTCTGGTAGAAGCATACTGCGAGGCCCTGCGACAAACCAATGACAAAAACTACCGTGACCTGGCAAATAAAGCCTTCAGCTGGTTTTTCGGCAAAAACAAACGGGGAGAGTTGGTGTATAACCTGAAGGAGGATTATCCTCTGGACGGTCTCACCGAAACGGGCAGCAATGCAAACAGCGGAGCAGAATCGGTGTTGGCCTTTGCCCAGGCCATAACTTGCCTGAAAGAAGTAAGTATACGCAAAAATCTCGGCCGAAAAACAGAGCTGGCAAAAACAATAAAAGATCCGTATCCGGTCGGCAACTAGGAGCCCAAGAATAAGGCTTCTGGCATAAAATTAATTGTTACTTAACGGAGGTTTTATTCATGGGCGTTGAACGGTTGAACGATTTAGAGGCACTTTTCAACGAGAGCATTAATGAGGCTATTGAGAAGGCAAAGGTGTTTAATGAAGTAGATGTGGTAATCGGCATCCCTTTTTATAATGAAAAAGATATCCTGCCGGAAGTGCTGAAAGTGCTGGATGAGGGGCTGGCCAATCTTCAGGACATGAGCAAGTCTCTAATAGTCTGCGTGGGGGACCCCGTAGGGGCAGAAACGCTGGAATCCATCAGACGTCTGGATTTAAAGGCCCCTCACCTCGAATTTCTGATGAAGCCCGGGAGCAACGGCAGGGGGGCCAGCATAAGGGCGATACTGGAGATAGCCAATATGCTCGAGGCCGATGCGGTTATATTTGCGGCCGACCTGAGGCGGGAGGAAGGCAGGGGGCTGCAGTCCGACTGGATCGGGCGCCTTATAGAACCCATCAGAAAAGAATATGATTTCGTGGTGACATCTTTCCACAGGCACTATTTTGAGAACCTTTTGGGAAGCCTTTTCACGGCCCAGCTGCTGGAGGTATTTTACGGATACAATGTCAAGGGCTCTTTGAGCGGTGTTTATGCCATGTCCCACGACACCGTGGAGGATTTTTGCGCCGATATAAAATTTTGGATTGACACCACACAGGGGTTTGGAATCGACCCCTGGCTGGTTAGCCGGGCTATGCGCTGGAACAAAAAGATTTGCGAGGTGGAGCTGGGCACCAAGTTTGGGGAAATCTCCATTGAAAAACTAAATTACATTTTTAAGGAAAACGCCAGATCATTGTTTGAATGTATAAAGAGGGATGAGGATTACTGGACCGGCAGCAGGTTAATCATCAGGACGCCCGATATTTATGGCGGCAGGACCAATGAGAAACCCTACAAGCCTACCCCTTCTGTCCTTCGGGACCTGACCCGGTTCAGATACAGTTACAGCCAGTACAAAATACTTTGTGACACATCATACTACGACCACCTTTACGAAGGCAGCAAAGACATTGAGTGGGTACCTGACAAAGAGCTCAGCATAGAGGGAAAAACATGGGCAGATATCGTATACCGCATGCTGTTTAAGTACGGGTTTGTCACCGGCGTGTGCAGCGACGATCTCCTGGACGAACTCACTTTTGCCTTCAACGGGAGGGTGTCCAGCTTCATTGGGAACATTCAGTCCATGGAGGAACGGCTGGGAAATATCGTTAATATTGATATAGATTTTATTCTCTCAAGTGAGGTGTCGTCGGCTAAAGAAGAACAGAGAAAAGATTTTCTAAGGTTGAGGGATCACTTTTTCCTGTTGTGGGATCAAAAGGACCTGGAAACGAAGCCGCCCCTCATCCCGGCCCACTACCTGGAATTTATACCAGGCATACCTACCGTCCTGCCCAAAAAAATAGAGGGGCGGAAAGGCAAGGTTGTTTCGTCGGAAGAAATGTTCCACCGCCTTCAGTCCCGCTATCAGGAAGCTTTTGGCAGCTTTCTCAGCGACGGGCTGGGGACGTCGGAAAATTTAGATTCTAAAACGATAATCGGGTGTATGAAAGAATTCATGATCGAACTGGAAAAAACTATGGAATGGCTGCTGCCGGGGGACCTGTACACCGAGGAGGGAATCGGGCAGGTAGTAGACGGCATTTTCCGGCTTTTCCACTCTCCCATGATTTTTTCCATGAAAGACGAGCTCATAAGGGAGATGCTGCTCCGGTTTCCGCCGCTCAATGTGATGATTCCTGCGGGATGCAAGAATCCCAGGGAGCTCATTAATAAAATGGACGTCAGGGATGCCGCCAGCCTGGCCAACCTGGTTGAGACCCGGAAGCACGGGGACAGTTCACTTTTGTGGCTGCTGGACAATTTGAGGCCGGACGGAATGGACGAGGTGGAGCTCAAGCCTGTCGTACTGGGTAAAAAGGTGCTTAACGGCACAGTGAAGCTGGGGAATATCTCCGACTTCAACAAGATCGCCACCAGGATTGTGGTCGGGCCTCTGAATAAAGGTATGGGAGGGGACTACCCAAAGCTGCGCTTCTGCCTCTTTGTAGCCAGGCACATTATGATGGCCGAAAATTACGACATTCTCTGGAGAAATTACGCCAAGGAGAAAAAAAACCTTGGCGGCAAGATCCGCAACTCCCTGGTTGGGCGTTACGAGACCATTGCCTTCTCCGCACACAATTTATTTGAAAACCACCACCACCGTGCGCTGATCAGCCAGTTTCGGGCGCTGTCACAGAGGCTGGCGGATGTGGGCCAAAACGAGAAGGCCCGGCTGATAAAAAATATGTGTGACGGCTACGGCCTTAGCCAGGTCCTTGCCGACGGCACATTCCTGCCGTGCTCGGTTTGGAGTTGGTCCAGCTACAGCTACAAGGGCGGAAAGGGTATCCCTACCTCGCTTTCCAGCCATGTCGAGGAGAAGTGGTTCAACCACGACTTCCTTGAGGAAATATATGAAGAGCTGGGCTACGACCCCGGAGAAATAATGGAAACGGTGATTCAGCTCATAGGTGAGGGTAGGGCCAGCGAAAACCTTATAGACGTCCTTTTGGGAATAAGGCCCAAAGATGTGACCGTAGTGGTGCAGGAGTCCCAGGATTACCCACCGGCGAAGCAGCTTGCCAGATATGCGGGCAATCCTATGCTGAGTCCAATTAAAGAGCACCCGTGGGAAAGCAAGTATGTCTTAAACACGGCGGCCTTCCGGGTAAAAGACAGGGTCTACCTGCTCTACAGGGCGCATGGAGATGATGATGTGTCGCGGATCGGGCTGGCTGTGACGGACGGCTGCAATGTGCTGGAGAGACTGCCGGAGCCTGTGTTTGTGCCACAGGACAAGACGGAAAAAAAAGGTGTCGAAGACCCGAGGGTGGCCATATTCGACAACAGGATATATATGCTTTACACTGCCTATGACGGTGTCATGGCACAGGTTTCGGCCGCTGCCATAGGGCTGGATGACCTGTTGAACAAAAGATTTGACAAATGGGAAAGAAAGGGCCTTGCTTTCCAGGACATCTGGGACAAGGACGCCATACTGTTTCCAGAAAAAATAAATGGCAAATATATTATTTACCACCGGATAGAGCCCAGCATATGGATGGTGCATCTGGATAAGCTGGAGTTTCCGGCGCCCAAAAAAAAGCACTCCATTATTCTGGGACCCCGTTCGGGATGGATGTGGGACTCCCTGAAAATAGGAGCGGGCTCCCAGCCCATCAAGACCAAATACGGCTGGCTGCTTATCTACCACGGTGTCGACCGCAACAGGGTGTATCGCCTGGGTGTTGTCCTGGTCGATCTCGCCAATCCGGAGCGCTTACTCTACCGTTCGCCAAATCCGGTCCTCTCTCCCGAAACCGAGTACGAGATCGGAAAGGAAGGGGAGAGCTGGGTGCCAAATGTTGTTTTCACCTGCGGTGCGGTTCCGGCTCATGACAAGGAAGTGCTGGACGCCGGGGACGAAATACTGGTTTATTACGGCGCTGCGGATACCCATATATGCCTTGCCACCGGCCGGGTCGGTGATCTGATACCGGAATCCGTCAGGCAGGAGGTTGAGAGAAAGAGCAGTCAGGAAACTTAAATACAGTTCCAAATTATGCAATTTACTAAGAGAGGTAGTTAGTTATGAAGCCTTATCCCCTATTATTTAAACCTTCATTAAAAAAGCGCATATGGGGAGGTTCAAAAATAAAAGAAATTTTTGGTTATCCAGGTCCATGTGAAAATATTGGCGAAGCTTGGGTTGTTTCAGATCATCCTGAAGGTAAGAGTATTATTATAAATGGTGAATTTTCAGGGGAGTCGTTAGGTGTATTGTTAGAAAAATGTCCTGAATGGTTTGCTAACATTAATTTAGAAAAATTCCCTTTATTAGTTAAGGTATTAGATGCAAATGATAATTTATCTATTCAGGTTCACCCGGATGATCAATATGCCATGAGAAATGAAAATGGAGCAAGTGGTAAAGCAGAATGCTGGTATGTGATAGACTCCGAACCTGGAGCCGAAATTATCTTTGGTCATAATGCCAAAAACAGAAGTGAATTTATACAATTATCAAAAGAGAATAAATGGGATCAATTACTTGCACCAGTCCCAGCCAGGGCGGGAGATTTTTTCTTTATTCCCAGTGGTACGGTGCATGCAATGGGAAAAGGGATTTTACTACTCGAAGTACAACAAAACTCAGATATAACCTACCGAATCTATGATTATGAGAGAAAAGGTTTAAATGGCGAAAAAAGGGATTTGCATTTTGAGAAAGCCATTGAAGTAATTGATTTTCAATCTACAGGTTATAAACCTAAACCTTATACAGTTGAAGAAGATTTCGCAATAACAACTTTAGTATCATGCAATTACTTTACCGTAGAAAGATGGCTGATTAAAAGCACACATGATTTAAAGCTTTTTAAAGTTTTTTTATTAATCTTTATTGTTAATGGAAGTGGAGAACTTATCTATAATGATGGTTCTATATTATTAACAAAAGGCACCAGCATTATGATTCCGGCCAATATGGGTGAATGTCGAATTGTTGGTAAAATTGAGGCGATAATAAGCTATATATAAAATTTATAAAAGGACTCTACTCCGGGTTCAATACTGCAGCCTTGAGTTTTGCAGGTAATCGCAAACGAAATCCTCTCCCCTGAAAATGTTAAACTTCGTTTCAACATGATCGGGCATAAAGGTGAGGTTATTAACCAGTATCCTCACCATGAAATTCCTTATGGTGATATCCGGACCGGAAAGGTTTTTTCCGAATACCCTGTCCATGGTGGAAAAGCATTGATCAAAGGCTGTATTTGACTGGTGGGGCATGGCGTGGGAGATAACCAGTATTTCGGTATACTTTCTTTCCATGAAGGTGCCCACATTGCCGGCCATAATCTTCATGCCGCTTTCCTTAAAAAGCCCCAGGCTTTCCTCCAATGGGCTTATACCACACCAGAAATACGACCAGGGGTTTTCCCCGGGGATAGTTTTTTCGCCTGATTTAACGTTTTTTACCAGGATACCGTCATCCTTCCGGAAAAGCTCAACAATCCCATGCTTTCCGGTAGCTTTGCAGTAGGCCTCCGCCGGTCCGGTCCTGGAGCAGGTAAATATTCTTTGGAAGTTCACAATGATTTCAGAATGATATTGGATAGACGGCAGTGATTTTAATGACTGTAAAACACTGACCACCAGTTCCTGAACGCTGCCTCCAAAGGGGGAAGTTGTTGACAGGGTAATGTCTTTGCTTTTACTCAGTGAAAACATTGATTTTACGCGCATTGCCAGTAGCGCTGCAAGAGCCAGAATTATAAGCAATACCGGCAGAAAAAGCATCCTTGCCATTTTGTCCTTTTCGCTCCTGTCCATTTATGATTTTTATTCGCCCCGGCTGACAGGATACCCTTTAACAGTTCCCAAAAAAATTCACCTTATGGAGATATGTTTTAAACCAATCATTTGTACGACAGGCTTATGGTGACTTTTTCCTCGGATATGTCAATTCCAGTCAGTTTATACAGTTTCATGCTTTCCGGCAGGGGCAGGCGGAATCCTGAATTTGCGGCCAGTTCACCAAGTACTTCAGTGGTTACAGGGATTTCGTCCAGGATCATACTCTTGATTCCCAGTTTTACCGCAGTGTTTTCTCCCACAGGGATCAGAGTCCCTCCAAGGGTGAAAGTGGAATTGGATTTGGTATCCTTTCCGGTCAACATAAAAATGCCCTGCTTCAGGTTAACGGAAAGACCCCTGAGGTTTTCATCCGGGGACCGCTGTAGAGCCCCGTTAAGATTTTTTTCAGATATCTCCACTGAAACACCGCCGGGGCCTAACCATAACCTGTCCGGCTCCACGTTTTGCCAGGGGAATCTGGCTGCCGCCCCTATCAGTAAATCAAAAAGATTGATGGATGAAAGGAGCTTTCTTTCCAGCAAGGTCACTTGCTGGGCCAGGTCCCGGGAGGTTCTTTTTATCTTTTCAAGGTATTCCTGGCGCTGTTCAGAAATCTTTTTAACGTCTTGTATTTGAACCCCCAGGGCCTTATTCCGGCGGTCCAGCCCTTCAACAACATCATTGAGAGCTTTCTCCTTCTGCAGAGAGGCTATACAGGCATTTTCAGCCTGTTTGCATGTTTTACCCTGCTGATCCAGTATAAAGGAAACCATAATGGATCGGTTTAACAGATCGCTAAGGCTGGAGGATTTAATTAAAATGTCTAAAAGGCTCCAGTAGCCATAGCGGTACTGAAAATTTATCCAGGGGCTTACCTTCAGTAAGCTGTCTTTTTTTATTTCCAGGGCTTCATTAAATTCATCCAGGGCGTCATTTCTTTTTTGCCGGGTTTCTATGAGATCTTTTTCAATCAGATTCTTTTTTTCTTCGGCCTTTTTTTGTTTAAGATCCAAAACCAGAAGCTCCTGAGTCAGTAAATAAGCATCTCCCTCCAGGACGGATATGGCCTGATGGGACTTTTGCCTTTGATCCCCCTCCGCCCTGCTAAAAGACGGATAAATGCTGGAATAGAAAATAATTGCCGCTATAATTGATATTATTAAAGGTATATTCACAACATTCCCCGGCATGTTGCTGCTTCCTTTCAGTAATGCTATACTGCATTTACTATTATAGTTTACTCCACCTTTTACTGCATTGAAATACTTAAAAAACTATCAAGGAGGTCTCCGGCTTGGAACTTACTCCCAGACTGGCCGCTGTGGCCGGATTTATTCCCCAGGGGGTCAGGGTGGCCGACATAGGGACGGATCACGCCATGCTGCCTGTCAATCTGGTTGAAACGGGTAAATCACCCTTTGTCATAGCTGCCGATGTAAACGAAAAACCTTATCTGGCGGCCTGCCGCCAGGTTCAGGCAGCCGGGGCCGGAAGCCGGGTGGAAGTCAGGAAAGGCAGCGGACTGGAGGTTATACGCCCCGGTGAGGTTGATGTGGTAGTGATGGCCGGAATGGGTGGCAATGCCATTATAAACATTATTGATCAGTGCCGGGGTGTACTTGACGACGTCATCCGCCTGGTGCTTCAGCCCATGACGGACGCAGGCTCCCTTAGACTTTGGCTGGCCCGGAACGGCTGGCGGCTGGTGGACGAGGAACTGGTAAAGGAAGGGGAAAAATTTTACGTTATTATGGCTGCCGAACCGGGGATTGAAAATCAACAAGACCATTTTCTGCTGGAAATGGGCCCGCTGCTGGTGGAAAAATACAGCCCGCTGCTGGTGGAATATCTGGAAAAAATTAAGATGGATTCACAGAAAATGTTGTCCGGGCTGACCAGAAGCAGGAGTGAGGAATCCATGGACAAGGCCGTAGAGATAACTAACAGGCTTACCAGACTAAAGGAGTTGATTAACCGTTGCAGGCAAGGTGCAGAGAAATATTCCGGATGATTGAGGAGCTGTCTCCTCCGGATCTGGCCGAAGAATGGGATAATTGCGGACTGCAGGTGGGTGATCCCCAAAGGATGGCAGACAGGGTGCTTTTAGCCCTGGATATGGATGAGTCCGTGCTTGATGAGGCCCTGGAACTGGAGGCAGGCCTGGTGATCACCCATCATCCCCTGCTTCTGAAGGGAATTAAACAGATCAGGGAAGACCTGCCGCCGGGGAGGCTGGTCTCAAAAATAATAAGGGCCGGTATAACGGTTTATTCCGCCCATACCAACCTTGACAGCGCGCGAGGGGGAGTAAGCGCCGTCCTGGCTGAAGCACTGGATTTGACCGGTATCCAAATTCTTAAGCCCGGTAAAGAAAAATACCTGAAGTTGGCCGTATTCGTGCCGGTTGATCATTGCGATCAGGTCCGGGAGGCCCTAGCCGGGGCCGGGGCCGGATGGATAGGCAATTACAGCCATTGCACCTTCATGTCCGGGGGCACCGGAACCTTCAAACCCCTTGAGGGCGCAAGCCCCTATATCGGTAGGGCCGGAGACCTGGAAAAGGTGGGGGAGATCAGGGTGGAAACCATACTTCCGGCCCGTATCACCGGTGGTGTGGTAAAGGCCATGCTGGCGGCGCACCCATATGAGGAAGTGGCCTATGACCTGTATCCACTTGAAAACCGGTCTGTCAGTTCGGGTCTTGGCAGGGTGGGAAGCCTGAAAGAAGCAGTCAGTTTAAACGAATTTGCCTGTAAAGTAAAGGAGGCATTGGGGGTTCCGGCTGTACGGCGCGGAGGCCCCGCCGGGGGTAAGATACAGAAGGTGGCTGTATGCGGGGGATCCGGAGGTGATTTATGGCCCTTGGCCCACAAGGCCGGGGCCGATGTTCTGGTGACCGGGGATATAGGTTATCATGCAGCCAGGGATATGCTGGCGGCCGGAATCAGCTTTGTGGACGCCGGGCACTACGGCACCGAGCGGCCGGTTCTGGACCACCTGTCCCGTCACCTGACTGAGGGCTGCCGGGAGAGAAGCCTGGAGGTTGAATTTATAGTTTCATCGGTGGAGGGAGACCCATTTTTCTTATACTGACGGGATTATTCTGTCGGAATTCTGGCTTCTGGATTCCAACCCGCCCGTCAGGGCGGGTTGATTATATCAAGGGGGCTGCTCAGTAAAATATGGCCTTTGATGGTCTCGTGCCGGTGGCCGTCCAGTAGAATGTCGACATGCTGTATTTCTATGGCATATGTTGTGGCGGGTGAATTCAGACAGTTTGAAAAAAAGCTCCCGCAGGGCGACCTTTCTTATATCGTCAGTTTCATACGCTTAACCTCCTGTTCCCCTGTACCTGTTCAGAACGGTGGCGAACTCTCCCCAGTTGAGGGAGGCCGAGGGTTCCCGCGCCATCATCAGCAGCCTGTCGGCCACCAGGGCCTCTATTTCGGCCGGGGGGTCCCAGTTATCGGGTGTCACCGTACGGTTTCTGAGCCTGTTCAGTACGGTGGCAAACTCGCCCCATAGGGATGTTGATGAAGCCTTTTGGGCAGTGTTCAGTATTTTATCCCTTATGAGAAGATCAATCTCTCCTTCGGGGTCCCAGTTCACCGGATCAGGCGGTGGTACCTCCCTTACTCTGTTTAGAACGGTGGCCAGTTCGCCCCAGGAAACGTATGCCTCCGGAAGCCTGGGTGTATTTATTATCCTATCGGCCTGCAATTGGGCTATTTCCCAGGCCGGGTCCCACGGATTTTCCCGGAGGGGTATATCCAGGGAGGCTGCAATGCCTGCCGCTATTGAATTGGAAAGGCCGGCCAGGAAAGGCTCATAGGTTAAAAAAGAGATATCTTTACTGTTGTCTATAAAAAGATTCTCCAGAAGAATGGCCGGCATTTTTGTAAGTCTGAGCACCGCAAAGTCAGCGCTCTTTTGCCCCCGGTCGGTTATTTGGTAACCGCCCAGATAGGAAACCACCCGGCTGTGCACTATATTGCGGTATTGCCGGGTCAGTTCCGGGGCGTCCGGGTGGATAAAGCTTTCAAAACCGGTGCCGCCTCCAGCGTTAATGTGGATTGACACAAACAAATCTGCATTTAGGGAATTGGCCAACTGGGCCCGGTTGGAAAGGCTCAGGGATAAATCCATCTTTCTGGTCAGCTTTACCTGGCACTGGTAGGGTAGAAGCTCATTCACAATCTTTTTGCTTAGCTTCAACGCCAGGTCCTTTTCCTTATAATCCGGGGAAACTGCGCCCGGGTCATTCCCGCCGTGGCCCGGATCTAACACTATGGTTTTCAGCGTTATCCCCCATTTCCCGCAGGTTTTAATAAATTCATATTAACACCGGGGAATATTTATGAAAGAATCGCCAGGTACAAAGGGAAGTGCTGAAAATAAAATAACCGCCTTGTCGGCGGTGCCGTCTTGCAGACGGCGGAAGCCAGAAGCCAGAATCCAGAAAAAGCAAGCGTGACCCTAAAGCGACATGCAGTGAGGGGGAGGGGTTTTAGTCCAGGCGGATGTTCCGGAGGCTGTTATCTGGCTCTTGGCGACAGAGCCGTACGGACTGCCGAACCGGCTGCAGGACGCAGCCGGTAGCCGGAATCGACGCATGGATGCGGCGTTGGAGGCGGTCGGCAGTCCGTTAGGCGACGAGCTTAGAGCCAGTTTAGCCGGAGGATAAGTAGATCGGACTCAAACCCCTCCACCGGCCACAGAGTGACCCAGAAGCGACCCCAGAAAAACTCTGGGCTTGCATAAAAATGCTTTGGTGCTTCAGTACTTCAGCGCTTTAATGCTTTAATGCGTCATATGCTTTCCTAAACGATAAAAAAACGCCCTGAAGGGCGCTTGGGAATCCAGGGGCCAGGAGCCAGAATGGTGACAGGCTGCCTTAAAAGCGACCCTCAAGCGACCTCGGAGGAACTAGGGGCCGATAAGGCTTTAGCACTTTAATGCTTTAATGTGTCATGTACTTTCCTTAACGATAAAAAACCGCAGCCTGTGGCTGCGGTTAGACTGCAGTTTTTAACACCCCTTATTTCAGGAAGAACAGATACAAATAGCCGGTGCATATAATTATGGACATGATCATCATGGGGAAAGCTATCTTGGTAAAGTGGATGAAGGAGATAACCACTCCCCTCTTTTCTGCCATACCGGCCACCACGACGTTGGCTGAGGCCCCGATGAGGGTTCCGTTTCCACCCAGGCAGGCCCCCAGGGAGAGGGACCACCACAGGGGGTTCAGGTCGGCTATGCCGCCCAGCCGCCCCATGTCCTGTATCAGAGGTATCATGGTGGCCACGAAGGGAATGTTGTCCACGAAGGCCGAGGCTATGGCCGAAAGCCACAGTATCAGCAGTCCGGTGGGAACCATGGCACCGCCGGTGAGCTCCAGCGACTTCTTGGCTATGGACTCTATTATACCCACATGCTGCAGGCCGCCCACAACTATAAACAGCCCGGCGAAGAAGAATATCACCGGCCATTCCACGGCTGCCAGGGCGTGCTCGGGATCCTCCCTGGTCAGCAGAAGCAGCAGGCTGGCCCCGGTCAGGGCTACGGTGGCAGATTCCAGGTGCAGGTACTGGTGCAGTACAAATCCCACTACGGTAATAACTATGACAACCAGGCATTTTTTCAATAAGACGGGGTCTTTTATCTGCTCTTCGGCGTTCATATTCATTATGTTATTTTTTAGCTCCGGCTTTGTTTTGAGCTGTTTCTGGTAGAGAAGTTTAAGCCAGATCATGGTCAGTATATGGACTACGATTATAACCGGTGTCAGTGCGAAAACAAAGTCCATAAAGCCCAGCCCGGTGGCGCTGCCTATCATTATGTTGGGCGGGTCACCGATCAGTGTGGCCGTGCCCCCAATGTTGGAGGCCACCACCTCGGCAATTAGAAAGGGCATGACATTTATTTGCAGTTCCTTGGCTATGGCGAAGGTAACCGGTACGATTAGTAAAACTGTGGTTACGTTGTCCAGCAGGGCGGAGGTCACCGCCGTGATGGTGGAGAGTGAGATCATTATTGCCACCGGCTCACCCTTGGACATCTTGGCCGAGACCACGGCCATGTACTCGAAGACCCCGGTGTGCCGGGTGATGCCCACTATGACCATCATGCCGATAAGAAGCCCTATGGTGTTGAAGTCGATGTACTGAATGGCCTTCTCCTGGGTTATTACTCCCGCCAGTATAAGTACCATCGCCCCGGCCAGGGCCACCACTGTACGGTGAATCTTTTCCGTCATGATCATGGCATAAGTTAGGAGGAATAATCCCCCCGTAAAAATAACCTGGGACTGTGCCGACATTAACCTTTCCTCCTTAGTTAACTATTTGGCCAGCTTTTTTGTATAATCTCTAGGCCGGCGATGCTGGGTAAAAGTTATTTAGCCAAGGGGCTGAGTCCTACCAGGGGCCAGAAGGTGAACATGAAGACCACCATTACCACCAGCAGCAATATGGTAGCGGGAATGCCGGAGGTAAAGAATTCACCGGTGGTGAACTGCCTGGACTCGTAAGCCATGGCGTTGGGAGCCGCTCCGATGAGGAGCAGGAAGGGCATGCCCGCAGCGGCCGTGGCCGTATACAGTATCAAATGCGGGTTTACTCCCAGGTACTGGGCTATGACCAGGGCCACCGGCAGTGTTATGGCAATGGCGGCCACGTTCATTATAAAGTTGGTCATTATGGAAACCAGTATAGCCACACCAATCACGAAGAACAGCCAAGGGGCTCCCTGCAGAAGGGAAAGCCACTTTATGGCCATCCACTGGGCCGCCCCGGTCTGCCAAAGGGCAAATCCGATGCTCATGGCGCCGCTGAATAGGAGCACTATATTCCAGGGTATCTTTTTCTCCAGGTCCTGAACGTCCAGTATTCCGAAGGAGAAAAACATCAGTCCGGCCAGGAGCAGCGGGATTGATCGGTCAAGCGTCTTCAAGGCTGGTACTACCGCCTGTAGTATAAGCATTGCTAAAGCGCCGCCCACCACCAGTATGACAAATATTTCTTCCTTGGTCAGGGGGCCCAATTGACTGTAGAGATCGCTGGCTCTTTTCCTCAGCCCGGGTATGGTTTTCTTCTCAGGCTTGTAAATTAACAGGAGCATGGCCCATAATAAGAATACCATAATCCACCCAAAGGGCAACATGTGTAGTGAAAAATCGATGAAAGTTACATCTACACCGGTAAATTCCTTGAAGAATCCTACGGCCGCAGGGTTGCGGGCGCCCCCCAGCAGAGTGCAGATGCTGCCGGCGCCGGCGGTGTAGGCCATGCCTATGAACAGCCCCTTGCCGAATTTGTTGGGCTTGGTTATACTGCCTCCCTCTTCCTCGTTGTACAGGGCAAGTATGGTTAAGAAGATGGGTATTACGGTGGCGGCTACGGCGGTGTGGGCCATTATGTGGGTAAGGAGCGCGGTGACCACAAAGCAGCCCAGCAGGATCATGCTGGTCTTTTCTCCCACCACCATGAGCATTTTATAGGCCAGGCGCTTGGTAAGACCCACCTTGGTGAAGGTGAGGCCCACCAGCAGGGATCCGAATATAAACAGCACCGTGGGGTCCATGAAGTCCCTCATGGCCTCTTTAGCCGGTCTGATCATGAACAATGGCTGCAGTACTCCTATGGCTATACTGGTGACACCGATGGGTATTACCTCGAAAACCCACCACACACCGGCCAGCAGGAAAAGTCCAATGGCTGATTTTCCTGCCGCCGAAAGGGCGAAGCTTTTACCGGCGGGATCTACGGCCGGGCCGAACGGTGGAAGGAAGTGAAACAGCAGCAGCAGGCCTAAGCCCATTAACAAAAAAAACATATTCTTTTTATCAATTGCCATGTTTTTTAACAGCTCCTCTCTGTGATTAACCTGAGAGTGTTCAAACTAGATTTTGTGCCTGACCTTGATGTCGCTGAATATTTTATAAAAAAAGGAAGATATGAAGTTTGTGCATGTTAGATCTTGATCGGGCAGTGGATTGGCTTTGGTGATCGATCCGATTCGCTCACCGACATAGCATATATGGCTTTTCAGGCTGTTTATTGACAGGAGAGCCTGGTTTACCCTGTCATCATTCATGGATTCCGCCGAACCGCAAATCAGCATTTTCTCAATGCTGAGGTCGGGTTTTCCGGACCGCTCGGTCGGTTGCCGGTATACGAAAATTTCCTTTACTGTGTACCCCTTCTCCTTTTCCAAAAGGGCCATTAGCCGGAAAGTATTGTAAAATCTTTCACATGTGTTGGCCAAAAAAAAATCCGGATCATTTTCTTCAATTCTAAGGTTAAGTAAAAATTTGACTGCCTCTTCTCCCCTTTGACTATCCAGTTGGCTGAACCTTATAGGCAAGCCGCTGCTGTCCACAAGAAAACAGTTCATGTTTTCCAGCCAGCACATAAAACCCCGGGGATCACCATATTCCATTGATTTTTCGTGAATCAGGCGGTTAAAGATGTTCTCATCGGATAGGCCGCTTTGTTTCCTTTTCCCGTCCTGCAGGAGTAAATCCCATAAATCCTGATCCCTGCAGGGGTGTTCCGCCTTGAAGGCGTTTTCCAGGGCCAGCAGGTATGCTGTTTTCAAATACCTGCACCAAGACGGTCCCGATCCCAGTATTTCCTTGTATAGGGACAGGGTTTTACTGAGGTCATCATAAAGGGGTTTTATTCTTTCTGACAGCAGGTGGCCCACGCTCGACAGGTTAGTCAGTTGTTTATGTTTTACCTTGTTTCCTTCCCTGCGGCTTTCAAGGAGTTTGAGATACACATACTCTCTTTCTTTGTACCTGGCGCTAACAACTCTGAAGAACAGAAATTACACCCCCCTTCTGTGGTTATATTTGTCACTCCCCCCTTTATGAAAAAGTGATTTATTTCACCCGCATATTCCGTAGGAATAAGAAGGCCAGCAGGGACGGATTTCCTTCGCCGGCCTACACGGCAGCCTGTATTCCCGCAGTTATCGGGGAACTCCCCAGGTCATGTATTCACAGCAATTTTATATATGTATTTGTCATCACGGTCCCTTGAGAAATATTATACTAATATAGTTAGTAAATATCAACAGGTTTTTCACTACATTTTTATAAATATTCCTTGTAGTGGTTAAAGAGCGGCACATCCTTATATTATGGGTCTAGGAGCTCATTAAAAAACTGATGGGGAGTTCAAATCCGGCAGAGATTGTTGTAGCTTTGGACCGCCGGGAGTATAATTTTCAAGAAGAATACTCAAAAGGTGTTGTGGAATGTGATAAATATCACCTCGGTGCGAGGGCGTATTTAACAGACCGCCAGATTTTTTAGTTTATACTTTGTTTATGGAGCAGTATTAGTCGCTTCACCAGATGGAATTAGTAATAATGCTAGCGGAGGGATGAACATGGATTTAAAAGGAAACTGCCTTACCACTGCAATGGGTATTCTCCCCCATAAAAATATAGGAGATGCCATGAAACTGGTCCTTCAACTGGATATACCCTTCTGGCCCCAGCTTCCAAATTACAGCTATTACGAAGATATGTACGTTCAGGTCAGTGAGAACTTTCCCGGTATCAGGGTGGACACGTCTCAAAAAAGAATAACCCTGGATTCTTCAGGGTTTTACGAAGAACTGACGGAATATGCCATGAAGAGTGACGATGAAAACCTGTTTAAACTGTCTTCCGGTTACTCCGCCGCCTTCGATGCCTTTTTGGCCCAGGACCTGTCGGCATACCGGCTTATCCGGGGGCAGAGCATTGGGCCTGTCAGTTTTGGCCTTAAAATTTCCGATGAAAACCTGAAGCCTATTATTTATAATGATGATATAAGGGAATTTCTTTACGAATTCATAGCCCTGAAAACCAATGTGCAATACCGGCAGCTAAAGGAAAAACACCCGGGCGCCTTTGTCTGGGTAGATGAGCCGGGCCTGGAAATAATTTTTGGTTCCTTTACAGGATATGCCAGCCACAGAGCCAAACAGGATTTCTCCGATTTCCTTGAAAGGCTGGAGGGCCCCCGGGGAGTTCACCTCTGTGGAAACCCGGACTGGTCTTTTTTGCTGAGCGGCATGAATATGAACATACTTTCCATTGACGCTTACGGCTGCGGAGAGATATTTACCAGATATTCCGGCGAGGTCAGGGACTTTCTGGATGCAGGAAACATAATATCCTGGGGAATTGTGCCCACCTTGACCGAGGAGTTGAGCCGCGAGTCGGTGGAAGCCTTGGCCGTGAGGCTGGAAAGCCTATGGTCCCACCTGGTTTCCAGGGGTATCGGCCTGAAGAAGATATTGAAGCAGGCCTGGCTGGCCCCGGCCAGGTGCTGCCTGATAAATACCGACGGACATCTTACCGTGGAGAATTCCTACCGTACACTGCAGGAGGTATCCAGGCTGCTCAGGGACAAATATGACCTGGGGGACTGAGGGGGGACAGCTTTAAGCTATAAGCTATAAGCCGTAAGCTTTGAGCGGAATACACTTTGGTAGGTAATAGGTAATAGGTAAATGGTGGCAGGTGACAGGTGTTTAGTAGTTGGTTTGGCTTACAGCTTACAGCCAATAACCTATAACCAACTACCATAAAAAGCTTTTACTCGGCAACCGGATTAAAGGCACAGGACCTTTTTTCCACAAACCCTATTTTATCCTTTACTGTTTGTATCCTGGTTTCCATGGCGCCCTTGACCACGGTATAGGGTACGTTCATGATGTCCAGGAAATTTTTTATTTTCTCGTCCACCTTAATGGCCAGTTCCTCGTTTTGATATATTACACCGTCCGGATGAAAGGCGAATTCTCTGGGAATATAGAATATCTCGTAGGACGAAACGTCTTTCATGGCCCATTCGTACAGCTTCATGAGGGCGTAGGTCTCCCGGGGGCTTTTAAAATCACAGAGAATGAGTCCGTAAACATAGCTAAGTATGGTGGCATTGTCACAGAATATTATATCGCAGTGGGAAAGCTCATCTTCCACCTGTTTCTGGCCCTCGTAGAGGAGGAACTGCTCGAAAATGGAGGTGGGGGGGCCGTAACGAATTATATAGGTTCTGGCAAATTCCAGGCAGACTGAGGATGCATACCCAACCATGCTGTAGTCCACGTCCAGCTGTTTAATAAGGGTGGTTTTTCCTATTCCGGGCCCTCCCAGGAATGCGCACTTTTTGGTGGTTTTTGATTTGCAGTCCATATAAGACACTGTTCTCCTCCTTAAGACGATGTTACAGATACTTACAATGAGATACTTACAATGTTCGGCACTGCTAACCAAAAACCTTCTTGGAAGAGATTTACCCGTGTATCATAGAAGGAAGACATCCGGTGCAGACCCAGAGACTTTCACCTTTAAGGCGGCAGGGCAGAAGCGCCTTTTTTTCTCCGGGTTCCCCGCATTTGAAACAATAGGCTCCTCCCGGCTTTTTATCGGTCGGCACGGACGTTCCAGGGGCAGGTGCAACGCCTAGGGCCGGGCATTTTGTGTGACAGGATGTGCCCGGTGTACAGCCGGTTTTGTCTCCGGCTTTTTGTAAATCAACTCCCCGGGCCCTAAACCCCATGCACTGTCCGCAGCTTTCAATCAGATCATGCTTTAATTGCATATAACGGTCTTTCTTACTCATGGATCATACCTCCTCGGCTTCATTATCAGGTATTCCTTTAAATACATATTACCGGAAAGGGATGCTGCTGACTTATGAGGCAAACTGCATAAACCGTGTGATATTTATCATATTTAAAATATGCAGGAAAAATTGAAGGTGGTAGAATATGGTCAGTATCTGAAAGGGCTGAACCGGAGGGGATATCCGTGTCCACCGACCTTGAACTTCTTAAAAAAAATCGCAGCAACCTCATTGAATTGAGTATTATTATGGAATAAATCATGCTATTATGTCTTATAAAGATAGAATATAGTGGGGTGTCAACAACAATGCATACTGGTGTCGAAATTAAGTCATCAGGGGATTGGGAAAGGCTTGGGGACAACCTGGAAACCTGGTCCTGCGGCTGCACTGTAATTGGGAGCTTAGCTTCCATAAACGCAAGATGCAATAACTGCGGCGGTGTATTTAAAAAAATAGCCAGGAAAAAAGAGGGCCTAAAAAAGGGAAAAGTAGAAAGTCTGAAGATGGAACTGGTCAATAACACAGCGGCACTGTTTTCGGAGCCGGAAATTGAAGAAAAGGTTCCGTGTCAGCGCTGTGACAGCTCAATGGAGGTCAAGGTGTTTACCCAGGAGTGGGACAGAATAAAGAGTCATGTGGCGCCATGCCCCATGTGCTGTGCTCAGGAATGGCTGGACTGGTCGGCGGGTAAGAGGATAATGGGGGAAAAGTAGCCTTTCATAGGGTGAAAGAGTAACTGTCGGCATTTGCATGCCGGCAGTTTTTAAAGATATAGGGGATTATTTTATATAAGGTGATGATACTGTGTGTAGAGACAGCAGTGAACCTACATATCAAGTTAATCTTGTGGAAGACCTTCTTAATATTGGTATCGCCCTGTCTGCGGAAAAGGATCACAACCGTCTTTTGGAAATGATACTTGCCGGGGCGCGAAAGATTACCAATGCAGATGGGGGCACCCTGTACCTGTATGAAAAGGACAAGCTGGTCTTTAAAATAATGCATAACAAGACCCAGAATACCTTTCGGGGAGGAAAGGGTGAGCCCATAAACATTCCTCCGGTAAAACTGGTGAAGGAGAATGTTTCAGCCTATGTTGCCCTGACCGGAAAAACGGTAAATATCCCCGATGTTTACAATACCGACGGTTTTGATTTTTCCGGCCCCCGTAATTATGATAAGACCACAGGTTACCGCACCAAGTCAATGCTGGTGGTGCCCATGGAGAATCATGAGTCCCAAATCATTGGAGTGCTTCAGCTGATAAATGCCATGGACAGAGATGGCAACACCGTGGTATCTTTTATTCCGGAGCACCAGAAGGTGATAGAATCCCTGGCCTCCCAGGCGGCCATAGCCCTTACCAACGCTAAACTGATCAGTGATATTGAACAGCTCTTTCATTCCTTTGTGCATACCATCACCACCGCTATTGACGCCCGGACGCCATATAACGCCAACCATTCCAGGAGGGTGGCCTTATTGTCCGGCCGGTTGGCGGAGGCCATAAACCAATCCGGAGATGATCTGTGGCAGGATAAAAAATTCAGCCCGGATAGGCATGAGCAGTTGATAATGGCCGGCTGGCTGCATGACATAGGGAAGGTGGCCACTCCCCTGGAGGTAATGAACAAGGCAACCAGGCTGGACAACAGGGTTGAATTGGTGCTGCAGAGGCTTGATTACCTGTACCAGTCAAAAACAGCTGATTATTACCGGGAGCGCAGCTGCCTTCAGGAAAAAGGCCGGGTCGATAACCTGGGTGAATTGGATGAACGGTATGGCAGGGAGCTGGAAGAGCTGAAAAGGGCCAGGGCTCTGGTGGAAAAAGCCAACAGCCCGGCCACTTTCATTGATGATAACATGGCTTTGGAGTTGGCCGGGGTGGCTGCGCTGACATACCGGGACATACAGGGCCGTGAATGGCCCTGTCTCACCCCCGAAGAACTGCAGTGCCTAACCATAAGGAAAGGGACACTTACCGATGATGAGCGCAGGGTCATGGAGGATCACGTATCCATAACCGCCAGAATGCTGGAGAAAATAAATTTTATAAAAAAATACTCCAATGTACCACTTTATTCAGCCATGCACCACGAGCATATGGACGGCAAGGGATATCCAAATGGACTGGCTGGAGACCAAATACCTCTGGAGGCCAGGATACTTGCCCTGGCGGATGTTTACGACGCTCTTACCGCCGATGACCGCCCTTATAAAAGGGCCATGCCGGTGGAAAACGCACTGAATATTTTGGGTGCCATGGTGGAGGAAGGAAAGCTGGACGGCAACATTTTCAACCTTTTTAAAAACTGCAAAGTATGGGAAAAGGTAACTGATTAGAGGCTACGCTGAAAATAGCTGTAAGCGGTAAGCTTTAAGCTTTATCAGCCACAGAGAAAACAGAAAAGAATACTCTGTTTTAATCCTCCGTGGCGCCGCTTGCGGCATGTAGGCCTGAATTCCAAGCCGCCAGACAAGGCGGTTTTGTTATCGTTTAGGAAAGTATATGACGCTTTAAAGCATTAAAGCGCTGAAGCACCAAAGCATTTTTATGCAAGCCCAGAGTTTTTCTGGGGTCGCTCCAGGGTCGCTCTGTGGCCGGTGGAGGGGTTTGAGTCCGATCTACTTATTCTCCGGCTGAACTGGCTCTAAGCTCGTCGCCTAACGGACTGTCGACCATTTTGGAGGTTGGAGGCCAGAGGTTAGAAAACTTGTAGGAAACGACCTCGAAGCCATTCCCATCTTAATCCAATTTCCAACTTCCAACATCTAACCTCCAAATTAGCCGGTTCGGCAGTCCGTACGGCTCTGTCGCCAAGAGCCAGATAACAGCCTCCGGAACATCCGCCTGGACTAAAACCCCTCCCCCCTCATGCATGTCGCTTGAGGGTCACTTTTAAAGTATGCTGTCACCATTCTGAATTCTGAATTCTGAATTCTGGATTCCGCCGTCTGCAAGACGGCACCGCCGATAAGGCGGTTTTGTTATTTTCTCAGTATTTGTGGAAAGCTATTGAAAATGGTTTGCGGCTCAATTATCTCGGACTGGGGGCATAAAACGGATGAACGATCTGAAAACACTGGGCGCCAAGGTGCGGGAAGCCATAGATATCCGCAGCAAAAGAAGCGGCAAGCAGTTCACCCGTAAGATGCTGGCTGCAAAAATTGGAGAGACCGTTAAGTGGATAAAAAAACTGGAAAGGGGAGAATTCTACCCCGACTGGGACTCACTGGTCTTACTGGCTGACACCTGTGGTGTGGAAGTTTCATTTGTGCTGGGGGAGCAAATGGATAGAATGAGCTATCAGGATATTATTGCAGGCGGGCAGGTGGCCAGGACCATTGACAAAGGGGAATCGGAGAGATATCGCTGATTTTTCACCATGGATAAACAATTCTATGAAAAAACCGGTAAAATAGGCCGTGGGAGGTATTGCGGCCTATTTTACATGTATGATTAATACTCCGGTATTTATCTATTCAGATAAAGAATATATAATAGCCATACGATATTTTTTAGCAACGGAGTGATTTTTTTGCAGACAAGGCCATTGGTACTGGTGCAGCAGCCCGAGAAGGGCAATTATAAGGCAGATGAGGGTGTCATAACGGCCATTGCTGTTTACAGCGGGGAGGCGCCCCTTTCGGTGTCCACCAAAAGGATTTTTGACGGTGAGACAAGGTTTAGCTTTCCTTCAGAAATCACCCAGGGGGCCACAAAAACAAGGATTGTATACAGCTATAAGCCTGAACAGTGGAGAGAACTACTGGAAACCTGCTCCATGCCGGGTGTCCATGGAGGGATAAAACAGGTTATGATACCTCTTCTGAAATACTTTCAGGAGGCCTACCCTGGAGTTTTCAACGATATACAGCACAATGAAGAACTTGATCCGGACTTTTTGGCGGAGATTGTAAAATTAAAATAGATACCTTTTAACCCCTGATACTAATACCTGCTATCCAGTTCAATAAGGTAGCCCTCCAGGTATTCTGCGCAGTTCCAGAGATAGATTGCTTCCATGGGAGGAAACTTGTATTTTGGCTTGCTGGCCGGGCTGGCCAATACTTCTTTCAGTTCGTCAAAGAAAATACCGGCAGGATAGCCCGCAATCCTGGTGAAATGAGCCATATCCTTATCGGTTTTACTGTTTTGAAGGCAGTAGGCCTTTACGGCCTTTATTGTATCTTCATAAATTTTATCAATCCATTCCCGGGCTTGGGTAAAGCCGCCTGACTGCACACAGATCTTTGCGGCGATTACTGCTATCAGTATAAGTATCTTTATAAAAGGAAAACTCTGATAGTTTCTGGGCCTGTCAAGGTCCTTCAGATACTTTGAAAAAACTTCATGGTACCTGGTGTACAGCTTTTGAATGCTGCCGATGACCTGCCCAAAATCATCTTCTGACATGTTTTTTATGTGAATGGAGTCAATGGCCCTGGTAATAACGTCCAAATCTTCAGGTTTTATCTGGATGTTTTGTGCGTTCAGTTCCCTTTCCAGGTGTTCCAGTTGTTTTCTTATCAGGCCGGAGGTAAGGTACTTCAAAGTGCTGTCCACTATTTCCGGCATGGAAATGCTTACGCTGGCGCCGTCTTTTTCTTCGTTAAGTTTGTCAACCAGAAGGTAGGTAATTCTGCCGGTGGCTTTTTCCCTGACAATTCCTCCCAGTCGCTCATAATCACCGGAAAATAGTTTTTGACGTATTTGCGGGGGCATAGCGAATATAGACTTGCTCAGGGTTACCAAAAATCTCACTCTCCCAGTGTTTTTTTCTGAACAGGGGAATTATACTATTCTTTTAATGGCTGTGGCAATATCTAATATAACTTTACATGACTTTATGAACATACGCAATAAAATCAAACAAAATGTTTTTACTCTTATTTTTAAAGGATAAGACTCTTTTATAACGAATTTGAAAACCGGAGTGTTAATAATGGTTATTGTTGGACTTACCGGAAACATAGGCAGCGGAAAAAGTACAGTTTCACGGCGGCTTGCCCGACTGGGGGCACAGGTTATTGATGCCGACCTTGTGGCCAGGGATGTTGTAGCCCCCGGGACCCAGGGTCTTGCCCGCATAATTAGTGAGTTCGGCGCCGAAGTGCTTAATGAAAAAGGGGAGTTGGACCGGGCCGGGATGGCCTCTATAGTTTTCAAAAATGCTGAGTCCCGGGCCAGGCTTGAGAGCATCATACACCCCGAGGTAATCAGAGTGGTGGACACCTGTATATCGGAGTACCGTAAGAACAGAACAAGTTCCCCGGCCCTGGTGATTGAGGCGCCTCTGCTGATAGAGTCCGGCATGGACAGCATGGTGGACGAGATATGGGTTGTCACCACAGATCCGGAATCCCAGGTGAAAAGGGTGATGGCCAGGAGCGGACTCTCCAGGGAGGACGTTTTAAAACGTATAAAGGCCCAGATGAGCCAGGAGGAAAAATGCAGATATGCCCACAGGATTATAGATAATAGCGGTCCCTTGGAGAACACCCACAGGCAGGTTGACTCCATCTGGAACCAAATCACCCGTAAAAATGATCCCGACACAAAGCCCGAATACATGGAGTGAGTGATTGTTTTGTCTTATAAAAGAAAAAAGAGGGGTTTCAACGGGAGAAGAATTATAATTGTCTTTTCCCTCATACTCCTTTTATTTAATGCAGGAAATATTGGCAGGTTTGTCTTTCCCATCCCTTACCGTCAGGTTATTTTCAAGGAGGCCGAGGTTGCCGGAATTGACGGTTACTTACTGGCAGCCATCACCAAGACTGAAAGCAATTTCAACCCCACGGCGGTTTCAGTCAAGGGGGCCAGGGGTCTTATGCAGATAATGCCGGATACTGGAAAATGGGTAGCCGGACAGAAGGGGATGCCCAATTTCAACTCCGATTTGCTTTTTAATCCGGAATTTAATATAAGTATCGGAGCATATTATGTTTCAGATCTTTATAAAGAATATAGCGGGGACACCGTTATGGTTCTGGCGGCATACAACGCCGGACGGGGGAATGTTAAAAAGTGGCTTGGGGAAAGAATTTGGACCGGGGATCGTAACAGCATAGACCAGATTCCCTTCCCTGAAACTCGTCAGTTTATCCGCAAGGTTTTGTTTTACCAGCAGACATATAGGTATCTGTACAATCCCGAGAAAAATAGTAAATAATTATCAATGGAGGTTTTAATGGAAAATATAATAAGGGGGGCCTTCTTCGGAGCAGCCTTGGGTGATGCCCTGGGCGGGCCGGTGGAGTCACTGAGCGCAACCGAGATTAAAGACAAATTCTGCATCCTGAGAGACATGTGTGGTGGAGGCCGGCTGGGTCTGGAGCCGGGGGAATGGACCGATGATACCGTGATGACTCTGGATGTGGCCAGAGGGATACTGTCCAACCCCGCCTACCCGCTGGAAGAGATCGGTCACAACTTCCTCCGCTGGTTTCAGTCCGGGCCCAAGGACATCGGCCGGACAACCAGAGAATCACTGCGAAACTATATGAAATTTGGCAACTGGCGGGAAGCCGCCCGCATGACCGCCCAGACGTTAAACAAAATGGACAGTAACGGCGGACTAATGCGCACCCTGCCGGTGACCTTCGGCTATTGGAATGACATGCAGACAATCGCCAAGTGGTCGGCTGAAATATGTATGATGACCCACTACAGCCACGACAGCGCCACCTGCTGCATTTTTTATAACATACTGGTGCGGCTGGCGGCCCAAGGCGGTCCCAAGCGCAGCTTGGTCAGCCGGTCACTGGAGCTGACCGACGGATTCTGCAAGGAGATGAACCTACAACCTACTAAATTCTTCTGGCACATGATTAAAAGTGTTCAAAAAGGGTCATCCCCAACTTTACCCCGTGGCAACGCCCTGGATACCCTGGCTGCCTCCGTTCAGTCCTTCCTCGATACCCAAAGCTTTGAGGAGGCCCTGGTGGAAGTGATCAACCGGGGAGAGGACACCGACACAGCCGGCTGCATCACCGGCGGCCTGGCAGGGGCATATTACGGGTACAACGCCATCCCCAGCCGCTGGCTGGAGGTCCTTAAAAATAAATCAGCCATTAATAACGTGGTCCAGAGCTACCTGGCTTACCTAAAACAAAAGGGCATAACCGCCCCCTCCTAGCTTCAAAAAAAACCGGCAAGAACCCGACGGGCAATCATTTCCTGCACTGTTTCCCTTGACGGATACCCAAGAAATGTGTTAACATTTATTTTGCACTGGACACGTCGGAGTGGCGGAATAGGCAGACGCGTACGTTTGAGGGGCGTATGGGAGACCGTGCGGGTTCAAGTCCCGCCTCCGACACCAAAAATTAAGAAAACCTTTATTTTAAAGGCTTCAGGATTTTTCCTGGGGCCTTTTTATTTTTGCCTACGCCACTGGTTTT
>Ga0209643_1000453_pt1 | contig 75528 bp, 72 predicted proteins | sample AutmiccBRH37_all_FD_187383 | JGI IMG/M metagenome (GOLD analysis project Ga0209643, IMG submission 187383) | Deep subsurface microbial communities from Mt. Terri, Switzerland - Autotrophic microbial communities BRH/37_all (SPAdes) (version 2) | ecosystem: Environmental > Aquatic > Deep... | reverse complement strand
AGGCAGGTGCTCTCCCAACTGAGCTATTCGCCCAAAACCAGCGATAGAATTCGAAAACCCCTCGCCATCATTTGACGCTTAATCATTATACTGATTATCGACTGCATTGTCAATATGCTCTTCACCGCTGCAATCCCGTTTACGTATATATGTAACAGGTCTTCAAGGAGGTGAAGTTGCTATATGGTATGGAATCAATTTCCAAAAAAATTGTTAAAACACGCTACCGTTGAGTATATCCCCATTGAGGTACATCATACCGCTACGTTCCGGCTTTCTACTGGAATGGAATCATCGGAACCTGCCATCTACCCCTGTTGTTCAAGGGATGACCTGCGTCAAGTCATCGCAAGGACTGTCGCTGTTGCGCGTGCCTCGTCCACCGAGGCTTCTGCTCTGAACGACACTGTCTCGGCCATGCGTTTTGACTTTGACAGGAACGTGGTCATTGTGGCTGTAGGCCTTGATATTCAATCCTCAGCCGCCTATCGCGCCTATGACAACATCCTGGTTGCCACCAGGGCTCCGGATACCATATCTGTATACTACCACAGAAAGACCATCTTCTACAAAGCCTCGGTTGTTTTTAAGGCCTACAGCGCCGACGGAGCCGACGGCGAAATCCTGGCCCAATCCACCCTGAACCTCTGACAGAAATTCGGCCGCCACACCGGTATCTGAGCGGTGGTTCAGCCTAAAACCCAGACGTACACGCATATACCGTAAACGAGAAAGTGCCCCCCATTGGGGCACTCTCTCTGTGTGTGGGCTACGGTCTCACTTCACTGCGCTATCCCATGGGCGGACCATCTGGATCAGGTTCTGTCCTGATGTTTAGCTGGACGAACTCTCCAACCTTGACAAAGAAGGCGATGATGGTCTTCTGCTTGAGCACGAACTTGAGGTTGTCATCTTCGTTGAGCATGTCATCGTAGGGACCAGGGCACTCAGGGGTTTCTTTTACCAGGTCCCAGGTCAGGAATTCAATTGCTGGGAAGACCTCAACGTTCATGCCAGGTTCTGCTTCAGGTACTTCGATGAATAGGCTGAATTCAATGTCCTCAGGCATGTGGCGCACCTTGTCATTGGCGCTAACAAAGAAGATCTGCTTGTGCAGGATTCCTTGGATTACTACCTTTCCTGGCAGTACATCTGTTGTGATGTCTGTTACGCGAGCTTCAATGTCATCGATCTTCTTGGCTCCCCGCTTAATGCAGATGGTGTTCTCCAGTAAGAGCTGCTTACTGTTCTCGCCAACAACCTGCTCAAGCTTGACAAGAGGACCATCAGGATCTAGAGCCAGATTCAGCTGGGCATCCTCGCTGACCTTGATGAAAAGGACCAAAACAACCCGCTCAGTGATGGTATCGCTGTCAACCATGGACCATGTGACACGCTCAATGACCGCGTCGACCTGAACACTCATACCGGGTTCGACGCCAGGTAGTTGCGCCACTTTACTGAAGGGTATTACAACCTCCTGGAAGAACTCGTTATCATCCAGCCCGACAAACAGTATTGTCTTTGTCATGGTTCCTTCGACCTCTACCTGGTCTTGCATGGCTGTTGCAGTGAGTTCGTCTCTGTTGATTGTTACGTTGATGTTGCGGATCTTCTGGGCAGGCCGGTCGAGGTCTACTTCGTCTTCAACTACGACTCCTGTGGTGTCCTCAATCACTACGACCTCTGTCTTGACCAACGGTCCTTGCTCGTCTTCCACAAAGCTGAGTTGGCAGGTCTCGGTCACCTTGACAAAGAACTGCAGGACGACGGTCTGCTCAAGCAGTGTTGGGCTCTTGAGTTTCCAGTCGACATCTATGATGGCCGGATGTACCTGCGCGTTCATGCCTGGCGCGGCTCCTGGTACGTCTGCAAAGGCGCTGAAGCTTACATCCTCTCCTTCGTGAAAGACCTGATTGTTTGGCCCTACATAGAAGATCTGCTTGTGGAGTGTGCCCGAGATCATGACCTGATCGGAGACAACTTCCGCGTTGAGTTCTCTGATACTGGCATCGATTTTTAGGACCTTGGATGCTGGCGGCGATAGATCGACAGTGGTAGATACGGTGGTGTCAGCGATGTCCTCTCCCACAACACACTGGGTCTTAATCAAGTGCATCAATGCGATTTCCCCCCTTTCATGCTTGCTGTTTCGCCGGTACTTACTGTCGCCGAAGGCTGGAGCCCACGGCTTTCTGCTCCATCATATGCCCCTGCCTACTATGGCGTGAGTTTTGTGACTGCATTACGGAAGGGTTTTGTCGTCTCGCGCCTTGGGAGGAAACCTGCACCTGGAACCAATCTCTGATGAGAGGTAGCTGAGGGCCTCCAGGTGATCGCCGAGAATGAGTTGCGTTACATACTGTGAAGCCCGGCGCGGATTGACCCTATGGACATCAATCGAGGCCGCGATCTGGATATCGAGGCCCGCCAGGACTGCCTTTACCAAGGCTAACGGCGGCACCCTTAGACAGTCGTATCCGATCCGGTCAAGGCCGACCCGACTGATGACATGGGGGACCACAGTCAGACTCGCGGTGCCCAAGTCAGGTCGTTGGATCGCGAAATTCAGGAATTGATGCGCCATGACAACCGAGGTGCAGCCAGTACCCACTGTATACCGTCTAAATGCATCGTTTAGAGCCAGATCTGCCCCTTCGCTTGCCGCTCTCAGAAACGGCCTCAGATCGTGAGCCAGCACTGAGAAATCGCTATCAATGAAGAGAAGGTGCGAACCAATGGCGGCCCTGGCGCCAACCATTCGGGGAACATCATAACCGAGACGCTGTCTGAATTCCAGAACCCTGACACCTTCGTAGGCTGTGGCTATGTCCCTGCTGTCGTCGGTGCAGCCGTTAAGTACAGCTATGATCTCTGTGATCCCTGATAGCTTCTTGACCTCCATCAGGACAGAGGCTAGTGTCTCTGCTTCATTGTAGACTGGGATTACCACTGAGACCTCCACGCCGCCACCTCCCTGGATCCGTGTTGGTAGCATCTTATTCTCAACAACCTGCCGCTGTGTAGCGAGGCCTGTTGCCGCAATAGAGAAAGCCAGCTACCTATCGGGGAGGTAGCTGGCTATATCCCTGTGTGATGGTTCTAGTTCTATCGGCCGATAAACATCTGAACAAGCATCTTACCGTAGGGGCCTCCATCAATAATCCCAATACCAATCTCGGTGTATTCAGGCTTAAGGATGTTGCGGCGATGACCGTCACTGTTCATCAAGGCGGTGTGGGCCATCCCCACTGTAGGCGCCCCTGCCAGATTCTCACCAGCCCAAATATAGGAGATGCCGGCCTGTTTAATCATTTCAAAGGCTGAGCCATATGTTGGTGATTGATGCGCAAAGTAGCCCTTGTCAATCATATCCTGGGCCTTCATCCGGGCCAGTCGCACCAGCTCTAGATTGGCCTGAAGAGGCTCAAGCCCTCTCTCCACGCGCTCGTTGTTGACCAGAGACAGCATTTCTGACTCGTCAGCAGTGAGGCCAGCTGGGACTGGCGCTGGGTCGGGTGTTGGCTGTGGCGTAGGCTCAGGATCTGGTGTGGGCGTCGGCTCCGGCGCAGGCACAGGGTCGGGCGTCGGATCTGGCGCCGGTTCAGGGTCAGGTTGCGGCGCAGGCACAGGATCAGGCGCCGGTTCAGGGTCAGGTTGCGGTAAAGGCGCAGGATCGGGTGCCGGTTCTGGTTGCGGTTCTGGTTGCGGTTCTGGTGCGGGGTCTACCTGATCTCGCTGTTCTTCAAGATAATCTTGATACAGGTGCCACCACCAGGGCTTTGATAGACTCTTCTGAAGGTCACTGCTGTTGGAAAGGTCACTGCTCCACCGATAGTAGGAGCCAGAGGTGCTAAAACCCGCCCTGAAGGACTGGGCCCTATCCTGACCCCAGCTACTGCGTGGGGTCTGACTGGTGTAGTAGCGATAGGTGTTTCGGTAGCCACTGCTTGAGATGTCTCTGTGCCTGTAACGGACAGTCTCCGTTCCTGAACCGCTGTAATACTTAGTTCCTAACTTGCCGCTCCAGGAGTCCCAGGCGCTGCCAGAGCCGGAAGACGATGACCAGCTCCATGAAGACCCACTGGTGCCCGAGCCATTGCTGGACCAGAAGGTGTAGGCCAGCGACCCCTGGGGAGCCATGATGAGGCTGGAAGCCACCATCACCAAGGCGAGAACCCCGTAACTCAGTGTTCGTAGAAGGCGTTTTCTCTGCTGCATATCCTCTCCCCTTTTCAGCTTAGTCAATTCCTATTGTATCACAATTATGTAAAGCTGACAAAGCTTACTAGGGGGTTGTAGCTGGTACTTTATTGCATTTTGATGTCAGGAAGAGCGTATTATGTTACTACTCTCGCCGCCCTCGCCCCCTTTGCCTCCTCTCCAGGGACTCAAGCCGAGCAGCCCATGTGGAGCTGGCCTTAAGGCCTGTACCAGTCAGGGGCAGAACCACGGTTTCATTGCCAGTGACAGCGCCCTCCCTCAGGAGGTCAATCAGGCCCGCTACGGCAGCGCCACTGGTGGGTTCGACGAAGTGGCCCACCTTACCCAACGCCAATGCCCCCGCCACAATCTGCTCATCAGATACGGCTACAACAGACCCGCTAGTGGCTGATACCGCCTCCAGGATGATCTGGGCTCGGACCGGTCGGCCCACACTGATACCGCCGGCAATCGTTGGCCCGCATTTGTACTGCAGACCTTTTTCATCGACATTGTCCCCCGTTCTCAGCCACATCTCGTGGAGAGGAGAGCAGGCCCGTGCCTGTATAGCATAGAGTCGCGGCATTCTGTTGATAAGACCCCAACTCAGGAGGTCACTGAATCCATAGTAACAACCCAGCAGCAAGCTACCGCCACCGCAGGGAACTATGATGGCGTCGGGAGCCCTTCTTCCTAACTGCTCCCACACCTCGTAAGCGAAGGTCTTTGTCCCCTCAAGATAGAAGGGGTGCCAGTTATGGCTGGCGTAAAACCGGCCTGCCCCTGCTGCGCTCAATACAGCGGCAGAGGCACTGTCACGGTTGCCTGGCACTTCTATGACGGTTGCGCCAAGTACCCTCATCTGGGCCAGTTTCCCCCCAGGGGTTCCCTCAGGGACATAGACTGTGGCCTTAAGGCCTGCTAACCCACTGTACGCGGCAAGCGCTGCCCCAGCATTACCTGAGGAGTCCTCAACCACCTCTGATAGACCCCACTGCTTCACCATACTCAAGAGCATGCTGGCGCCGCGATCCTTGAAGGAACCTGTCGCAAGGGTGTACTCTAGCTTTACAAAGACCCCAAGGCCCTCAAGCTCAGAGGGCCTGTCGAATTTAGTAAACCGCAGCGCCGTCGGCCCTTCACCAAAGGTAAGCCTGTTTTCAGGCGACACCTCGAGAACCGCCCGGTGATACCGCCAGATTCCACCCTGGCCTGGGTCGATGAAAGACGGCGCCGACCCGGCGGGAGCACCCCTTGCACCCCCAGATATCACTGTAGAGGCATTAGAGCCCTGCACCGGCACGGCAACCAGTTCGCCGCAGCGGCACCGCCAGAACTCCTCCGCTAAGCCGTACCTGGCTTCGCATTTTTGACACTGATAGAGGTCCTGCCCCTTCATCATCTTCTCTCCCCCGTCATGGTGCCGTTGGACTACTTGTCCCGTTCTACTCCAAAAAAGAAGGGCCCCACCTCTTGGGCGCGGCCCTGGATACCCCAATACCACTTAGCGCTTCAACAGCGAACTCTCAGACAGAGATGCCAGATACCTGCCTCTCCTGGACTGCTCCTGGGGCTCAACCCACCCAAACAACGCCGGAATCTGACCGGTAGCGTAGTGATCATTGGTCCTGCCATCAGAAGGTTGTTGAGAAATAACGGGCTTTCTGCCACCAGACCTCAGACCGCTACCATTTCTGATTAGCTGTCGCCTCATGCGCCGTCGCAATCTCACCTCTTTGCCCCCCTCTTGAGCGTACCCCCTTCAAATCCTGCTCTCAGTATCTAACTCTAGTGTAGGAATACGCCACCGGAAATACTCTCCCAAACATTGCCGCCAGTTTTTATCTGATAATAATGCCTTGCTGTCAGAAAACTTCGCTATATCCTATGCAAAACCCTTTAGCGATGGTGATAAAACCATTGGCAATGGGGGGCGAACATGATCTGATCCTGCGGACACTTAATGCCTCAGTCAGGGTTGTGTCCTTTAGGGACATAGGTGCACAGTGGTTCAGCGTGCATGTAGTCTCCATAGGCTGACAGGGCGCGAGCCCTACAACCGCCGCATACTGCCTTGAACTCACAGTCTCCGCATTTGCCCTGTAGTTGCTGACGGTCTCTGAGTCTGTTGAAGAGAGGTGAGTTCTCCCAGACATCTTCAAAGCTATCCTCTCTCAGACTGCCGGCTGGAACAGGGAAGTACCCACAGGGGTAGACCTCGCCGACATGTGAAATAAACATGAAGGAGGTACCAGCCATACACCCACTGCCACCACCAGGCCCGTGGCCACCCTTGCCTCCTGCAGCGGCATCCTGCAGACCGCCCTTCTGACGAAAAACGCGGGTGTAATGAGGGGCGCATGTTGTCTTTACCCCAATGGGAGCAGTACGTGACTGCTCATAGACCCACTCAATAACATCCTCATACTCTTCGGGGGTAAGCTCTTCGGGGCGGATCCCCTCGCCACGGCCAGTGGGTACTAGCATGAAGACATCTAAGAGCCGTGCCCCCTGCTCTACGGCCAGGTTAAGCAGGTCAGCCAGGTGCTGGCGGTTCCGCCTGGTGATGGTAGAGTTAATCTGGAAGGGAAGGCCGGCTGAACGGGCGCTGGCCATCCCCTGCAACGCCCCAACGAAGGCGCCGTCTACCCCCCTAAAGGCGTCATGGACCTCGGCATCGGCCGCGTCTAGACTGATACTAAGCCCTGCTACCCCCAGTTCCTTGAGACGCCTGGCGATCTCCTCTGTGAGCAGGGTGCCGTTGGGGGCCATGACGGTTCTGAAGCCAGCAGTGACGCAGGCCTCCGCGACGCTGAATATGTCCTCTCTGACCAGTGGTTCCCCCCCAGTCAGGATTATCATTGGTTTGTATGGCTTGTCCTGACAGTAATCAGCAGTCTCCTGTATTAGCGCTAAAGCGTCAGCAGTGGAGTACTCGCCGGCGTCCCTTTGGTCAACAGCAGTAGCCCGACAGTGCACGCACTTCAGGTTGCAGGCGCGGGTCAATTCCCAGGCTATTATTCGCGGTGGCAGTTGCCCTTCGTGGCTATTTCCGTGGCCCCTGGGCACTGACTCAGGATGATGCTTCAACTGTCTGCCCCCTTGTATTTTGAGTGAAGTTAGATATGCACTACACATACATCGTCAACGGCGGCTAAAAACCACAAGGCAAGCCGCGCTGGGTCAAAAGGACCACAGGTCAACTTGCCTCTAGCGGACAACCTGCAATCAGTGTGTCCGGCAGCACAATGCGGTTTGGATCTCTTAAAACTACTCCTCAATAATGGATTCAGTTGGGCACACGGCAGCGCAGGCGCCGCAGTCTGTGCAGAGCTCAGGGTCGATACTGTAGATTGGGTCACCCTCTGCAATGGCCTCTACCGAGCATTCCAGTAGGCAAGCACCGCAAGCCAGGCACTCATCATTGATCTTGTGTGGCATTCGGTTTTCCTCCCTTCTCTCCCTCGGTTACCTCTCCCAAGTAAACCGTGAATATGCTGGCCCAAATGGGCCATTTAACACAGAACAAAAATAACATACGGGTTAGAAAAAGTCAACGGATTGATACTGGTGATCTGGCGGGTCACATCGCTTCATTTGGGACCTTCAGCCAGGACAATCCGGCCGTCGAGGTAAACCGGAACGGCCTGGGACGCATTGACCTTTAGACAATAGTCGATGTCTTCGTTACGCCCAAGGTCTTGAAGGTGCTGAGCGTGGCCCGCCAGACTGGCGATATCCCTGAAGGCAGCAGGACTGTCGCAGGCCGCCTCTACCAGGAGTTTCAGTGCTGTGGATAGATCGTCTAACCTAGTGCCGCTGGCGGCCTGAACAATGCCACTAGCCATGAACCCAGCGCACAGGGAATCCTCCAGTGAAAAGCGGCCCTGCCTACCAGCGGGCAGGATAACCAGATGGGGAGGGTGGAGACGCGCAACTCTACTGATGACGGCTGCGGTGTTGCGGAGTGACCCTACCAGAACCTGTGCTCCCCCCCCCGCCAGCGTCAGGGCCTTGGTTCCATTGGTTGTTGTCAGCACCACAGATTTACCAGCCACCATCTCAGGGGTGTACTCAAGGGGTGAGTTCCCCAGCTGGAAGCCGTCCACCCTGAGCCCGCCTCTCTCCCCTCCAATGACGCAGTCAACGCCCTGGGCGCAAAGGCTCCGATACCGCCTCTGGGCCGCTTCGATGGTGGCAACGGGCCAGACCTCACTACAGCCAGCCTCCAGGGCTGCGGTAATCGTCGAGCTCGCCCTCAGGACATCTATGGCGATCACCACACTGTCAGGCCCGATAGTCTCATCAACGCCGTCGTTAAGATGACATACTGTCTCAATATGGCAAGGCATCTCAGTCCATCACCCTTTCTCGGCGAAGGATGCGGTACAGGAGGATAAGGCCCAGAGCTGCGATGAGACCGTACAGTAGCACTTGGGCTTCAGAGGCTTGCCCCAAGTATCCTGATATCAGTGGCCAGCTGCCGACGGAGAAGTACCCCAGGCCAAACCAGGCGACACTCCAACAGATATTGCCAGCCCCTGCCGTCACGGCGAAGGCCACGGGACGCACTCCCATTGTGGCGCTGACGATGGTCAGTGGAAACCGTAGGCTGCGCCAGACCACCTGGTTTGCCAGGACTACCCAGAGCCCATAGGCCTGCCACCATCTCCTGACCTTAGCCCCCCTGCCCTTCCTCATGGCCTTCTCCAGGTTCTGAGCCCCAAAGAGGGCAGGCATTCCCTGTTGGGCAAACCTTACAGCAAGGTAGCTTCCGGCAAGGGATCCCAAGAGGAAGACCCCGATAACCGGCGCCGGTGACAGCCCACCTTTTTGGGCCAACCCCCCAGCCACCAGCAGGAGGATCCCTGAGGGGAGTGGCAGTGTCAGGCCATCCAGCAGTCCTATAGCAAGGAGAAATAGGTATCTATGGCTTGCAAGTAGACCCGACGCCCATCTAATGACCTCAGTTGTTGTCATGATGCTGTGATCCAAGCTGCTATCCCCCAGAACAAAACCCGGTGCGGAAGAAAACACTGGGGGGCAATACTAGTGTCAACTCCCGGCCCGGGCCTTTTGTCAGGACTAACCGACTTATCGCTGGCATCAGTCTGTCTTAGATATTCATATGAAGAATTCGAGATATTTTTCACAAATCCTTCCCGGTCCTTGTATATAGTGTGGCGCTGACCTTACCCCGTCGGCAAGGCAACATCAACAGCAACGCCGTCGTGGGTGTTTCTTACCCTTATGGCACCGCCGTGAGCGTTTATGATCTCGCGGCTAATGGCAAGCCCCAGACCTGAACCCCCACTACTCCTATCCCTTGCCCTACTGACCCTGTAGAAGCGCTCAAACACAAAGGGTAAATCCTCATCAGATATTGTGTCCCCACTGTTCACTACTGACACCACCACCCCGGAGAGGCCGTCTATGGACTGAGACTGTGATAGCTCCACCGACACCCTTCCTCCCCGCCTGGTGTGCCTCGAGGCGTTGGCGATGAGGTTGTGAAAGACCTGACTCAACCGGTCTTCATCCCCGCGGACCACGGTGGTAACAGGAGCTAATGGTACTTCGCCATTGGCCTCTTTGGCCTCTACATCTGAGGTGCCCTTCCCAGGTAGGCCAGGCTCAAACTGGAGAGCAATACCCCTATCTTGAACCTCAGGCCTGTGAATTGCCATAACCCGCTGCAGCACCGGGTACAGGTCAACATCATCAACAGCCATGCCCGCCTCACCGGCCTCAAGGAGGCTGAGATCCTGCAGGTCCTGGACCAACCTTGTCAAGCGCAGGGTCTCCTCGTAGACTGAAACCAGGTTCTCCTCGGAGGCTGGAATGACCCCATCCAGTACGCCCTCAAGGTAGCCGCGCATTGTGGACAGGGGGGTACGCAGCTCATGAGCGATGTCTGCTACCATGTTGCGCCTTAAGCCCTCAACCCGCTCCAAGCTCGCGGCCATGTGGTTAAATGTCTCGGCCAACTCCCCAATCTCATCGTTGCTGGTTACCACAACCCTCTCCCCGAAATCTCCCGAGGCCATTCTCCGAGCGGCATCATTGATCTGGCGAAGGGGCAGGGATATCCGGCTAGAGACCAAATAGCTAAAACTTGCTGCCAACAGAACTGCGATAAACCCAGCCTGAAATAAGACCCGGTTGACGGCGTCAAGAAAGACCTTGTCGCTACCAGTCATCTCCTGAAGCATCTCAGCAATATGCCGAGCAGTAACTCCACCCCTGAGGCCAACCTGATGCAGGTAGCGCTCTGTCACCTGTTTGCTGGCTAGGAGACCACTTGCGGTTTGGGCCACTATCACCACAGCGATGAAGGCAACCAGTATCTTAACTTGTATGCTGAAACCATCTAAGAAATCATTAATTCTTCGCAAATCTATATCCAACTCCATATACAGTCTGAATGTAATCAGGGACCCGGGGGTCATCACCCAATTTCTGGCGCAGGTTCTTAACATGGGTGTCTATGGTCCTCTCGTAGCCAGCAAAGGAGTAACCATGTACCCTATCAATCAGTTCGATGCGCGAGAAGACCCTTCCGGGATTCTGAGCCAGCAGCGATAAGAGCTTAAACTCTGTTGGGGTTAAATCCACCCCTTTACCAGCGAACTCCACTTTATGCCCAGCTACATCAACTAATAGCTCTCCTATAGCTATTATGTCATCTTCCTCTGATCCCTTCAACGTCTCCGGGAAGGCACGCCTCAGCACAGCCTGCACCCGTGCCACAAGCTCCCTTGGACTGAAGGGCTTTGTGATGTAATCATCAGCCCCTAACTTCAGGCCAACGACCCTGTCTATCTCTTCACTCTTAGCTGAGAGCATGATAATGGGTACTGTACTCTTCTGACGAATGAGGCGGCACACATCCTCTCCAGGGAGCCCAGGAAGCATGAGATCGAGGACAATCAGATCAAACTGGTTCCTCTCGACCTCCTTCAGGGAGGCCTCACCGTCATGGACAACAGTGGTGGCATATCCCTCTCGCTCAAGGTAGGCCTTAATGACATTCGTAATCTTCTCTTCATCATCCACAACAAGGATGTGACCCTTCGGCATCGTCGCTGCCTCCTAATAGCAGTGGCGGGCGACCTTGAGCCACCCGCCAAGTTCACCACATCAGGCCGTTCTTCTATTTCCTCTTAAGACCAATGACCCTCCCAACGGCGTCTTTCTTGAGCTGTTGGATTGACCAGGTCTGATTGATATCCTTGGGGCAGGCATCGGCACAGTTAAAGATTGTGTGACAGCGCCAGATCCCTCGCTCATTGCCAACCAGGGCAATGCGTTCATCGTCAGCATCGTCACGGCTATCTGCCAGGAACCGGTAGGCCCAGAGCAGGGCCGCTGGACCGGCGTACTCTCTACTCCTATCAACCCATACAGAAGGGCAGGAGGAGTAGCACGCGCCGCAGAGAATGCAGTCAATCATCTCATCGATGGAACTCCTGTCTGCCTGAGACTGGAGGCGTTCCTTATCGAGATCCGCGTCCTCGGCAGGCATCAAGTATGGCTTTATTCGTTCGTAATTATCCCAGAAGGGCGTCATGTCCACCACAAGATCCTTAATGATCTCCAGGTGAGGCATGGGAAGGATGGTGACCTCACTTCCCAGGTTCTTCACCTGGGTCCTGCAGGCGAGTCGGTATGAGCCGTTAATGAACAGGGCGCAGGCGCCGCAGATGGACTCGCGACAGGCGTACCGGAAGGACAGGGAGCCATCGTGCCTCTCAAGAATGTCGAAAAGCCCCTGCAGAACCGTCATGCCTTCCTTGAATTCCAACTCGTAGCTGTCAAGGCGCGGCTCCTCGTCAACCTCAGGGTCAAGCCTGAATACGTTAAAGGTGACCTTATCCATACCTAGTACCTCCTTGCCTCAGGCTGCCACTTGCCTATGGCGACCTCTTTTGACCCAAGGCGCGGACCGTCAGGGGTGTAATAGGCAACGGTATGCTTTAACCAGTTCTCATCGTCGCGGTCCTGAAAGTCCAGGCGATAGTGGGAACCGCGACTTTCCTGACGCTCAAGGGCGCCCAAGGCAATGACATGGGCAATCTCCAACATGCCGCCCAACTCATAGGTCCGATAGAGATCAAGGTTAAACTTCTTCCCCCTGTGACGCAGGTAAATGCTACTGAACCTATCTTTTAACTCCTCAATCTTCCCTACCGCTGATCGCATGGGGCCTTCCTCTCGGAACATACCAACGTCCCTGAACATGACATCCTGCATCTCTTCACGAATATCAGATGGGTCCATAGGACCGTCGCTGGCCCGCAGTTCTTCTATGTCCTTGACAGCCTGTTCAAAGGCGGCCACAACAGCGCTGTGTTCCTTATTGTTGCCTTCCTTGCCAGCCAGGTACTCACCGGCGCTCCTTCCGCTGAGGTAACCGAAGACAATGGTGTCCAGAAGCGAGTTGCCGCCAAGGCGGTTGGCTCCATGAACATTGACACAGGCCACTTCTCCCGCCGCATAGAAGCCAGCCACTGCTGTGCCACCATCGACATTGCAGTCAATGCCGCCCATTGTGTAGTGCTGAGCAGGCTGAACCGGTAGCGGCTCAACGATGGGATCAACGCCCGCGAAATTGATGGCGATGTCCCGGATACCTGGCAACCGCTCCAGGATCTTGTCAGAACCAAGATGCCTCAGGTCCAGGTGCACGTACTGGTCCTCAAATCCTCTACCCTCATTGACCTCGGTCTGAATGGACCGCGCCACTATATCGCGGGGGCCCAACTCCATTGCCGAGGGCGCGTACCTTTCCATGAACCTCTCTCCGAGGTTATTCTTTAGATGTCCACCCTCACCCCGGGCACCCTCCGTCATGAGGATGTTTGTACCATAGAGAGATGTGGGGTGAAACTGCACGAACTCCATGTCCTTGAGGGCCACCCCTGCCCTATATGCCATGGCGTGGCCCGCCCCGGTTACAATCAGGGAGTTAGTTGTGGGCCGGTAGACCTGTCCGGCCCCGCCGGTGGCAAAGATCACGGCATCAGAAGCCATGGGAATGATCTCCCCAGACTGTAGATCCATGGCGACTACGCCCCGGCATACCTCTTCCTCAACAACCAGGCTAATGGCAACGACCTCTTCATAGACCTTGATCCCCAGCTTGACAATGTGCTGGTACATGGTGTGAAGCAGGGCGTGACCGGTCTTGTCCGAAGCGAAGCAGGTGCGGGGAAAACCGCCGCCGCCAAAGGGCCGTTGGGAAATCGTGCCCTCATCGGTTCTACTAAAGGGGCATCCCCAGTGCTCCATCTGCCTGATGAGCTTCGGCGCCAGAGCGGTCATCATCTCTACAGCGTCCTGGTCTGCCAGGTAGTCGCTGCCCTTCACTGTATCAAAGGCGTGTTTCTCTGGTGTATCATCTCTTCCATCGGGCATGTTTGCCAGTGCACCGTTTATGCCACCCTGCGCTGCAACAGAGTGGGACCTTACCGGGTGCACCTGCGTCAGTACTGCTACATCATGACCGGCGGTTGCAGCCTCAATAGCAGCTCTAAGGCCGGCCAAACCACCGCCCACCACAATTACTTGGTGGTACTTCATTCACAGGTCCCCCTCTCAAGCCGGTCTTCCGGTCATAAAGGCCGCCAGGCCATAACCACCATAGACCAGTGCTACCAGTCCGATTGCTAGTAGAAGCCAAGTGACTACCCTGGCCCTGCCTTCAGAAATCCCATAGTCCAACACTATGTTGCGCACCCCGTTGAGTCCATGGTACAGGCCAAAGCTCAGGAGAAGCCAGTCTACCAGAATATATAATACCGTCGATAGTCTCATCTGAACTCCACTAAAAGTAATCAGCGACCCTGTATCAGCAAAGTGGGTGGCCCAAATGTGTAATACTAGTATCACGACAAGGGCCAGCCCGGTTATTCGCTGTATAAGCCAGGCCCAACCACCCTCGATCCTCTGCACTATGACACCTCCTCGTACGTAAACAATCACCGCTTGCCACCTGCTAATGGGCTAACAGCGGTAGCACCTTCAGAGCCGCGTAGATGAACCCTACTACAGCTACGGCCATGGCAACCCAGAAGAGGGCAGCCTGATTCCTTACACCAATACCAGCGTCAAATAACAGGAGCCGTACCCCATTAAGGCCATGATATAATACTGCTGCCACAAGACCCAAATCCAGTATCAGGAAGAAGGGGCTGTGGAGGGTGTCCATAACATTGTTAAAGGTCTGGGCGCCCTGGATGGATGTTGAGATCACGATGATGTGCAGGAGTATGTAGAAGACGAGAGCAAGCCCTGTTATTCTGTGAAGAGTGAAGGCCCACATTCCTGTCTTGTAGTTTGCAGGCCAGACATCACTCTTCTTGGTGATTTCCCAGTTCATTCTGGTCTTGGCCACGTATGCTCACCTCCTCTTTCAGCTCTTAAGTATTTCGCTTTCCTTCAGTTTAGTTCCTCCCCGACCCCGGCTGGCCTGGCGGTACCCCTTGAGATTCGCGTCACTAACCCTGATGCACCTCCAGAATGGAGTTCCCCTGGCCCTGAACTGTGAATAGTAGAGGTTGATTGGGAAACAATCTATTCACATGGGGAGGTACTGCCTCTGTGAGTAGATCCGCTCGCATTGACCAGGAATTGAGGGGCCTGTTGCTGGTGCCCTTCCTCTGGGCCTTCAGCAACTCAATGCTTATCCCAGTGCTGCCCCTAATAAGGCAGGAGATTGGCATCTCCAATGTTCAGGCGGGTCTAATCATCACCGCCCTCTCAATCCCCACGGGACTCCTTCTACCCTTCACTGGCCTCCTCTCAGATCGCTTAGGCCGCCATCGGGTGATGATACCAGGAATTATCATCTATGGACTTGGTGGACTGCTGGCGGGCCTGGCCGGCAAATACCTGCAGGAGCCCTACACCGCTATAATCTTATCCCGGGGAATTCAGGGCCTGGGCGCCAGTGCCACAACACTGGTCGCCATGGCCCGGATTAGCGACCTGACCTCTGGCCCTAGTCGCATTAGTGCCCAGGGCAATCTGGAGGCAGCCAATAGCACCGGAAAACTGATCAGCCCAATCGTCGGATCGCTGGCGAGCCTTGCGGCGTGGTACGCCCCGTTTTTTGTCTTCCCTGTTCTTTCCTTGGTGACCGCCATCTATCTTGCCAGGTTAAAAGTAAGCCCTGGGAGTCCTTCCTCAGGCACCCTCAATCAATACATGTCAAGGTTGGCACACGCCTTCAGAGTGAACGGACTCACTGTGGCCATCACCCTGTTGGCCGGGTTCACTGCCATCCTCACCTGGTTCGGCTCTCTCTTTCTCTTCTCGCTTGTGCTTGACTCCACCTTCGGTGTCACTGGAACTGCCCGCGGGATAGCAACTGCCATTCCCGTACTGGTAGTGATTGCTGCCTCCATCTTCACCGTCCGGCGCTTTCCCTCGGTACAGCCCGGACTAATTGCCGTCTGGGGCTTTGGGGTCATTCTAAGCGCGGCGGTGGGCACTGCCTTTAGCCCCGACCTATTCCTGGTCAGGGGCGGGATTCTCCTCTTAGGCGCAGGGCTAGGGATTACGCTTCCGGCCCTTGATACCATCATAACAAGCTCAGTGGCGGCCTCGGAAAGAGGAGTTACCACCGCCCTCTACGGTACAGTGCGGAGTTTTGGCTCCGCCCTGGGACCGCCGGCCTTTGCCCTGATGGCAGGTCCTGGCGACAGCGCTCTTCTTGTCGTCAACTCCCTCCTGGTTATAGCGGCCTTCGCGTCGCTCCTTCTGTTCCTGGTAAGGCCGTTCATCAACCCGTCTAAAGCTGGGCCCAGAAACTAGAGGAGGCCGGGTCGCCGTATCGATGACGGCAAGCCCGGCCTCAACAGCGCTTGTCACCTTAGCCTTGAAGTTGCCCTCTAGTCAGCGTATATCTTCCGCTTGGTATACTCGGTGTGCAGCAGCTTGTGAGACTTCTCTCCCAGGGGTTTGCCCAGGTACTCCTCATAGAGGGCAATGACCGCAGGGTTCTCATGGGACTTCCTCAGGGGAAGGTCCCTATCTGCCTGATAGATCCCGGCTATCCGCTTCCGCCGTACCGCATTGGTTGTGGGTATGGGCTGGCCACCGCCGCCAATACAACCGCCGGGGCAGGCCATGATCTCAATGAAGTGGAAGTCGGCCTCGCCAGCTACAATCGCATCAAGCAGTTGCTTGGCATTACTCAAGCCATGGGCTACGGCGACCTTCACCGAGATATCCCCAACTGGAATGTCCGCCTCCTTGATGCCATCCATACCCCGGACTTCCTCGAAGTCTATCTTGGCAAGGGTCTCACCGGTGACCACTTCATAGGCTGTCCTGAGGGCGGCCTCCATCACGCCGCCGGTGGCGCCGAAGATGACCGCGGCTCCTGTTGAGATGCCAAGGGGGTTGTCGTATTCTTCATCTGGTAGCCGGTGCCAGTCAACACCTGATTCGCGGATCATTCGCCCCAGTTCCCTTGTGGTGAGGACGATGTCCACATCAGGATAGCCGCTGTCAGTCATCTCGGGGCGTTGAGCCTCGAACTTCTTGGCGGTACAGGGCATTATCGATACAACCACGATGCTCTCAGGATCGATGCCCTCCTTTTCCGCGTAGAAGGTCTTGGCAAGGGCTCCGAACATCTGCTGCGGTGATTTGCAGGTGGATAGGTGTGGTATCAGATCTGGATAGCAGTGCTCAATATACTTTATCCATCCTGGGCTGCAGGACGTAATCAGGGGTAGAGTTCCACCTGAGCTTAGCCTGTGGATGAATTCGTTGCCTTCCTCCATTATGGTCAGGTCCGCGGAGAAATCAGTGTCAAAGGCCCTATCAAAGCCCAATCGGCGCAGGGCAGCAGCCAGCTTTCCCGTTACAACGGTGCCGGGTTCCATCCCGAACTCTTCCCCGATCGTAACGCGCACCGCTGGGGCTGTCTGGACAACCACGTGCTTACTGGGATCAGCAATTGCGTCCCAAACATCGTCAACGTTATCCCGCTCTCTGATGGCCCCCACAGGGCAGGCGTGGATGCACTGGCCACAGAGGGCGCAGGCCAGTTCTAGCAGGTCTTCGTCGTAGGGCAGGTCGACAACAGCTGCATGACCCCTGTTGGTTGGGTAGAGAACACCAACAGACTGGACCTCATGACAGGTCTCAACACAGCGTCGGCAGTTTATGCACTTATCCGGTTCCCGCACGATGCTGGGTGAGGACATGTCAAAGGGTAGGCCGCGCCTAACCTTGTCAAATCGAACCTGGCGCACACCAAGTTGTTCGGCCAGGGCCTGTAGCTCGCAGTTCTGATTCCTGATGCAGGTGAGGCAGTCTTCCGGGTGAGTTGCCAGCATCAGTTCGACAACAACCTTCCTTGCCTCACGAACCGCAGGTGTGTTGGTGCGAACTACCATTCCGTCGGTAACCGGCTGAGCACAGGCTGCCGCGAAGGTCCTGGCGCCTTCCACCTCAACCACGCAGACCCGGCAAACCCCCTTTACACTCTGGTCGGGATGGTGGCAAAGGGTGGGGACTTCTATTCCGGCCTTGCGAGCAGCCTCCAGTATGGTGGTCTCCGCAGGAACCTCTAGCGAGTAACCATCTATTGTTAAAGTAACCACGTAACCGCAACCTCCTTTCTCGCGCCGCACTACTAGTCGCTGGCGCTCAGGGCTTCGTCTGCCCTGGGAACCTCACAGACCCCGGCAGGGCAGCATTTCTCATCGATATGGGCCAGAAACTCCTCTGTGAAATGCTTAATCGCACCCATCACTGGAATTGGGGCTGTCTGACCCAGGGCGCACAATGGCGCCTTGAGCATTGCCCTCTCCAGGGCCTTAAGGGTCTCAAGGTCTTCTCTTGTGGCCTGACCACGAGAGATCTTGCCGACGGTGTTGTAGAAGTGCCTGGTACCCTCGCGGCACGGCACGCACTTGCCACAGGATTCGTGTTGGAAGAACTTAGCAAAGCACAAGGCCAGGTCAACGATGCAGTGGGAGTCATCAATGATTAGCAAGGCCCCTGACCCCAATGATGAACCGGCCTCAATCAGGCTATCGTAGTCCATTGGGGTATCCAGTAGCTCAGGAGGAATGATTCCACCTGAGGTGCCACCGGTCTGAGCCAGCTTAAAGCCGCGGCCTCCAGGGATTCCACCGCCTATGCCGTAGACCACCTCACGCAGGGTAATACCCATGGGCACCTCAATAAGGCCCTTATTGGCAACATTGCCGGTCAGAGTGAAGACCTTCGTTCCCGGCGACCCCTTTGTGCCCAACGAGGCAAACCATTGCGCTCCCTTCTCAACGATTGGCGCCACATTGGCAAGGGTCTCAACGTTATTAATGACAGTGGGCTTGCCCCAGAGGCCCTTGTCGGTTGGATAGGGCGGCTTGACACGAGGTTCACCCCGCTTACCCTCCATTGACTCAAAGAGGGCAGTCTCCTCTCCGCAAACATAGGCGCCAGCGCCGATCCTCACCTCAATATCAAAGGCAAAACCGGTACCCAATATCCTCTCTCCCAGGAACCCCAGGTCTTTAGCCTGGCCGACAGCGTTCTCAAGGCGCTCTATCGAGAGGGCGTACTCACCCCTTATATAGATAAAGCCCTTCGATGCCCCTGTGGCATAGCCACAGATTGCCATGGCTTCGATGATAGTATGGGGGTCACCCTCAAGGATCAGGCGATCCTTGAATGTGCCCGGCTCGCCCTCGTCTGCATTGCAGACAACGAACTTCTCTTCCCCTGGGGCGCTGGCCGCGAACTGCCACTTAAGCCCTGTAGGAAATGCTGCGCCACCCCTTCCCCGGAGGCCTGAACCCTTGATGGTATCAATAACCTCACCTGGCGACATACCCGTCAGGCACTTAGCCAACGCGCCGTAGCCGCCAGTGGCAATGTACTCCTCAACTGATTCTGGGTCAATCAGACCGCAGTTTCTCAGTACAACCCGCTGCTGATGCGCAAAATAGGGGGTATCGGTGGCAAGCTCAACCCTCCCGGGAGCGATAGAATCAGTGTACAGCAGACGCTCAACTACCCTACCTTTAAGGAGGTGTTCCTCCACTATCTCCGGCACATCCTGGACCTTCACCTGACAGTAGAAGGTCCCTTCTGGGTATATTACAACCGTCGGGCCCTGCTCGCACAGGCCGAAACAGCCGGTCTGGATGACCTTAACCTCACTGGCCAGGCCCTTGGCCGCAACCTGTTGGTCAAACTCTTCATAGACAGCCTTTGAGTTCTTGAGGTTGCAGTTACTGCCCTGGCATACAAGGACATGAGAGCGATAAACTTCCAAGGCCTTTCCTCCTTTCTTCAGTTCTGAGAACCAACCCATACAGGCCCACTCCGTGTATACTCAATCTACACAGGGACCTTCTGGTACTTCCTAATGATCATCGGGATGTCATCGGGCTCAAGGTTCCCATGGACTTCGTCATTGACCATCAATGCTGGGGCAACTCCACACACCCCAATGCATGAGGTGGCCTCAAGGGTAAAAAGCCCGCAATCGGTGGTTTCGCCAAAGTCGATCCCCAGACAGCTCTTCAAGGCCGTCATCACGGCGCTGGCTCCCTCAACGTGACAGGGAGCGCTCTCACAGACCCGAATGACATGCCTTCCCTTGGGTTTCGTAGAAAACAGACTGTAGAAGGTCGCGACACCATACAGCTGGCTTAAGGGGATCTCTGTCGCCAGGGCGACCCTCTTCATAGGTCCCGGCGCCAGATATCCGGCCCTCTCCTGGACCTGCCTCAAGAGTCCGAGCAGGTCTGGATACTCCTTAGACCTGTAGTCCTCAATGAGCCCATCGAGCCATTGCAAGCCGCCACTATCCACCTTCTCAGGGGTTACAGCCATAACCATCCTCCTTTCTGCTAGGGTTGTTATTGTCTCTAGATGGGTCCAGCGAGGGTACCCGCCAGACCCATCTCTTCTACTAAATGACCTCAGTCGTCAGCAACCTGTGGATCACCACTGGAACCGCCATCGTCAGCGCTCTCCCGATCCTGAAGGAAATAGTCGCCCCGGGCGATGTAATCGGTGTGAAGCAGGTGGTGGGACTTCTCACCCAGGGGCTGGCCCAGAAACTCCTCGTAGAGGGCCTGAACCGCCGGGTTCTCATGAGACTTTCGCAGGGGCATGTCCCTATCCACCTGGTATATACTGGCGATGCGCTCCTCTCGGACCTCCCTGTTGGTTGGGATTGGCTGACCACCACCGCCAATGCATCCGCCTGGGCAGCACATGATCTCAATGAAGTGGTAGTCAGCCTCGCCGGCCACCATCTTGTCTAACACCTCTCGGGCATGACCCAGGCTATGAGCCACGGCTACATTGACCTTGGTGCCGACCACATCCACCGTTGCCTCTTTGATACCCTCCATTCCTCGAACCGGCTCAAGGTCCAAGCCTGGTAGCTCCTGTCCCGTCAGCAGTTCATAAGCGGTACGCAGCGCCGCCTCCATGACTCCGCCAGTGGCGCCGAAGATTGCCGCGGCGCCGGTGGAGATCCCAAGGGGCGCGTCGTACTCTTCCGAACTGAGGGAGGTGAAGTCTATGCCCGCCTCCTTCAGCATCCGCCCCAGTTCTCGAGTGGTCAGGACCACATCAACATCCTGGTGGCCGCTATCGCGCATCTCGGGCCTTTCGGCCTCAAATTTCTTCGCAGTGCAAGGCATAATCGACACGCTAAATATCTTGGCTGGGTCGATGCCTTCCTTTTCCGCGTAGTAAGTCTTGGCAAGGGCGCCGAACATCTGCTGCGGCGACTTGCAGGTAGAGACATGCGGAAGCAGTTCGGGATAGGAGTGCTCAATGAACTTGATCCAACCTGGACTGCAGGAGGTCAGGAGAGGCAGGGTTCCGCCGTTTTGGAGGCGGTCGATGAACTCACTACCCTCTTCCATAATGGTCAAGTCGGCCGTGAAGTCCGTGTCAAACACCCTGTCAAAACCCAGGCGGCGTAGAGCAGCCACCATCTTGCCCGTTACGATGCTGCCTGGCCCTTCACCGAAGATCTCCCCGATTGAGACCCGCACAGCTGGCGCTGTCTGAACGACAACATGGACATCTGGATCCGCCAGGGCCTGCCAGACGCGGTCAGTGTCGTCTACTTCGGTAATGGCGCCAGTGGGGCAGACCAAGAGGCACTGTCCACAGTTGACGCAGACCGATTGACCCAAAGGACCGTCAAAGGCGGGGGCAATTACCGTATCAAAACCCCTGTTCTGGGCCTTGATTGCATCTACGCCCTGGACGGCGGTGCAGGCAGCCACACAGCGCCTGCAGAGAATGCATTTGTTGGGATCCCGGACCAGGGATACACTGGAACGATCCAGGGGTAGGTTGTGCTTCTCACCCTCGAAATGGATTTCCTTAATCCCCAGCGCTTCAGCGAGAGACTGCAGTTCACAGTTCTGGTTACGTACGCAGGTGAGACACTGGTAGGGATGGTCTGATATCAGCAGCTCCACCGTGTTTTTCCGAGACCTTCTCACTCTCCCGGAGTTGGTCTTAATAACCATGCCGTCCCTGATAGGCGTTACGCATGCAGCTTGAAGGAAGGGACTGCCCTCCACCTCAACCACACAGACGCGGCAGGCTCCTATTTCATTGATTTCCTTGAGGAAACAAAGGGTAGGAATGTTGATCCCGTGACTCTCTGCCGCCTCAAGCACAGTTATGCCTTCAGGTACCCTAATCTCTTTGCCGTCGATAGTGATTGGTATCATGGTTCGCCTCCCTCCTCTATGCGTCAAGATCGTCCTTGACATCGCAGCGTAGGCACCTGCCTGCTTCACGGCAGGCGGCATCTTCACGCAGGCCTAGCTCAACCTCATCAAAGGTACCGATGCGTACGGCCTCCTGAAGGAACATGGGCTTTTGCCGCGGCATCTCCTCTTCACTCACAGTTCGATCAAGGGTACGATTGAAGTTGACCTTGGGGATGAGATTGCCGTCATAGCCCATATACCGATCTAACTCACGGGCTGCCTTCTTACCCGCGGCAATGGCGGTTATCAGGAAGTCAGGCCCTGTGACGCAGTCGCCACCGGCGAAGACGCCCTCAAGGGAGGTAGCGCCGGTGCGGCTATCAGCGACAACACGCCCGCCAGAGTCTACCTCAAGGCCGGCGTCAACAAGGTCAGCCGGTACCTTGACGTTCTGGCCAATGGCAGAGATAACTACATCTGCCTCAACTGCAAACTCGCTGTCCTTAACAGGTTCAGGCCTACGGCGACCACTCCTGTCAAAAGCGCCAAGCCTATTCTTGAGGCATTTGAGTGATTGGACCCTACCGTTACCGCTCACTTCAACGGGGGTAACCAGGGTTGAGACCTTGACACCCTCTTCCTCGGCATCAATGATCTCCTCTTTCTGCGCTGGCATATCCTCACGGCGGCGGCGATAGACAACCTCAACATCGCTGGCTCCCAGTCGAAGAGCTGAGCGGGCGGCATCGAAGGCAACGTTACCGCCACCAATCACGACAACACTCTTGTCCTTCAGGTCTAGCTCCTCACCGATGTTGACCTGACGCAGAAACTCCAACCCCGAAAGGACGCCCTTCTTGTCCTCTCCCGGGATCCCGAGGGCGCGTCCCTCTTGGGCTCCCACAGCAACATAGACGGCGTCAAATCCCTGGGATTTGAGATCCTTGAAGGTCAAATCCCTGCCTACAGGGGTGTTGGTCTTGAGCTTAACCCCCTGTGAGAGGATGTAGTCAATATCTCTCTGCAGAGCCTGTCGGGGCAGCCTGTAGTCTGGAATGCCCACTGCCAGCATGCCGCCGGCCACGGGCTGGGCCTCAAATACCGTCACATCATAGCCGGCTCGTCCCAAGAAATACCCTGCCGTCAGTCCCGATGGACCAGCTCCAATCACAGCGACCTTGCCGCTTCTCGCTGTTCCAACCCGGGGTGTTGAGGGAATCACCTGCTGGTTTGTTGCATAGTCGGAGGCAAAGCGCTTCAGCAGCCGGATGGAGATGGGCTCATCCAGTTGCCCCCGGCGACACTTGGTCTCGCAGGGATGGTTGCAGACCCGACCACAGACCACTGGGAAGGGGTTTTCAGTCAGTACTGTTTCGTAGGCGCCAACAAAATCGCCCGCGTTAACCTGCTCAACGTATATGGGTACATCAACCCCTGCAGGGCAGGTGTTCTGGCAGGGCGAGGTGAACAGGGCGGCGCAGACCGAGGCGCGGCAGTACTTATCTCTGATGTGCTCCTCGTACTCATGGCGGAAGTAGCGAAGGGTGCTTAGAACCGGGTTAGGGGCCGACTGCCCCAGTCCGCAGAGGGCGCTATCCCGGATACTGCAAGCCAGTTCCTCCAGGAGCTCAATGTCGCCCTCCTTGCCCTGGCCCTTGGTAATTCTATCAAGGACCTCCAGCATCCGCTTGGTACCGACCCGACAAGGAGCGCACTTTCCACAGGACTCTTCCTGCACGAACTCGAGGAAGAACTTGGCCAGGTCAACCATGCAGGTGTTCTCGTCCATAACGATCAACCCGCCGGATCCCATGATGGTACCCAGGTCCTTCAAAGAGTCATAGTCAACAGCCGTATTGAGGTACCCTACGGGTATGCAACCCCCCGAAGGGCCTCCAGTCTGAATGGCCTTAAGGTTCCCGCCTTCTGGAACCCCACCCCCAATGTCGTATACAATCTCGCCGAGGGGGGTTCCCATGGGTACTTCAACGAGACCGGTGTTGTTGATGTTTCCAGCCAGGGCAAACACCTTCGTGCCCTTGCTGTTCTCAGTGCCTATGGCCGCGTACCTCGCGGCGCCCATCAGGATGATAGCTGGCACGTTGGCATAGGTCTCCACATTATTCAATACCGTTGGCTTACCCCACACTCCTTCATTAGCTGGATAGGGCGGCCGCGGTCTGGGTTCGCCGCGCTGGCCCATCAGTGAGTTAATGAGGGCCGTCTCTTCGCCGCAAACGAATGCGCCAGCGCCCACCCTGATGTCAAGGTCAAAGCTGAACTCAGTTCCCAGGATTGTATCTCCCAGGAAACCATAGTCCCTTGCCTGCTCAATGGCGTTGCCCAACCTCTCCACAGCCAGGGGGTACTCGGCCCGGACATATACATAGCCCTGGCTGGCACCAACTGCATAGGCAGCGATGGTCATTGCCTCGATAATGGTATGGGGATCGCCCTCAAGAATACTCCTATCCATGAAGGCTCCCGGGTCACCCTCGTCTGCGTTACAGACAATGTACTTGGGACTGCCATCGGCCTTGGCGGTAAAACGCCACTTCAGACCGGTGGGAAAACCCGCCCCACCCCGCCCCCGTAATCCCGACTCAAGGACCTCGTCGATTACATCCTCAGGCTTCATGGCGGAAAGCGCCTTCCCCAAGGCAGAGTAACCGTCACGGGCAATGTACTCCTCTATTGCCTCTGGGTCAATCAGACCGGTGTTGCGCAGGGCAATTCGCGTCTGTCTGTTAAAGAAGGGGATCTCCTCTGAATTGGCCAGAACCTGTTCTTCACCAGGCTGTCTGTAGGCCAGATCCTGAACAATCCGCCCCTTGACCAGATGCTCAGTTACAATCCTCTCGGCATCCTCAGCCTTGAGTTTCTTGTAGAAGACACCCTCTGGATAGACAATTACCACGGGCCCCATGTCACAGGGACCCATACAACCCGTCTGGACTACTCGGACCTCGTCCGCCAGCCCTTCCCTATCTATTGCTGCGTTGAGAGCAACCTCAACCTCCCTGCAACCTGATGAGACACAACCTGCACCGGCGCATACAAGGACATGTGCTCTGTAAACTCCCACGACTACTACACCTCCTGGTTAGCGGTTAAGTACCAAGTCACCCACGATCTGACCATTAACAACGTGCTGGGCAACGATCTTCCTGGCCTTCTCGGCGTCCACGTCCTTGTAAGTAACCTTACTGCCACCAGGGCCGACTACCTCAACCAGGGGTTCGTGCTGACACAGCCCGATACAGCCGGTCTGAGTGACCATGACATCGTCAACCTCACGCTTACCCAGTTCATCCAGGATCGTCGTCATTACCTCCCTGGCCCCAGCCGCGATGCCGCAGGTACCCATGCCCACAACGACCTTGATGGGCTGGTCACCCTCGCGCACCTTCAGCTTGGCCTGGGCCTCTCGCCGGATCTGTTCCAATCTCTTCAAAGAATCCACCTAGCTCACCTCCGTATAGTTCTTTGAGGGCCCTCCTCAGTTCCTCAACCAGGGCCCTTGCCACCACCGGGTTGTTCAGCGGAACCGGTTCAAATGCTTCGGTAAGTTGCTTTGAGTCCAGCCGGTACTCCTGAATGCCAATCGGCCTCTTAACCTTGAAATCAGCGGTCCAGTGAACCGTGGCGCACCCCACCAGCAGTACCTGCATTGTCCCTGATAAGTCACCTAGCGGCGGAGCATCAATGTGACTCATATCTATTGTCGCCGACAGGGTTGTTCCCTGCCCCGGCTTGGAGTCTAACTGAAGGCTACGGCCAGTCTGCTCACAGTTTTGCTTCAAAAACGGCAATCCGAGCCCAACTGGCCTCCGGCCCTTGGTGGTCACAAATGGGTCTCCAGCGCCTGCCAGAACCTTGGCCGTCATCCCGCAACCGTTGTCGCATACCTCGAGCATCAGAGCCTTACTAATGGCATCATAGCTCAGCGATACCCGGATTCGGGTGGAGCCAGCCTCAACCGAGTTATAGGCTATGTCCAGCAGATGCAGTGAGAGATCCTCCACCGGTCTCCGCCCTTCCTCTTACTCACCCTCTTTGTCTACGGTTGCCGTCTGCCGATAGGACTTGAGAAGCTGACCTACCTGATCTGGCTTTACCCTCGCATGGACCTTCTCATTAACGGTTAATACCGGACCAAGGCCACAGGCGCCCAGGCAGCGCACTACCTCCAGGGAGAACTCTCCATCTGGAGTTGTCTCACCGTAACCAATCCCGAGATCCTTTTCTAGCCGTTCACCGACCTGGCCCGACCCCTTGACATAGCAGGCGGTCCCATGGCAGATGGCAATGTGGTGCCGCCCCTTGGGCATCTCCGAGAAGAAGCTGTAGAAACTGACAACACCAGACACCTCGCTCAGAGGCACTCTCAGGCCCGCCGCAACGATCTCCTGGGCATCCTGGGGTAAATATCCTATGATGCCCTGGACCTTGTGGAGAACCTGGATCAGGGCGCCCGGAACCGACCTGTGTTCCGCGATGATCTGCTCAATCTGGGCAGTGACCTCTTGACTGTTGTCGAGGTTTCTCAATAGAAAACCCTCATTGCAACGACACGTGGACTGACTGACTGCATTCACTGCTTAGTTCCTCCTTCCGTCTGCTCAAACCACAGTCTCTTAACCCTTCGGCCTCTCCGGGAGGCCAGTGCTTTCTCTATTTCATCAAAGCTGATCTCACGCACCCGAAATTCAGTACCCGCTGACCCAATGTCTCTCAACCGGTGGGCATCAGATGATGCAATCAGCGGCAGATGGCCCTCAGCTACCTGCTGGGCGCTGCCGGCCCTCAAATAGTGGCGGCTCACTTCAGCGGCTGCAAGGTCCAATCCCTCTGGGATCAGGCCAAGTTGAGCGACGAGGCTGTAGGCTGGCCTATCAACATGCGCCGCAACCGGCAGGCCCCCACAGTCCCTGACGGCGGTAACAGCTTCACCCACGGTAAGGTCGGTGGCAGCCAACAGCATCTGATCCTCTTCACCAATCTGATTACCTTCAATTCCGTACAGGGCCTGGGCGCCAAAATACTCGGGTCTGTTCTTGGCGCTGCTGAGGTGGGGCGATAACAGACCCTCAAAGACAGCCAGCGCCTCTGGGGACTGAAAATAGCAGCAGATGTGCACCTCCTCGGCTGTGCAGAGTTCAATCCCGGGTAGCACCATAAGCTCAGAGCCCGCGCTCCTTCTAGCGGCAGACATGACAGCCACGACGTTCTTGCCAGAGTTGTGGTCAAGGATCGCCACAATGTCCAACCCGACCTCAAGGGCTCGCGCCACAATGGCTGCTGGGGTCATCTCTGGTTCAGCGCAGGGCGATAGCGCGGTATGAACATGCATGTCGGCCCGTAAAACCTGCCAGGTCAAGATTAATCACACCTCAAGCATCGAAAAGAGACGACCACAGGCCTCATAACTGGTCAACTTGGTGCTGTAAATGGCCACTCCCTGTTCTTTGGCCTTGGCAGCTGCCTCATCGTCAATGGACTTGCCGTGGGTCAATATCACGGCGGTGATGTTCGTCAACAGGGCTACCGCCACAATGTTGAGATGACTTTGTACAGTAAACCAGACCTGACCCTCAACGGCATTGGCCATTACATGGCTTAGTAGGTCCGAGCAGAAGGCTCCGTTGACGTCGCCTCCGGGGTCAATCCCAGGCACCAACCGTTTGAGTTCCAGGGCAGCCTCTACCTCAGAAAATGGGATCACAGTTCAACCCTCCCCCGGTCACTTTGATCTCCTTGAGTTGTCGGTATCGTGGCCCATGGCCGGCGGGACCTTCTCCGCCAACTCCACCACCTCGCTTGCCAGTTCGTGGACGCGCTCCCTCAGCTTAAACAGACAGTCAGTTTGATACGAGGTTCCGCGAACTATGTCCTCAGCCAGGGCCCGGCAGTTCGGTGACCCACAGGAGCCACAGTCCAGTCCTGGCAGATCCTCCTCAATATCCTCCACCCGGCGCAGTAGGTCTAGCGCGGTCTTGACATCGGTGGCAAGGCGCATCACGGGGCGCGGATCAACCTCCCCTATTGAGAACTGCCCTGCCTGGTACCGCCCAGTCCAGGAGTCCCAATCCACCACGTCACTGTCACTCCTGCCGGTGTCTGCCACAAGGGACTGGATCCGGCTACGGCCGACAAATGGATTTTGGACCGCCAGGCACCCCCCAACACAACCGCCTACACAGGCTTGAGCCTCAAGGAACTCTATGTCAGTCAGGTCGCCGCGCTCAACCTCATCTAGGACCTGAATGACGCTATGGATACCATCAACGGCGCAGTGACCTTCGGTGACAGCTCTTCCCTCACCGCCTGCTTGCCCCCAGCCGATCCCCAAGGCGCTTGATTCCATGGCTGCAGATATGTCCTGAGATGACAGGGCCTTAAGGACACGCCCGTAGACCTCTTCCATTGACAGCACTCCGCTGACATTGGAGATGTCCTGACCCACCGGCTGCCTGACGGCTGTTACCTTGGCTGGGCAGGGCGTGATGAAATAGCAGCCAATCTTGGCAGGGGACAAGCCAGTCTCCTGGACCATCCTCTCCCTTGCCAATCTGGCGGCGACCTCCATGGGCGATTCGATGAGCATCAGGTGCTTCAGTAGGGCCGGAAAACGAACCTGGATCAATCGTACGATCGCAGGGCAGGCGGCAGAGATCAAAGGACGTGGCGCTGAGTGATCGCTTATATACTGTCTCATTGCGTAAGTACAGAACTCTGCAGCCCTGGCAACCTCGTACACACCGTCAAACCCGATGGCGGTAAGGGCCCCCAGTACCTCCGGGACCTGCACATCAGGCTTAAACTGCCCATAGAAAGATGGCGCAGGCATGACAACCCGTTTTTCAAAACCGTCAGCAAACACCGCATTGAGGCTATCAGTAATCACCGACTTGGCCAGGTTTGGGCAGGTCCTGACACACTCGCCGCAGTCAATGCAGCGCTCCTCAATAATCACTGCCCTGCCCTCTCTGACCCTGATGGCCTCGGTTGGACAGCGTTTGATGCAGTTGGTGCAGCCCTTGCATTTCTCTTTGTCCAGCGTTACTGAGTGGAAATAGGAGCCGACCACCGGTGTCCCCTCCCATGGGTGTTCCTGGTTTACGCCTTCTTACCTAGATGCCGAAAACACACAACCAAAGTTACCCTGGTGCCCAGACCCTCTGCCGTCTCTATACTTAACCCATCAGTTGACTGCTTCATATTCGGTAGGCCCATACCAGCCCCAAAGCCCAGTTCTCTGATGTGATCAGGGGCGGTACTGAAACCCTCTGTCATGGCCAGATCGAGATCCTTGATGCCAGGCCCCTGATCAGACACACTGACAATCATCCTGTTCGGGAAGAACCGGGCCACAATGGTGCCGGTATGAGCGTGAATTATGGTGTTCATCTCAGCCTCATAGACTGCTATGGCCGCTCGCCTCACGGTTTCTGGGGCTACTCCCATCTGGCCAAGGGCCTCTTTGATCTTCTTGGCAGCGACCCCTGCCGATGAGAAATCCATAGCCTTGACCTCAAAGTCAAACTTCAGAACAGGCTTAGCCTCTGAGGAGAAACAGGCCTCCTCACTGGCAACCCCAAACACCTTCCGGCCATCAGCCCCTGTCTTCAATGGCTTCTCCCATCTGCAGCCCTGCTGACCAAAGCAGCCCGCTTGACTGGAAGAGAGAGTGGTCGCTGCAAAGAACCACAATCCCGCTTTCCTTTGCCAGCTGCAGGCACTCTGGACTCGGTCTCTTTCCCCTTACAAATACAACAGCCACTACATCAATCAACTCTGCAGTCCTCATCACTTGAGGATTGGTAAGACCGGTAAGCAGGACAACCCTGGGCGGCGTGTGCATCAGCATATCGCTGATCAGGTCGCAGCCACAGGCTGACCTAACTTCCTCCTCGAGACGGTCTTCCCCTACCAAGACCCTGGCCCTCAGAACTTCGCGTACCTGCGCAAGCTTCATCTCTCAAGCCTCTCCTTAATCTGGATCTGCTGCGTCTACAAGCGCGTCTGCAATCCCTCTCACTCGGACTCTCCGTCGGACTCCAGTCCATAGCCCTGCTGTAGTCCATACCTGGCCGCCTCAACGCGGTTGCGGAGGCCTAGTTTCTCCAGGATATTGCTGACATGGGTCTTGACCGTATTCTCACTTATGAACAGGCCGTCGGCTATCTCTCGATTGGTGGCACCCATCGTCACGTAGCCAAGCACCTCCTGCTCTCTGGCTGTAAGAGATGTCGGCTCTGTGGCTGTCCCAGCAACACCGGCAATGAGTTTCGATGCCATCCGCTGCGAGATGGGCCTTTCACCGCTGAATGCCATTTTGAGATTGTCAAAAAAATGAGCTGGTTGCAGATCCTTGAGTAGATACCCCTGGGCGCCGCTTCTCATGGCCGCCAACAGATCCTCCTCGTCCTCAGAGACGGTTAGTATTAGAATCCGGCTCTTGGGTGAGCATTCTCTGATCTGCCTGGTCACCTCAATACCGCTGATATCAGGCAGCCCCAGGTCAAGGATGACTAAATCAGGGCAGTGGTTCTCAACGGCCTCTACGGCCATCTTGCCAGTACCGGCCTGGCCCACAATCTTAAACCCGTCCTTCTGCTCCAGCAACGAGACGATGCCCTGCCTGAACAGGGGGTGGTCATCAACGACAACAACCGTTACGCTCTGCATTCCTTGACACCTCCCCTCCAGGTCGCAAGTGGAAACTGCAATCTTATTCGAGTACCCACCCCTGGCGTGGACTCGATGCACACGGTTCCTGACAGGGCCTCAGCCCGTTCTCTCATGCAGTTCAGCCCAAAACCACTGACCGGTCTACCCCGGGCACTCCTGGATTGGTCAAAACCGACTCCTTCATCCGCAATCTCGATCATCGCTCCTGCGGGGCCGCAGGATATCTTAACCTGCGCCTCGTCAACCCCGGCGTGTTTGGAAACGTTGGTGAGAGCCTCCTGAATAATCCTTAGCAGCTGTACTCCTGCCTCCGGGGGAACCTCCCGGCCAGGGTCGATATCCACCTTAACCTTAACCTTCAGTCCGTAATAGGTCTGGAGTCGCGCGCAGCACTCCCGAACAGCGGTCTCAAAGCCCTTGTCAATGACATAGGGGACTCGCAGGTGGAAGAGGCATTCTCTCAAATCTGTGTAGCCTTCCCTCAGCGCCTCTCGCACCTCCTTCAGTTCGGATCTGGCTCTGGCTAGCTGCCCCCCTATGAGAAGGTCCTCTATCACATCAGTCCTGGTAATGAGATAGGCCATCACTTGGGCAATGCCATCGTGTACCTCGCGCTTTAGTCGCCTGCGCTCATCCATCACCGTACAAGCCATGTCCTTGAGTTGCCGTTCATAGTGAATGAGACCACTTCCAAAGATATCTGCAAGCCTGGTGAGAAGGGTCATTTCCCACGGCGGATAATGGCATGGTTCCATCTTAAAACTGATGAGGCACCCAAGCCGCTCACCGTTGCCCTCAACGGGGGCCGCGACATAACAATAGTGCACACCCTGAACTGTTGTTCGGTCTTGCCAGGTTTCTATAAGTTTACCTTTGCTGTAGACAGTGCTGGCGCACAACGACAGAGCCTTAATGGTATCCCTGTGCTCTGAGTTCCATTTCGAGTGCCCCTGAGCGACAATGGCACCCCTATCACTGGCCCCCGGTCCTACAAAAAAGGCAGCCTCCGCTGCCCACAGGTTGCAATAGCGAAAGAGGATATCTGTAACGATGGATTCAAGATCGCTAACATTATGAACAAGGCGTCTGGCAGCCTCAAACAGTAGCTGTGACTGTTCATAGCCATGCCACTGGCCCTGAATCTCAAAGGCCTGGGTAAGCAACCTCTCGAAAGTGGCCACCGCCGCTCTCCTGCGGGTATCATGACCCTTATTGTCGGACATCCTCAGCACAACGCAGTGGTCATAGCCCAGCGCGCGAAAAGCGGTCAGCAGCGGCTGGCCCATACCCTCTATCCAGTGTAGGGCGCCGGGGGTCTCAGGCCCCCTACTTTCGTTAGCTTCCATTATTTCCACCAGGCCGCTACACCCTGTTTCTTTGAAGAATGTGGCAAGGACTGGATCGAATCTGCCAGCCTTGGCAATCTCAAACCAAGGCCCTGAGCCACCAGCCCGGGAAAACCACATCCCCTGCGAGACTCCTGTGTGATCCAGGCTTGTGACTGTGTTAAGAACAATCGCCGCAACCAAGGGCAAGGGAGAAACAGGCGTTTGCATGTAATTCACACCAATCACCTCTAGTTCAAGCACAAAGACTCCGTGACCTAACCTGATCTGACCTGACCGGACCCGTCTTTCTGCAATCTTGCACCTACATTTCGCGCTTGCAACGATCCGATAATACCCCTATTACATTCAGTACTTGTGAAGACTTTCACAGATATTTCTATTCGACACCCCATCGCCCTATTCCTCCTTCAGTTGTAGATATACTTACACCCAAAAGGCCCCATTTGTTCCAGCGGTGGAACTACACGCGTCCAGGTGTCACGGTAAGAGCTGCCTAACCTGAGGGAAGAGGATATTCTGGACGCCCTTGAAACCATGAGGAGAAAAATCTGGGCATGATGGATGACTACCGTAAACTGGCGGAATTGGCCGAAGGCCTAGAGACCCCTCGCATAGCAACATGGAGAATATGGTGAACTCTGTCGACAGCCCGAGTCTCCCCTATTCTCACCCCCACAAGGCATGTACATATGTAGATATCTAAATGCGCTTGAATACATCCGTTAGCTGCGGTTTTACACCGTAGTTCCCATTGCACCGGGGTTGAGACGGATCAAAGGATTTAGATATGTTCATATCTACATGGGTTTTGGATGAGGAAAGATGCCTAATGCCCCCGCTGTTGACAGTTTTCGACTCGATTGTTGGTCGCCGGGCTTCTAGGAGAGTCCCAACGAGGGCGGCGCCAGCGCTTCAGTATCGATGGCAATGACTACAGGGCTATCGGCATCAAGGGCCTCAGTGATCTTCTCCGTCAATAACTCCGGGTCATCCACCTTCATCCCTGTAGCGCCGCAGGCAACAGCATAGGCGGCAAAGTCAGGATTGTGCAGGTCCACCAGATCAGGGTCATATCCCTGTTTTATCTGTTTATGTCGCTCCAGTGCTAGAGAACCGTTATTCGCAACAAGCACTACTACAGGCAACCCATATTGAACCGCTGTCAGCAGTTCACCCATGGTCTGTGTAAACCCACCATCACCAACAAGGGCTACGACCTTGCGCTCACCAGCGGCAACCTTGGCGGCAAGTGCCGCCGGCAGGCCCCATCCCATAGTGCGCCACTGTCCGCTCACCAGAATCCGCTGCCGCTTCGCCCTGAACCGCTCGCCAAACCAGAGGGTATGGTCACCAGTATCAACGGCGATGATGGCGTCTTCCGGTATCGCCTCCTCCATAGATCTGATTATGCGCTGGGGCATGATTGGTACGGAGGTAGCAGTAAATTCTCGCTCAACTGAGCGTTCCCAGACCTCTTTGGTTCTTTGGATAACCTCACGCCAGTCTGGCTTACTACTCCTGTACATCTGCTCTTCAAGCACGGGCAATACATCCTTTGAATCGCCAGTCAGAGAGATCACTGCTGGGAAATTCACAGATACCCTCAGGGAACTACGGTCTATCTGGACCACATTAATATGGTCTGGAGTGTATCCCTCAGGCCACCAGGTAGCTCCGATTACAAGAGCAACGTCGGATTGAGCCAGGATATCCCGGGAAACCGAGTTCCCCGCATCACCCAGACATCCCAGGACAAGGGGGTGGTCTTCAGGCACTGTACCCTTGGCGGGCAGGGTTACTATTACTCCTGCCTCGAGCTTCTCCGCAATCGCGAGGATCTTCTCGCCCATTCCTTCACTACCGCGCCCAGCCATAATCACAGGTTTCTTTGCGGTCAGAAGGCGGTCAACGGCTCGGGAAAGATCGTTACTGTTGGGAAATGGCGCTGGGTTTTGAAAACTGTCCGACGGGTAGACCTCCGCTCCCGTCTGCGCCATGAGGAGGTCCTTTGGAAAGCCCAGGTGGGCTGGGCGGGCCTTGACAACCGCCTCGGAGTAGGCTCTTCTCACAAGCTGCCCTGCATGGTCTGGGTGAACCACAGTAGCTGAATAGGCTGTGCAGTTACTGAAGAGCCGGGGCTGGTCAAAGAACTGCACATGCCGTGTATACATGTACTTCTTATCCACCTGCCCCGTCAGGGCAAGAACAGGCACACAATCTGTATAGGCATCATACAGGCCATTAATCAGGTGAACCGCCCCTGGCCCACCGTCAGTCAGGCAAACGGCTGGCTTACCTGTGAACTTGGCATAGGCGGAGGCCATCAAGGCTGCAGCCTCTTCATGCCGTGTGCCTATAACTGACATTCTCTTGCTATTGGCAAACTCCTGGAGCAAGGGAACTATTGTATCCCCTGCCAGCGTGAAGACAGTATCAAACCCGCAGACCTCAAGCTGCTCTCTGACTACCCTGGCTACAGTTCTCGACTGATCTGACAAGGGTGAATCCTCCTTCGAGATATATTATCTGTAGTGGTGGATATCTGGTGGATATCGTCTGACCTGAACTCATAAAAGGAAAATAGTGCCCTTCCCGGTCATCTTTAATATCTCCCGGGGAACAGAGCACTATGCTGATAGGTAATGCCTTCATTGATTGTACTTATTTAAGGTAGCGGAATTAGGGGCCCCTCTTCAGATTCTCTGTATATGACGAGAACGCGACCGACCCTGGACACAACCTGGGCCTTAAGCTCCTTCACAAGCCAGGCAACCGCCTCATCTACTTCAACGGGGGAGTTCTTCATAACCTTAATCTTCGCTATCTCCCTGGCATCAAGCACCTTCTCCAGCTGAATAAGGGCCTGCTCTCCACGGCCAGCCTTACCAACCTGGATATCAACTGGCAGCTTGTGACTTTCAGCCCTCAAGACTGCCCTCTGCTTGCCCGTCAACTTCTTCTTCACACCATTACCTCCGTCTTCTCTTTCCATAAACTGCGGGGCTTCGTCAGCCTGCGGGCCTACATACGTACGATCCAACCGCTGACCATCGCCAGATATATTCTCTCCAAGGCCAGGATTCCCTGCACCACGGCCATCGTCTTCCTTGATGTCACGGGCATATACCAACCGATCCGCTTCAGTGACCGGCCTTTGCTGGTCCTTGCTCTCTCCTTGCTTCTCTGAGGGTATTCTTTCGCCCGACGGCAAGCTCCTCGCCTCTCTCCTTTTGACTGATCACCAAACGACAGATTTCCAGACTATTATCACCACAGGCAAGGCTCAAAACCCAACAAAAAAGACGTCAGCATATTTGCTGCCGTCTGTAGTGTGCGCCTACCAGGACTCGAACCTGGGCACCCGGCTCCGGAGGCCGGCGCTCTATCCAACTGAGCTATAGGCGCATTTCTGTCGTAGGAAACTGAAGTAGTGACACTGGATGGAACACAAGTAATTATACTATAAAGTCATAAACGAATCAAAGAACGGCGGCCCAACAGAGACCCACGTTACTCGTTGACAACTCCATCAAGCTAAATTACAATTTGCAGTGTGAGCGAAGACTACTACAAGGGAAGGGTTGTTGCTCAGATGTCCACCGAATTCCGCTCCGTTGCCTCTAAAGATGTCATCAGCAATCCCAACAGGGACCACCTGCGCCAGATGGCTCGCCACCAGGAACGAACCACTAGACACGGCAGCGCTGTGTATATAACGAAGGTTCGTAGCCGCAGCGCCAAGAACACATTTGTGGTACCAGCAGGCTATGAGCCGGGCATCGGGCAACAGGTGATCTCTAAGGACACCGCAAGAGACCTGGCCTTCAGGGTTCAGGAGTATCTCAAGGACCGGAAGGTCATTCGGCTTGATCGCGATATGGGTCAGCACCCCAACTCAACCTACCACTGCCGCCTCTATATCACCCAGGACTTCGCTCGCATCCCTTACATGTGGATGAGCACCCTATATGATCCCAGCGAACCGGATTCCCGGCCTGATTTCGTCAGTATCTATGTGCCTGAATGGCCCGAACGGATTATCTTCGCCCACCCCGAGGAAGGCACAACCTATATCCTTGGGACCGACTATTTTGGCGAGTGCAAGAAATCTTTCCTGCGCATGGCGATGTACGCTGCCAAAAAAGAGGGAGGTCTCGGGCTTCACGCTGGGAGTAAGGTTCTACGCCTGAGAACAGAAAGCGGACTGCAAGACACCGGCTTCATTCTGTTTGGGCTTAGCGGCACGGGGAAGACTACCCTGACTATGCACGACCACTATCTTGAGGGTGAGGAACAGGCCATCATCAGACAGGATGACGTTGTCCTGATGGCGCCCAACGGCCGCTGCTTGGGGACCGAGAGCGGATTCTTTATCAAGACCGAGGGACTGACACCAAGCCAGACGATTCTGTACCAGGCTGCTACAGGGGCCGACGCCATCTTCGAGAATGTTGCTGTAGATAGTGAGGGAAATCTCGATTTTGCCGACGTTTCGTTGACCTCCAATGGGCGAGGGGTCATCGCTCGCGATACGGTCCCTCTCACAGCGCAAAACATAGACCTTGACAAAGCCAGCAAGGTGGTTTTCATCACCAGGCGCAAGGATGTCATCCCACCTGTTGCGCGGTTGAGTCCGTATCAAGCAGCGGCTTTTTTCATGCTCGGTGAAAGCATCGAGACATCGGCGGGCGACCCTACCAGGGCTGGTCAGTCCATACGTGAGGTTGGCACAAATCCCTTTGTCGTTGGCCCTGAGGCTGAGGAAGGCAATCGCCTGCTTCGAATCGTCCTTGATAATCCTGATATGGAGTGCTACCTGCTTAACACTGGAGCAGTTGGTGTCTCAGCTAAATCCGCCGGCGCTGACATAACCGTCGAAGTCTCAACAGCAATCTTGGAGCAGATCGCCCGCGGCCAGATTGAGTGGACCAGAGATCCCTTCTGGGGCTATGAGGTGGCTACATCTGTTCCAGGTGTTCACATGTCAATCTACGATCCCCGACAGTACCTGGGATCTGACGAGTATCGGAGACGCAATGAAAACCTCAGATTGGAGCGACAGGAATGGTTGGCGCGCTACCCGGACCTGGACCCAGGCATCTCGGAGTCCATTGGCTGCTCCCCCTAGGCCAGTGGTTCACCCTATTACCTGTGATTCACCACATTAATCGAGGCCAGCGGCCCTACCGCCCATGGCTGCAATCCCGGGCTGGCTCCAGGTATCGTTGTCGACAACAACATCTGCCCTGGCCTGAGGGTCGTCCAGCTCGACATGAATCCTCTGACCCGGTAGGTACTTCTCCCGGTACCTCCGGACTACCTCTCTCTCACCTCCGAAGAGGGAACTGTCCCTGGCCACAGCCCGCCGCAGGCATTCCTCTTCAGAGATATCCAGCCAAACCTTGAGGTCGAAGTAGGCCGCGAGTTCCTTGCGGAAGAGAAAGACCCCTTCAACAATCAACACCGAGTCCATGTCCAGCCTTGACACGGCCTTATCGACAAACTCATCCTTTTCAATATCAAAGCGCTGCCACGTCAGTTCAAGAGGCCACTGGGGAGTGGACGGGGCTGTTCGAGAGGTTCGGAGGGTTTGGGAGGTTCGGAGGGTTTGGGAGGTTCGGAGGGTTTGGGAGGTTCGGAGGGTTCGGGAGGTTCTGGAGGCACGCACGGGATTGAGGATATCCTGGCGCAACCGTTGCCAGTCGAAGGTGTGCCGGTAGTAGCTCAAGGGCCTATCAGGGTAAGCAGCGTAGCGAGTCTCCTTGGGGTTATGAAAGTCGTCCACTGACACCACGACGGCAGGCCTGTCCAAAACCGCGAAGGCATCGCGGAGTTCTGCGGCCAGGCGCGACTTGCCTGAAGCATCAACACCAGAGATGCCGAGTATGGATGGCTTACAGTCCGACGCCACTGCCGTAGAATGGATCCTGGCAATGTCAAGGACAAGCCTGCCGCGAGCAGAAAGGACAGCGGGAAGATCATCGGGGGTTCTCACGCTCTTCCCCCTATTTCACCCAGAGTGTAAGGCCTGTATCCTGATCAATGCCCCGCTCTAGCGGCTCACCGTCAAACTCCTCAACCCAGAATTCGCCGGCAAAGACGGTAGTGCCATACATGAGGTGCCCGCCAAAGGCCTGGCCTTCTGCGTCTGCCAGGGTAATGTGGGCATGGATCGCCGTCTCGCCATCCTTGACAGAGAAGGTCCCAAGGCAGTTGGCTATCTCGAGATCCTCGCTGAACTCGATATTGTCATAGGCGCGGGTCTCCTGGTTGTAGAAACCGATGACCGCCTGTTTTACCGCGCCTAATGCCTGAAAGTAGCCGGCCTGAACCCTCTTCTCCCTGGCAAACCTCTCGATGAACTCAAGCAGATCTGCCTCGTAGTCCACCTTTCCCATGAAGCGCCTACCTTCTTTATACTGTTTTACCAACACTATCGCATCTGCTCCTTTCCTGTAGTCTGATGTAGCACCGCGCTGGCCAAGCCGAAGCTACCTGAAAGCATCATGTTGCCGAAGGGTGACGCCGGATGATATCCCAAGCCCCGCGCCAGTTGGCGGTTGGGACCTGTAACTGCCACAAAACCAGCCAAGGACCCGGGGGTGTAGTCTCTGTGGATATGACTGCCATGGCCACCATGGCTAAACACCTCATCGTTGGTGAGGGAACCGGCCCGCAGCCGGTTAACATATGACCGCAGTCGACCAGGGCCGAGGGATCCAGTGTGATCCTCCAGGAGTCCCCAGATCCGATCCCCCCTGACCAGGGCGCCAAGGGTGTGACCGTTGCCCATGTTTATCACGACCAGCCCTGCCTGCCGGTGTTTTTCCACCTCAGGGTCAAGCAACGCTCCCCTGATGGCTGCGATAGCGGTGTCCATAACCCAGGCCTGCGGCGCGCTACCGCGAACCGCCATCATCCTGGTGAAGAGTGGCGGAATGCTCCCGTAGAGCAGCCCATCAAGGGAACCATCACTCTCAATGTAGTTCCGCCAGAACTCAAACCGGCTTCTGCGATTTGACTTGTCCGGTGAAAACCCATGGTCTTGGACGGCAAAGGCGACGGTGCCAGGCATGCTGACCCCATAGAGGGCGAGGGTCTCTTCGAACCGGTTCAGGTCGATGTCACTCATCTGAATCTTGAGAACCTCATCGGGGCAGGTGTCAACGACCTTCACACCCATACCGGCTACGCGATTAAGGTCATCATTAATGGTCGCCGCCGGTTCCGGTTCAGCATACACCGGCAGCCCTGCTCTCAGGTGCCGCTTAACGGCCTGAACGCATGGGCCACCCCCCATCAACCGACCTGTCAGGCCAATGGCCTGCCGGGTTTTGGTGGCCTTCTCTATATCAGCAGCCACAATCACTGTGGGCGAAGGAAGCACTAACTGCACACAGTTCTCAATGGGCTTATCTGGCTCGTAGACAAAAACATCCTGGGTTCCAGCGCCAATGTCCACAGCAAGGACAGGCTGATTCCGGGTCTTCGGCACTTAGTAACACCTCGTCTTATATGTCAATGGGTTCAGACAGTACCGCTACCACCAGGTCGACACAGGCTTTGACATCGCCCATATCTACCATCTCAGTGGGGGTATGGATATAGCGACAGGGGATTGATATCGTTCCAGAAGGCACACCCTGGCGACTAAGATGAATGGCGCCGGCATCTGTCCCACCATGCTCAAGGACCTCAAACTGGTAAGGGATCCCGCCCGCTTCAGCCGTGTCTGCCAGCAGGCCCTTAACCTTGGGGTGGGTAATCATGCTCGAGTCCTTCACCTTGATGGCGGCACCACCCCCAAGCCTGACATCCATAGTTATTGATTCAGGTGTATCGCCGGTTCTGGTCACATCGATGGCAATGCCCAGGTCAGGGTCGATAGAGTAAGCAGCAGTCCGGGCTCCGCGAAGCCCAACTTCTTCTTGCACTGTGAAAACAAAGTAGACATCATGAGGCGTACCATCAACCCTCCTCAGGGCCTCCACAAGGACAGCGCAGGCGATCCGATCGTCCATGGCCTTGGAGACAACCCGGTTTCCAAGATCATCCATGAACCTGTGAATGGCGCAGGTGTGGCCAACCCTTACCCTCTCTTCTGCCTCTCCCTTGCTATCAGCGCCGATATCTATGTACATCTTGTCAAGCCTGAGGTCTTTGATATGATCAAGCTTCTCTGCGCCAACAGCGCCAACCACGCCATTCCCAAAGATAACCCGCTGACCTAAGAGAACATGAGGAGAAACCCCACCGACGCTGTTAAAGCGGAGAAAGCCCTTGTCATCAATGTGGGTTACGATCAGGCCGATCTCGTCCATGTGCGCTGCCAGCATGACCTTAAGCCCTGATCCGTCCCCCTTCTTAACGGCGATGAGGTTTCCGAGGGCATCGGTTCTCACCTCATCGACATGACCACTTATTTCCGCCTCAATCAGGGAGCGTATCTGTTCTTCACTTCCTGCTGGACCGTAGGTTTCCACAAACGACTTTATGAGCGCCTTCAAAGCTCGACCCCTCCTTTGCCTAGTTCATCAAGGAACACCTTGAGAAGCCTGCCCGCGTTGGCAAGGTCTTCAGTATCAATGACCGACACCGGTGAGTGAATATAGCGACAGGGAACTGACAGTGTAACCGCGGGCCGCCCAGCCTTCGACATGTGAATGGGGCCCGCATCGTTTCCACCGGCGGTGGTCCGCCTGAACTGGTATGGTATTCCCTCTTTCTCTGCTAGCCTCATTAGGGTTTCGATCAAGCGCTTGTTCCCAATAGAGGTTCTGTCCATCAGGCTGATGGCTGGGCCCCCACCAAGGGTGGTTGCATGGCCGTGGGGTTTGCTTTCCGGTATGTCGGCGCAGGTTGTGCCCTCAAGAGCAATGCCAATGTCGGGTTCAACAGCGTAGGCAGAGACCACGGCTCCACGCAGTCCAACCTCTTCCTGAACGGTGAACACCCCGTATAGATCAAATGGATATGAGTCCTGCAGGACCTGGGCCAGCAGGGCGCAGCCTACCCGATCATCAAAGGCCTTTCCCTTGACAAGCCCCTTGCCGAAATTGGCGAACTCGGTGGCAAAGACCACCGGGTCGCCGAGACTGACCTTCTTCTCCGCCGCCTCTTTACTGGTGAACCCAAGATCGATGTATAGCTGCTTATACTCAATTACCTTCTTCCGTTCGGCTGGTTTCTGGAGGTGAATTGCCTTAGCCCCGATTACACCAGGCAGTCGCTGGGGCCCGACGAACACTGTCTTTGAGACCAGAACCCGGTCGTCTATTCCACCAACCTTCTTGAACTTCAGAAGGCCGTTCTTCTCTATGGCCGATACCATAAGGCCAACCTCATCCATATGAGCCGCAATCATGACCTTAATCCGGTCACCACTGGCGGTACCTTGCTTGTAGGCGATCAGGTTCCCCAGGGTGTCTCCCTTCAACTCATCAACATAATCCCCAACTATTTCACGAAGAATGTTGCGGACTTCCTCTTCACGACCGGAAATGCCAGGAGCTTCGGAGAGCTTTGGAAGTATGTCCAGTGCCTTTATAGCCATTTCAGCTCCTCCCTGATGCCCTCATCGATAAGGGCGATAAAGTAGGCCAGAAGGCGTCCAGCCGCCTTCACGTCCGCTAAAGACAGGGTCTCTACCGAGGTATGCATGTAACGCTGGGGAATTGACACTACAGCTGTAGGCACACCCGCTCTAACAACCTGCATCGCCCAGGCGTCGGTTCCAGTTGCCCCGGGAGCAACCTCGGTCTGTATATTGATGTTAAGCTCGCCAGCGGCCGCGATAAGCCTCTCTCTCACCTTGGGATGGACATTTCCACCCAGGGCCAGCGCCGGTCCCTTTCCTATCTCCGAGGTATCCTCAGGTGACACTCCAGGCATGTCCCCGTGACAGACATCGATGGCAATCCCGATATCTGGGGAGATTCCGTAGGTGCTGACAATGGCCCCCCGTAGGCCTACCTCCTCTTGAACCGTGGCCACAGCATATAGGTCGGCCCGGTGGTCAAGGCGGCTCAGGTCCTCAAGGCACTGTCGAAGCACAGTCACACCAGCCCGGTCGTCAAGGGCTTTTCCGGCCACAAAGGAACCGTCAAGCTCAACGAGGTCGCGTCTCACAGAGATGAGATCACCAATCCGGATCACCTTTCGGGCCTCTTCTTCATTGAGCCCAACATCAATGAAGAGCTCCTCCATCTTCATTGCCTTCTGCCGCTCTTCAGGGGATAGAAGATGTGGGGGCTTAACACCAATGATGCCGACGAGGGGTTGTTCCCCATGAACAACTACCTCCTGGCCTGGAAGGGTGCGCTGGTCAACACCGCCGACAGTGGTAAACCTGATAAACCCTCTGTCTTCAATCTTTGTGACCATCAGGCCGATCTCATCCATATGTGCTGCCGCCATCACCTTGACCCGGGGTTCCGGCCCTGAGCCTCTCTTGAGAGCGATGACATTGCCCAGTTTGTCCCGGCGAACATCACCGGCCAGCCTTCCCAGTTCGTCAGCGACAATATCCGCAACTCTGTCCTCATAGCCAGAAATACCGGCCTCCTGCACCAAGCTGCGAAGGAATTCTCTGTTATCCACCGGCCTCCTCCTCTCTGCTGTGTTTCTTCTGTTTTAGGTTTCTAGTATGCTTGGAAATCACAATCACTCCTAGCAGCGCTCCGAAGATTCCCCAAAGGCCCGTCTCTGCTGCAGGCAGACCTTCTGTCCACGCTTGCCAGGCAAAGGTAATCGGGGCCGCGGCAAATGCCGCTACGGCAGCTATATAAAAATCCCTGGCCAATAGGAGTGCCCCCAGGGCTACCGCAACAGGGGGAAGTAGAAAACTGGACTTCAAGAAGAGAAGTGCCCCAAAGGCAGTGGCAATGCCCTTTCCGCCTTTGAGTCGTAAGAAGGGACTATAGTTATGGCCAGCAACAGCCATGGTGATACCAGCCAAGGGATAGATGAGCATTACCTCTCCTCTAACGTCGGCAGCTACCTGCCCCGACTCAATCAGGACTCCTGCGGCTAGCAACCCCAAGTAGACACTGAAAATGCCCTTGAGGGCATCAACGGCAAATGTAATAACGCCAAGGGGTGCTCCCGCATTCCGGAGGGTGTTCATAGCGCCCACATTGCCACTGCCAAGGCAGGTAATATCTCCCCGACCGCTTAGAAGGGTAAAGATATACGCTGACGGGAATCCTCCCACAAGGTAACTGGTTATCGCCACCGCAAGAATCAGGATAGAGGGCTCAAGTCCCAAGGCCTACGCCTCCTGGGTGGAGTAGAAGAAAGCACCGTAAGCACCGGGGCCAACGTGGGAGCTGATCCCAGATCCGGTATGAGTGGTGATGAACTCCCTAACATCAAAACGCCTGGAGATCTCCTCTCTGAGGCGAACCGCGTTCTCTTTCAGCCCTGCATAGCCAATGCCTACATTGATCGGTGAGCCCTCTCCCACGGTGCTGCTAATATGGTCCAGCAGCCTTGGGATAACAGCCCCCCTACCAATTACCTTATCCAGGGGCACCAGGGCCCCCTTGTCAAGGTAAAGGATTGGCTTCACATGTAGCATGTTCCCAATTATCGCCTGAGCCCTGCCGATGCGGCCACCCTTATAGATAAACTCAAGGGTATCAACGGATATGACCGTGTGCATCCGACCAGCAACCCCTTTAGCCAGCTGAACAATGCGGTCAGCATCCACCCCTCTGACCGCCGCCCTGGCGGCCTCAATTACCGCCCAGCCCTGCCCCAGGGAGCCATTCATCGTGTCAATCAGTCGGATGTCCAGTTCAGACAGGATTCCGCTGGCAATGCGAGCAGACTGAAAGGTTCCAGTAAGGATCGATGACGGGTGAATTGAAAGAATGGTTTTGGCCTTCTCTGCCAGGGCCTTGTAGACCTCAAGGAAATCGCCGGGCGACGGTTGCGATGTTTTCGGAGGTTGCCCGGTCTGAACCATCCTGTTCAATACCTCATAGGGCTTGATCTCACTTCTATCACGATACACTTCATTACCAAAGCGAACGTACGCAGGTACCATGTGAATCCCGTACTGATCCAACAACCCGTCCGGGATATCAGCAATGCTGTCAGTCACAATACCGATGTCCTTCATGATTTCATTAGACCCCCATCCGCCCAGCCTCATTAGGCTGGCAACCACCATCAAGGGAGCTGCCAGCCGAGAATGTAACGGCAGTATCTAGGATTAATCCAGATCCTCAAACCTATCTGCCAGGCGGTTCATAACCTCTGGCATTGTTGTGTACTCCATCTCCTCAAGGTGAAGCCTGTGGGGCTCAAATGGACCAAGGGACCGGAGATAATCTGCAAGGTCTAGGGCCTTCTGCCTGGCGTTGTCGTAAGCAGGGTCAGCGAAGAAGTCCTGAGGCCCTATTAGTCTTCCTTGGGCTAACTGGAACCCAAGGGCCAAAACCCGGGGCGGGCCATCAAAACGGGTGGGCGCGGAGTCCTGCTGCGATACTGGCATCAGTGGACCGGAATGGGAACCACGCATCCAACCAGATACCAGATGGGGGTGGGCAAAGGGTTCAATGGCTTCGCCAACTGCAGGGAGACCGCTCTGGCAGCGCACGATACAGACAGGATCGTCTTTGCCAACATAGCGTCCAGCCAGGAGGTTAACCTTTTGGGTGCTTGATACTGCGGCTATGTCCCCGGTCATCTTTGAGTGGATCTCCTTAATGCAGAAGCGGCCAGGCGCACCAATGAAGACCAACATGTCATAGAGCTCTTCCGGCATGGAGAAAACGATCTGCTTGTTCTTCTTCAGATCCATAACGGTAAACCTGAACCCATCATGCATGTTGGGGTCAATGACCAGACCAGCCGTGTTAAAGGGGTCAGCGAAGATCTTGTAAAGGGGATAGTTCCAAGCGCCTGGCTCAGTCTTGTCGGCCATAAAGACAATGACAGGCTCACTCTTCCGCTCCACAAACTCCATCTCAGCAACACCCGGTCCCATACCCTTCACGTTACCAGAAAACGCATCACTGAGGAGGTCCTGCCCGGCCCCATACAGTTTTAGCTCCTTGGCCACTTCAGTACAACTAATGAAGGCATCCCAGGTCATGGAGTGAATCCCCGGATGGTCAAGTCCGTTCCTGTGGGTCATTATGAGGTTGATGTCATCGCCAACGTGGCCCACATAGAAGTCTACTAATAGGCCGTTGTCTTTGGCTTTGGCCAATACTTCCCGGGCCTTGTCCAGCAAAGCCGGGTGAACGCTGGAGTGTCCAACAAAGCCCCCCACATCTGCTTTCACCACTGACAATGTTAATTTCTCAGACAACACACTTCCTCCTTACTCGCATCAAGTCTGTTTAGTTACCTCGTGTTCCTCTAGTATCTTTCTGTTTTGGAGCAGTCTTTTCCTTTAGAGGATTTCCTTTTCAGGGAACTGGGGCAGCCAGTATGAATCTTACCCTTCGAGGACCTCCTTAAACTCCCTGAGTGACTCTTGTGCCAAACCGAAGGCATAGTGGTCCATCACTGCCTTACGAACCTCCGCTATTCCCTGCTCCAGTAGGGCGGTGGCCTTGTGTGGGCGTTGATGCCAGCGTCCAATCTCGTTAAGATCCCTATCATAGAAGATCAACAGCGGAGTCATAACCTCCTCAACTGCCACCACCTTCGCCAGCAGGTCCTCTGCAGCGGGGTACTGGAATATCTTCAGGTCCATACCAGCCACCTCATGACATAGCCGGGCCACTGTCGGTACATTTGCGGCGGTATCCTGACACCTGGCGTCAGCAAAGGCCACCACGGTGACGTGCCCACCATGCCTGGCTACAGCATCTTCGACGGCCTCAATCAGCCCAGGGTCTAACTCCCTCTGGGCATAGGCCTCCCTCATGAACGATGCGTGGACGTGGGCGCTGGTATCGGGCAGGTCGGCAAACTCGTCAAATCCTATGCCTTGGTTGATATCTTCAGTTGTCAGCTTGAAACTACTCACTCTCCTCACCCCTCCTGGTTGGATTCCTCCTGGGTCCTTTCAGATCCCTTCCGTCGGCCCTTAAGACCAGGGCCAACTGAGCCTGTTCGATTATATTCGGGATTCTGGGGTAATACCACGCCAGTCCCTGAGGGTGTTGGGGTCATGGAGATAGGCCTTCAGTTCGGCATTAGCAGGAATTAGCACTTAACAGGTATAAGCTTACCATGCTACTTTGGTAGTGCCGTTGGACTGCCACTGCAACTATACAAGGGCAACAGTGCCAAGGAGGAGCAGGCATGACCCACTTTCAGAACCCCCTACCAGAACAGATCTATAGAACCCGGGCAGTGGTTCGGGACGATGATGTGCGCGGGCCATACTTCAGGGACCAGACCGCCATCATTCACGCCACTCCCTTCAGACGATTGAAGCACAAAACCCAGGTCTTCTTCTCACCCCAAAACGACCATATCTGTACCAGAATAGAGCACGCGCTCCATGTGGCGACAATAGCCGCAACCATCTGTCGTCAGCTGGGACTGGATTCCGACCTGGCCCAAGCGGTTGCCCTCGGGCATGACCTGGGCCACGCCCCCTTCGGCCATGCCGGGGAGGAGTACCTTGATGGTATCAGCCGGGAGATGGGACTGGGCTGGTTTGTGCATGAGCTGCACAGTTTGCGTGTTGTTGACAAGCTCGCCAATGACGGCCGAGGGTTGAACCTCACCTATGCGGTGAGGGACGGCATTGTCTCCCACTGTGGAGAGCGTTTCGAACAGGCCATTGAGCCGACAACCGATTACAAGGACCTGTCATCAATCTCAGATCGGGCCACCTACCCCACCACCTACGAAGGCTGTATTGTTCGCGTTTCCGACAAAATCGCCTACCTGGGTAGAGACATCGAAGACGCGATTGTGGCTGGCCTGGTGGAGTTCAGCAATATACCCACGAGGATCCGGCAAGAGCTGGGATCAAAGAACGGTGAAATCATCGATACCCTGGTGCGGGACGTTGTTGTGTGGTCTGAGAAACACAATCAGATCGGGTTCTCCGATGACAAACATGAACTGATCCTGAAGCTAAAGGCCTTCAACTACCAGAACATCTACGAACATCCCGAACTGGTTGAGTATCAAGGTTTCTGCAAGAGAATCATCGAGACCCTGTACTATCACCTGCTGGGGTTGGTAGACAACCTACAGCTCGATTACGAGGCCTACACCCGTAGAAAGGTACCCTTTGAGAAGCGCTTTGGCCGTTACCTCAAGACCATGAGCGCTGTGTACAACAGTGACCCGATGGACTTCCCTCGTATTATTCTTGACTATATAGCCGGTATGACCGACGCCTACGCCCTCAAGTGCATTGAGGAACTCTTTCTGCCAGCGCCAATACCCTTTGAGTATTAATTCGCTTAAAGACGGTAGAGACCCGATACCCGGTTCCCCGACCTAGATGGCGATATTCTTCCGGTTGTAGGCCATATATGCCGAGATAACGGCGCCAACATTAACCAGGACAAAGAGGGCGATGTAGAGGCCGTCAATCCTCCCGTTGATAATCATGTCAGCGGAATCCGCCCATTGGAAGGGGGTTATATAGCGTAGGAATTCTGCGCTTTCTGTAAGGTTTGATATCACCGACAGAAAGTACATCCCCAGCACAACCCCGATCCCCGTAGCATAGACAGGTCTTCTCCCGCGAACAAAGACCGACGCCAGGAACCCAAGATTGGCGAAGGTTAGCTGGATGAGGAGCGGACCCACCAATAGGAGACCGAGGATCCCATAGTCAATCTCCTCAGTTCGAACCTGCTCTACCGCGACAACGGTGGCTGCTGCCACTACAAGGTTGAGAAGAACAATGTAGATTAGATAGGTGGCAATCTTGGCTGTGATGACCTGGTTTCGTGTTATCGGTTTTGATAGTAGAAACTCTATCGTCTTCTCGTTCTCTTCCTTCGCCAACAGAGTGGTGCCCAGCATAACAGCGAACATGCTGCCAAAGAGGGTTAGCAGAATGTAGCCCTCAGTACCGTAGTACTGAATGATGTCGGTCAGAGCGAGACGGTCCATGTTAAAGGCCTTGAGGAGCGCCGGCGGCATAGTCTCTATTAGCTCAGTGAACTCATCCATCTGATCGGCAAAGGACCCGTATATCACGATTATGTAGAGGTTCAGTAGGAGCAGTGCCGCCGTCCAGATTAGCAGGGCCCTCAAATTGAGCTTAATCTCTTTCTTCAGTACCATCATGCCTGCTCACCTTGGCCTTCAAAGCGATGGAGGAAGACCTCCTCCAAGCTAGGTTCCTCAATCCACAGGTTCTCCACTGGTAGGCCTGACAACTCGTTAATAAGCTGGTTGATCTCACCGCTGTAGAGGAATCGCAGCGTACCGTTGTCCTGAACCGAATCCACCATCCCCTTCAACATCAAGCTGGAAGGGGTGGCCCCCCGGGAGAGGGTTACCCTGACCCGGCGGAGCTGGCGCCGGCGTAGTTCATCTACCTCCTCAATCTCAAGGATCCTACCCTCCTTGATCATGGCCACCCGGTTGCAGAGACGCTGCACCTCACTGAGATTGTGGGACGAAAAGAAGATTGTAGTGCCTCTTTGATTCTCTTCCCGGAGTATATCAAAGAAACGCTGCTGCATCAGGGGATCAAGCCCGTTACTGGCTTCATCGAGTATCAACAGATCTGGGCTGTGCATCATGGCCATGACAATCCCAACCTTGCGCTTGTTCCCTGTCGATAGGGCCTCAATGCCCTTATCCATCTCAACCTGAAGCCTGTCTGCCAGTTCAGCGCTGCGGCGGCTGCAGTCTTGACCGTAAAAAGAAGCCGAAAAGTCCAGCAGTTGGCGGACCTTCAACTCCTCATAGTAGTTACCCTCAGAGGGAAGGTACCCCACCCGCCCCTTAATCTCCTTGCTCTCTGTCACAATGTCATGTCCCAGAATGCTACCCCTACCACTGGTGGGGAAGAGATAGTTGAGCAGTGTCCGGATAGTGGTTGTCTTCCCGGCACCATTGGGCCCGATGAAGCCAAAGACCTCACCTCGCTCAACCTGAAGATTCACATCAATGATGCCCCTGGCCTGACCGTAACGCTTTGTCAACGCCTGTGTCTCAATGGCAAACACACCCAAACCCCCTCTGCTTGACCGCATGGTCAACCCAACAGGTTTATTATACTTCAGGATGGCTCACCGGTCAATGACAAGCCCCAACAGGAAAACCGGGAGGGCACAACGCCCTACCCGGTTCTATGACGTTAACCTTCCGCTACCAGATGGTGGCCTACTACCTGCTACCCACTACCTGGATATGCCTACTCCAATGCTGCAAGAATCCTCTCGTAATCACAGTAGGCCTCAAGGGTATCCTTGGCCATCTTAATGGCTTTCTGGTCGTCAGGGTGGATCTTGCGGGAGACCTCATGGGTTAACTCTATGGTTGTATAGGTATCGTGGTGCACCATGATTACCGGGACTCCCTTTTGGTCAGCGGTGGCAATGACCTTCACATTGGGGTATAGCCCCCCCGTCAGCACCAGGGCTGACGTATTCGTTTCCAGGGCAGCTAGGGCCAGATCTGCCCTGTCGCCACCAGTAATGACGATCTTGTTAGCGGACCGCCTGAAGAACCTCAGGGCGCTATCGAGAGTCATGGCGCCAACAAGGACATCCTCCACTATTCTGTCGAGATGATCTTCGCCAGCCAGCAGCTCTCCTCCAAGGATATCGTAGTATTCAGCCACCGTTGGTGATGACAGCTCCAGGTCTTCGGGAATGATCCCGATGACATCAAAACCCGCCTCTTCCAGGATTGGTTTATAGACTCCCCTGGCCTTATCCAAAACAGGGCGACGCACAAAGTTGAATATGGTCCCAATCACTTCAAGTCCTTTGAGGGTGAGCAATTCGTTCAGGAGTAAAATCGCATCAAGACTGAAGTCGTTCCGGACCCTATTTACAGTCAGAATTTTTGACCCCATCTCCCGAGCAAGGGATGCTGGGTCAAGGCCCAATCCTGCCATGACCTGGGGGGATGTTATCCCCTCAACCAGGACCACATCAGCATCATCACCAATCTTGTGGAAGGCCTCAAGAACCTGCCCCCTGTAGTCAGGACCCCTCTCATAGCGGGTAAGATAGAATGGACTGGTCTTAAAGGGCGATATCTCCGCCGGTGACGCATCCATACCGAGAAGGGACTTCATCAATAGAACGTCCTCATCCTCATTATGGAGCGCGCCCCTCGTCCCCACAGGCTTGAAGTAGGCTACCTTCTTTCCTCTTTCAAGAAGCTTCTGAACAAGTCCAACACATACAGCTGTCTTACCACTACCGAAGGTGCCCATGATATACAGGCTCTTCATATCTTCACCTCACCTATCTGATACCACCAATTGCTTTATGGCTCCAGGTCCCGTCAAGCATCATTACTAGTTATCCAGGCCGCTGATAACAGCCGGTCCTACCCGGCTCACCCCTTCAAGAGAGTGTAATCTTTACATCAAGGGCTGCTATTCCCTTGCCTTCGTCATAGGCAAACAGCGGATTTATGTCCATTTCAGTAATCTCGCGGAAATCCCATACCAACTGAGCTACCCTGGCGATGGTTTCCTTCACTACCTTTATATCCTTCGGCCTATCACCACGATAACCCTTCAACAGGGTAAAGGCCTTAGTCTCCTGGATCATATTGTCTACCTCTGCCACCGTGAGGCCGTTCACAAGCCGGAAGGCCACATCCTGCAGCAGGTTAACATAAATGCCCCCAAGCCCGAACATGAGCATGGGACCAAACTGCACATCCTGGCTCATGCCAATGATAATCTCAGTACCGGGAGGCATCATTTTCTGTACCTCCACACCGTTCACCGGGGTGTCAGGCAGGTACCTGTGGACATTCTCCATGATCTCCACAAAGGACTCTTCCACTTCCTCGCGACTGGAAAGATTCAGTTTAACGCCCCCGATATCGGTCTTATGAACTATGTGCGGCGAAGCCACCTTCATAACAACAGGATAACCCAACTCGTCGGCGCTGTTGGCGGCATCTTCGCGACTTGTGGCCAACCGAATAGGGGCAACCGGGATACCATAGGCCTCCGCCACAGCAGATGCCTCATTGCCGAGAAGCACAACCCTGTTGTCCGCCTTGACGCTGTCAAAAACCTCTCTTACTTTATCCCTGTCAACGTCGCTAAAATCCATTACAACAGGGCTCGCAGCCTTATCCATCATGTTAGCGTAACGAACAAGGCCGGCGATGGAGCGAACCGCTGGCTCCGGTGTGAAATAACAGGGGATCTCGGCCTCTTCAAGTATGTCTGCGGCATCATGCACCGCCGCGCCGCCTAGAAGGACAACAGCAACAGGCTTCGCGGGATATTTGTCCCGCATCGTTATGACAGCGTCTGCCACCTCTTCTGGTGAAAGCACCGCCACAGGTGTGTACATTACAACCACAGCATCAACGTTATCATCGGCGAGAACCCTGTCCATGGCGAAGAGATAGCGCCCCTTGTCGGCATCGCCAATAAGGTCAACAGGGTCATAGATATTGGCTTCAGGAGGTAGGTTCTCACGCAGGGCTTCCGTTGTCTCTTTTGAGAAACGAGCAACCGTTAGTCCATTGGCCTCGATACTGTCGGTGCAGATAATCCCTGGACCACCTGAGTTTGTGACAATGGCCACCCGATCTCCCTTTGGTATGGGTAGGTATGAAAAAGCGGCAGCGTAGTTGAAGAACTCCTCCATTGAATAGGCTCTGAGAATGCCGCTCTGCCTGAAGGCTGTATCATAGGCCCTGTCGCTGCCCGCCAGGGCTCCTGTATGAGAAGACGCGGCCTGGGCGCCTGCGCTGGATGTCCCCGACTTCAGAACGACAACTGGCTTACTGCGGGAGACCTCGCTGCAGATTTGCATGAAGCGGTCCCCGTCGGCCACATCCTCAATGTAGCAGAAAATGACTGAACTATTGGGGTCGGCGGCGGCATCAAGGATAAAGTCGGCTTCATTGAGGTCCGCCTTGTTACCAAGGCTGATGAACTTACTGAATCCAATACCCCTGTCAAGACTCCAGTCCAGGATCGACGCGCAGAGGGCGCCGCTCTGAGAGATAAAGGCAATCTTACCCTTGAGGGGAAAATCCGCCATAAAGGTGGCGTCCATGGGGGTGTGAGTATCAGCTATACCTAGGCAGTTGGGGCCAACGAGGCGCATCCCGTAGTCGTTGCAGACCTCCAGCAATTCCTGCTCTTTCTGGGCGCCCTCCTTGCCTGTCTCACGGAAACCCGCGGTTATACCGATGAGGTGTTTCACACCCTTTTCGCCGCACTCCTTCGCCACAGGGAGCACAAACCTGGCAGGAACCGCCAGGACCGCCATCTCCACTTCACCGGGGATCTCAGCTACCGAAGGGTAACAGGTGTATCCGAGGATCTCCTCTTCTTTGGGGTTAACCGGGTATAGTTCTCCCTTGTACCCGCAATCTATCATGTTTTGCAAAATGGCATTGCCAATCTTACCCGGAGCAGCAGAGGCGCCAATGATTGCGACCGACTGTGGATTGAACAGGGAAGCTAATTCTGACATAAAACTGTCCCACCTTTTTCTTCATCTATGCCAGTTGCATTTTCGGCGAGGCCCCCTCGCCAGGTTAAAGTATACCTTATGAGCGCAATGACTACAATGTATGGGTGAGAATCAAGAATATTGCAAGTAATTGTGAGCTTCTGCACAACCTGGCCCCGCCGATGTCTACTCCAAGAAACGGCCCCTAGACGATGGTCCTGATATATTCTAGCCCAGACCCCCTGGGGTTATCAGTTCCTTTACTGCTTGTGAAAACATGTGCTAAAATTACCATGGACGACACAAGACACTGGCCAAACCCGAGTAGCAAGAATACCCAAGTATTTGGGTACTTCTATCAAGGAGAAGGAGGATCCCCTTGGTCAAAGGACGCATGAAAGCCCTCATGAAGACAAAACCAGGGCCCGGAGCGGAGTTAGTAGAGGTTGATATTCCTGATTACGGACCTGACGATGTGCTGGTAGAGGTGACGGCAACATCAATCTGCGGTACCGACGCTCACATCTATAACTGGGATCCCTGGGCAGAGTCCCGGATCAAACCGCCCCTTGTCTTTGGTCACGAGTTTGCCGGCACCATTGTGGCCAAGGGTGACAATGTGGCCAGCCTTGGAATAGGTGACTTCATATCCGCCGAGACCCACATTACCTGTGGTGAATGCTATCAGTGCCGCACAGGCCAGGAGCATATCTGTCAGAACGTCGCCATAATCGGCGTAGATGTCCAGGGATGCTTCTCTCAATACGTCGCGCTCCCGGCTCGAAACGCCAGTAAGACCCACCCCTCTGTCCATCCCGCTGTGGCCTCCATCCAGGAGCCCTTTGGGAACGCCGTTCACACGGTCCTGGCTGGAGACACAGTCGGCAAGACGGTGGTTGTCTATGGTTGCGGCCCCATTGGGCTCTGCGCCATCCCCCTGGCCCATGCCGTCGGCGTCAGTAAGGTCTTTGCCATTGACCTTAATGACTACCGGTTGGACTTGGCCAGAAAACTGGGGGCAGAGAGGGTCATAGACGCCAAGAGCGAAGACGCACTGGCCGTCCTATTGGACGAGACAGATGGTGAGGGAGTGGATATCATCTACGAGATGAGTGGGGCTCCCATCGCCATTCAGCAGGGGCTTAAGGCCCTTAAGAACGGAGGGCTCATGTCACTGCTTGGATTGCCCACCAGGCCCGTAGAAATCGATATTACCGATGATGTGGTCTTCAAGGGCGTAACAATCCAGGGGATATCGGGGCGCAAGATGTTTGACACCTGGTACAAGACTACAGCCCTACTGGAATCAGGTCGGGTAGACATTGGCCCAATCATCACCCATGAGTTCGCCCTGGAAGACTATGACGAGGCCTTTGAGTTAATGACCTCAGGAAACAGCGGCAAGATTGTCTTTTACCCCAATGGGGAGCCGGTGTAAACCAACAAGGACACAGCTACCCCTGGAGGCTCGGATAGCGATGATTGGCATATAGGGGGTTTTACCAGATGACAAGGGAAGCAATGGGGTTTGTAGACCAGGAACTAGAAAGGCTGCATGAGAGCGGCCTCTATAATACCATCCGAACGCTCGAGGACCAGCAGGGAGCCTGGGTCAATATCGAGGGCAAGAAGGTTCTAAACCTTTGCTCAAATAACTACCTGGGGCTGGCGGCCCACCCGGAGCTGGTTGAAGCGGCTAAGGCAGCCGCCGATGAGTATGGAGTCGGCCCTGGCGCTGTTCGGACCATCGCCGGTACCATGTCAATCCACACCAAGCTCGAGCGCCGGTTGGCTGAGTTCAAGCATGCCGAGGCAACAATCGTCTTTCAGTCGGGCTTCAGCGCCAACACTGCCACAATACCCTGCCTGGTAAGTAAGGGTGACACCATCTATTCAGACTCGCTTAACCACGCTAGCATCATTGATGGTTGCCGGTTGTCTCGAGCCCAGATCAGGGTGTACGAGCACAACAACATGGAGGCCCTTGAGGAGCTTCTCAAGGAAGAAGTTCCGGGTAAGCGCCTGATCGTCACAGACGGCGTCTTCAGCATGGACGGCGACCTGGCGGACCTACCCAGCATCGCCCAACTGAGTGAGGAATATGGGGCCATGACCTATGTTGACGATGCCCACGGTGAAGGCGTCCTCGGCTCTCACGGCCGCGGCATTGTTGATCACTTTGGCCTTCACGGCATGATTGACGTGGAGATCGGCACACTGTCCAAGGCCTTCGGCTGTGTTGGCGGCTTCACTGCTGGCAGCAAGGGGCTCATTGAGTACCTACAGCAGCGAGCAAGGCCCTTCCTCTTCTCCACCGGCCTCACACCGATGGATGTCGCTGCCAACATTGCCGCTGTGGATCTCCTGGACAACAGTGATGAACTAGTCAAGAGGCTGTGGGACAATGCCGGGTACTTCAAAGAGAAGATGGGCCGTCTGGGCTTTAATACCGGCCAGAGCGAAACCCCTATTACCCCGGTGATCATTGGGGCCGCTGATGTGGCAGCTGAGTTTAGCGCCAGGCTGTTTGACGAGAACATCTTCGCCCAATCCCTGGGTTTTCCCACCGTGCCGCGGGACACCGCCCGCATCAGGGCAATGATCTCCGCTGCCCACACTAAGGACGACCTTGACGTTGCCATTGATGCCTTCAAGAGGGTAGGCAAGGACATGGACCTTATCTAGAGGCCAGAGAACAGCTGCTTTTTTAGTAAACGCCAAAACGTGAGGTTACAAGGAACCCGCCTCTATCAGCGGGTTCCTTTACTCAAACACCAAGAAGAAAAGAAGGTGGTTCACCTGGAACTACGAGAGATGACCCATAGAGACCTTAACGAAGCTGTGTCACTGTTTACCAATAGATATAGAGAACAACGGCGGCACACGCCTAACCTGCCAGCGCGACACGAAGACCCGCAACAAATACTGCCGCTGCTCCAAGATCTCCTTGAGAAGTCTTCCGGAGTCGTAGCCGTTGACGGCAACCGGCTCTGCGGCTATCTCATTGGAATGGTGGTCACAGAGCTGAAGGGAATCCAAAAAGGGGTATATGTCCCTGAATGGAGCCATTCCGCCCAACCAGAGGGTTCTACCTCCATCTACCAGAGAATGTATGAAAGCCTGGCAGCCAATTGGGTAGGCAAGGGTTGCTACTCCCAGGCCGTAACGGTTTTCGCCCACGACCTGGCCCTCAAAGAAATGTGGTTTAAGTATGCCTTTGGGATGCTTGTAACTGATGCCATCAGGCCCATCGAACCCCCGCTAGAGGCGCCAATGGCGGAAGGGATCGCCATTCGTCGAGCCACCCCTGCTGACGCTGGCGTCGCCCTTTCCCTGGCCCAGGAGCTCGAGAGCTATCTGGCGGGGTCTCCCATCTTCCTGGGCGGTCGAAGACAGGAAAACGCCGAGGATAAAGAACGCTGGCTCTCCAACCAGCAGAATGCCATCTTTCTGGCGATCCACCAGGGTAAGGCCGTAGCATACCTGAAGGGCCAGACTGCGGAGGGCAATGCCTGCCATGTGGTGACTGACCCAAAGACCTTGGCGGTGACAGGCGCCTACACGATGCCCGCCTTCTGGGGTAAAGGCATCGCCACAGCCCTGCTAAATGTGATGCTCACTTGGGGTAGAGACCAGGGATACCAACAGAGCAGTGTAGATTTCGAAACGCAGAATGTATCTGGCAGCCGTTTCTGGCACCGGCACTTTCAACCAGTATGCCATTCACTGATACGGAGGGTAGACGAAAGGGTTGGCCTGCATATGGCCCAGTCAGAGTCAGGTTAGAGGCGGGATCACTCCTGCTCTATTTCCTCCTGCAAGGAATCCAGGAACTGCTGGTCATCGGTATACTTGGCGGCCTGATCAAGGTAGTCCTCAATGAGGCTCTGGCGCCGCTGGTGGTCAATCCGAAAGGTTTGAGCCGCCTCAAGGAAATCTTCCTTGCCAAGGGCTGTTGCGCCGCGGTCAAAGGCCTTGCGTTTGGCCCTGGTCACAAGCTCCTCAAGTTCAGCCCCGGAGAAGTTGCGGGTTAAGGGCACCACCTCTGCCTCGAGAAACCCAAGAAGCGCCTCATCAGCGATGGCCAAGGGCGGCCTGGGCTTCGAACCCTTCTCCTGCAGTCCCAGGTGAACCTTGAGGATCTCAAGCCTGGCACCCCTGCCGGGGTACAAGAAGGGAATCTTATAGTCAAAACGGCCGGTGCGAGTAAAGGCCTCGTCGAGATGCTCGGGAACATTTGTAGTACCCACGATAATCGCCTGGCGATTTGGGCGCCCCAGCCACTCCAGGAACTGGCTGAAGACTCGCTTCGTTTCCTCGCCAGCTGAGCCCGCCGCCGAAGCCCCACGCTTGCCAAAGCGGTCAATCTCATCAACGAAGACTACGGCTGGCGACATCTTCTCAGCAAGGGCGATGGCGTTGCGCAGATTTTGGCCTGACTCGCCGAGCCACTTGGAATAGATGTTCTCAGTGACAAGGTTAATGAAGGGAAGGTTGATCTCCTTGGCCAGGGCGTCGGCAAACAGGGTCTTTCCGGTTCCGGGCGGGCCAAAGAGGAGGATCCCCTTGGGAAGCGGCAGCGCGAAACGCCGCGAGCGGTCCGGTTGTTTTAGCACGTTGATGATGTACTTGCGAACGAAGTCCTTAACTACATCATATCCCCCGACATCATCAAAGCTGTTGACGGGGTCTCTCACTTCAAGGGTCCCAGACCTGCGCACAAGGTTGGACTTGAGATCCTTGATTGTGGACAGCTCAAAGGCATGGGCGCTGTAATAGGATTCCAGCAGGATGCTTTCCAGTTGATGAAGGTTCAGCCCGGCTGTAGCAACTATCAGCTCAGACAGGGCCTCCGCATTCAGTGTAACCTCCAGCTCGTGAGCGGTCCATTCAATAATCCGTTCCCGCTCTTCATCACTGGCAGGATCTACGGTTATGATCACTACCAACTGGCGGGTGAACTCATCGAGGATACTATTAATATCTGACGTAACAACAAAGACAGCGGACTTCTGTGCCGTCAGGCCTGGGTCTATAGCCCAAGCCCGGAGAGCGCTCTGCAGCCCGGTTTCGGGCTCACGATTGTCCGCCAGGTTCTGAATGAGGAATACAGTGGGCTCCTTCTTCAGCTGTTTGTCAACTTCCTTAAGGACGCTCTTGAAGGCCACCAGCGGCGAGGCGCCCTGCTCCCTGGTAAGCTTGCGGCTCACAGGTGTGTCGGCCTTAGGGTCCTTATTGTATGGCTCTTGGACAGGGCCCTCGGCAGACGGGGACAACCTGGTTAGCCCATCCCACGGATCGTAGACAAGTCTTTCAAAGGAAGCCACATCCGGGTTGGAGACGAAGTACTCCTTTAACTGGTACAGACGCTTGGGATCAGCTGTCTCAAAGCATATGATGGGAGAGTAGTTACTGCGCCGCTTCAACAAACCGTCTTCGATCCAGCCTGAGTCAAGATCCTGTAGTCTGGTCACTGGCTTCCATCACCTCGCGGCCCTTTACTGTCCAATTCCAAGATCACTACAATCATCCGCATGGGGTGTGAAACCGCTCCTCAACAACAAGACCAAGTTCACGGAGCCTCTTGGCTAAGGCCCTGCCTTTCGTGTCCGAATAGATATCGAAAACCTCCAGAGAGGCATCGGGGAGAACATGGACCTTCAGGGCCACAAGACCGTTGCGCCCCCCTGCGGTTTCGTTGCCTGAAGCCCTGTCACCTGCCGTCAGGTCACCCATATCCCTAGAGGAATGGCCCCCGGCCCTTCCCGAACCGCTACCCATCAGCCTTTACTCCAGTCTTGGAGTCTTCGCTTTCCCCAATCTCCGCCGTGATCTCAGCGTCAGTCTTCTGACGGGCCTCGGTTACCTCAATCTCCAAACCGAGTCCCACCAGGACTTGGCGCAGTCTCTCTGCCTCCTCCAAGCAGTCAACGCCTCTAAAACCCTTGAAATCCGTCTCAACTCGCCCCCTGCGGTCTATCTTCACATCAACTTCCTTGGGCATCACATGACCCCCCGAATGAGGACCGTCTTTTCACCGTACCGCTGATCGGTGGTCTCATCATAGTCCACCTCGTAGTGCATCTCCTTTAGGGCCCGGGCTACGGCCAAAGCGGTGTAATTCTGGGTAACCAAGTGGGTAACACGCTCACAAATACCGGACCTGTCACCATATGAGTCGTAGGCAAATGACACCCTCCCATCAATGGGTGAGACGTCTATCCCCACCCCCCGCTTGAAATCAGGGGTAACGATGGCGAACTCGCAGGGTTGGCGTGTCCCGTAGTAATCAACGATTGTATCGGTGACCTCACCGCCTATCTCATCGGCGGTAGCCTCAACAGCTGCCTTTAGCAGCTGCCAGGTTGGGTCGTTTAGTTTTGCGTTTTTGTCCTTCAGGGGGTTAACCTTAATCTTGGTCTTGTACGCGGCAATATGACTCACGGTCTCTCACTCCTCCCAGGAAGGCATTGTCAAATACTAACAGCGATGGACCCAGCGGCCCCATCCTTCAGAGCTCAGTCCAGTACAATCCGTCTGGATAGAAAGTAGTTCCTGCGTCCAATCCAGTCATCCAACTCCTGCTCATACTGGGGAAGTTGCTCCTCAATCTGCTCCAGTTCGTGGCTAATGCTGTCCGTCTTCTTATCCAAGGCGTGGATCATCGAATTCGGTTCCTTCAGACGCCTTGACAGGATCTCCAGCTGCACCAACAGCAGTTGCGCCTGTAATCGGTCCTGATCATCCTGGCCCCTAGCGCTGTGATCCTCTACCAACCTCTTCCGTTCTTCCATCAGCTCTTGCTGGCCCAGGGCTGTGAACTGGCGCTGCCATTCCTCAACCTTAATACTACGGATGCGCGCCATCCCTCCACCCTGTTGCCACCGATCCAAGCGGTCCTTGAGCTCTTCTTGCTCAGCCAGGTCTCGCGGGTTCCCGGATTGTACCCTTGTCGCCTGGTTTTCCAGTTGCTGTAACTGGTGGCGGAGTAGGAACCGCCGCTCCTCAAGTTGGTTTATTCGATTGCGCAGAGAAGATATGCTAACATCAAATTCTGCCTGCTTAGCTTTGCGCCATATCTCCACGAGAATGATGGCCAGCACCACAAAGGTAGGAAGGGCCAGCACCACTGAACCGGCGTAGACAAAGAGGATATCAAGCTCAGGCCAATGCAGCCTGATGAAGCCATAGGACAACAGGCCACTGCCAACAGCGCTCACCTGCAGGGCTCGCCTGCTGCGCCGCGTATATTTATACCGGGTGAGCAAGTGGTTAATACCAAAGGCAACCGGCAACATGAAAACTATCAGGTAAGGCATCGATAACAACTCCTGAAGGAGATACCAGACCAAGCCACACCATGCCACGTTGGGCCGATGATCACCTCATCAAATCATCTACTCATTTAACTCATCGCGCCCCACTAACTCTATCCTTTACAGTCAATTACGGTTTGAACCTAATAACTGTTCCAGTACTCGCACTTGTCGAGTGAAGAAGTTTTGAAATTATGACAGGACTTGGCGTTATCTCTTATACCCCTAGCTAGAATACTAGTAATAGCCACTGATTGCTTGCCATTGGTCAGCGCGTTCCCGGAAGGAGTGACGACAGTGGTCCCTAGAAGACGTGGACTTATGTCCGATCAGCTCAAATATGAATTGGCCCGTGAACTTGGAGTCGCCGACATCGTACAGCGTGAAGGTTGGGGCGGCGTGCCCTCGCGCCAGTGTGGCAATCTAGTTAAACTGGCCATCCAGAGAGCCGAAGAAGCGCTGATGCGGCAGGAATAGTGGTGAACTAAGGGATGTGCTCACAGCACATCCCTTTTTTATTTCTTTATTTACTGTTTGTCACCTGAATCTCTGCGCTTCTTCATCTCTGTATAGATTACGTAACCTGCAACAGCCAAAATAATCAGTAGCTGAGGAAGCTGATCCATGTTAATAAAAGCTACAAAAATTTCATAACCAGGCATGTCCTCACCCCTATAGCCCGAATCCTATTTGTTTGCCCTGGACCCAAACCTCTTGTTCAGCCCCCATTAATTGAGATCAAGTTGCATCCAACTGACTCTTTATGCGCCAGAGCTCATCGCTTTCGGGCGGACTGATCTCTTGCCGCTTCATACCAAGGTCCTCCTCCACGGTCTCTATCCACCGGCCCTCATTCTCCGGCAATATACACCCAATCACAGCCGCTTCCGTACCATGGTCTTCCAGCGCCCTGACAAGGCCCTCTCCGTCCGACGTGGTCACTATCAGAGCCCCACTGGATATTAGCCTGAAGGGGTCGATCCCTAAAGCGGAGCAAATATCTCTTACCTCAGGCCACAGCGGCACCCTGGCGGCATCGATCAGAAGCCCGGTACTACTGGCTTCAGCCATCTCATACAGCGCCCCCAAGACCCCACCCTCGGTAACATCATGCATACCTGTGGTGGCGGGGTGGCTTGCGGCTACCGAGGCCTCTTTCACAACACTGATCTGGCTGCCAAGGTCCCTGGCTTTTGCCAGGCTCCCTGCCTCGACTCGACCCTCGAGAATAGCACCGTAGTCATAGGCGAGGATAGCCGCTCCCTCAAGGCCAGCGGTCTTGGTGATTACAATGTCATCTCCTGGGCTTGCGCCACCCGATGAGAACCACCTATCTGCGGGTGCGCGACCGATCACAGTACTGTTGATGATGACCTTCGTCAGGCCTGGGGTGACCTCGGTGTGGCCACCAGCAATCTCGACCCCTACCTCATTGGCGGCCCTGGAGGCGGAGTCCATAATGCTTTCTATCACCTTGGTGTCAGTGCCCTCGGGAAGAAGCAGGGTAAGAAGAACGGCGACAGGTTCCGCCCCGCAGGCGGCAACATCGTTACATGAAACGTGAACAGCCAACCATCCCCCCTCGGCATCAGCGCCGGTAATTGGGTCAGTACTGACAACACAGACCTGACCGCCAAAGTCCAGCACGGCAGAGTCCTCACCGGCGCTAGCCCCCAACAGAACATCGGCGCGTTTCTTCCCCTTCCTGTTTAACACCAGGCGATTGAGCTGCCCTAAGGTCAACTTGCCTGCCTTAACTTCAGTCACCTTCGTCACTCCCGCTACTTCCGTCACTTGGCCTGACCTCGAACTCGCGCCTTACTGATCTGGTCAGGGGACGCAGGGCCCGCACGAGGGCTAGAGCCCCTATGACGCCAACGCCGGTCTGGAGGCCATCGATGACCAGCTCAAAGGGGACGGCGCCTACGCCGAAGAGAATACCCGCCGTAGTGGCGTAGGCCGCTATCATCCAGGCTGCGCCCGGTAGTAGCCCTCTCAAATCTCCCGCCAAGCTCTTGCCTTCAGGGTCCGCAAGGGTGCCGACAAGATAGCCCTCGACCCCCTTGATTACAAAGCTGATCGGCGCCCACATTGGGAACCCCGCAATGAGGTCAGCGATGGCAGAGCCCACCGCGCCCGAGAGTGCTCCAACCCTCCTGCCCAGAAGGAGCGCCGCTGTATAGATGACTATCTCCCCAAGGTTAAAGTAAAGTTTATAGGCTGGAAAAGGCTCAAGCCTGATAAGGGTTGCTACTGCTACAAGGGCTGTCAGTAATGCGGTGTATGTAAGCTCCCTAACAGACCAGTTCTTCATCGAATACTCCCCCTAGTGATCTTTTGTACTGTCAGATGGATTTTGAGCCGCAATATTGAGCTGCAGGCTCTGCCCCTGGTGCTTGATACCCATTGGACTGATTCTGTATCAGCCAGCCTATTCCTGCCGCCATCGAACCTTCAGTCTCCGGCGCCTTACCATGACGACACCATTGGCCTGATCTGCCTGGCAATGACACTCCTGCCCTGGCCGCGAGACTCAACCTGCCCCAACACCATTAGGGGTGGGGTTGGGTCCTGAAATATGACCTTACCGTACTGCTGGTATTTATCCTCAAACACCGTAATATCAACCAGACCAAACTCGTCTTCCAGGCTCAAAAAGACGATAGTGCGACCGCTCCGAGTTGGCGGCCGATGGGGGGTGACAACCAGGCCGGCTACCTTCACCATCTCCCCTTGTTTAGCTGCCTTTATCATAAGGCTATCATAGAAGCCCCTCTCTTTTAATCTATCCCTGAAGAAGTCCATAAAGTGCCTTCCCGGTGAAAAGCCCATCAAACTGTACTCCTGCAGGCAGCGACGCAGGGGGGAGAAATCTTCAATCCTTCCCTCGCCACTATTGTTACTTCCCAATGCCTCCGGCTGCGCTGCCCAAGTTGCCGCGTCCCAAAGCATCTGGCGCCGGTTTGAATGAAGAGGGTCGAAGGCGCCCGCAAGGATCAGGTTTTCTATCTCCCTGCGATTAGCCCTTGGTACCCGCTGGATAAAGTCTTTAAGGGTGGAAAATGGGTGGTCCTGTCTCGCTGCCTTTACTGCCGTCACCGTTGGCTGGCTCAGGGATTTCACCCTTGTGAGCGGGGGCCTGATTGCCGCTCCTTCCACCTGAAAATCCTCACTACTCTTATTAATGTCAAGAGACAGGATCTCTACCCCCTTGCGCCTGGCTTCGGTGCAGACTGTGTGGAGCGGGTAATAGCCCATGGGCTGATGGCTCAGGATGGCCGCGAAGAACTCGGTGGGATGATGTCTTACAAGATAAGCGGTTTTATAGGCGGTGTTTGCAAAAGCAGCGGCGTGGGCCTCACAAAATCCATAACTGGCATACCCCTGGATGTACCTGTATATCTCCTCGGCTATCTGCCGCTCTACACCCCGAGCCGTTGCCTTCTCAATGAAGACCAGGCCTATCCCCTCCATCTCCTCCATGGAGCGGGCATGACTCATTACACGGCGAAGCTTGTCAGCCTCTCCAGGTGTAAATCCGCCAATTACAGTGGCGATCTCTATTACCTGTTCTTGAAAGAGAATTACTCCATATGTCTTCTTCAAGATCGGTTCAAGATCAGGGTGGAGGTAGGTAACAGGCTCGTTACCAAGTCGCCTGGCCACGAAGGGCTCCACCATATTACCCTTAATGGGCCCCGGCCTGATCAGGGCCAGGCTCGCTACAATATCTTCAAAGTTGGATGCCTCCAGGCGCGCCTGAAGGCCGCGTTGGGCAGGGCTCTCCAGCTGGAAGACGCCAATTGTCTCACCGCTGTTTATCATCTTGTAGGTGTCACTGTCATCTACGGGAATGCCATCGTTGACCTCCTTATCATTACCAAGGTTCTTGACAGCATCGTCAAGCACAGATAGGGTGCGCAGTGAAAGCAGGTCCAACTTCATCAAGCCGAGGTCCTCAACATCCCGTTTGTCAAACTGAATGATATTTACACCCTTGGCTGACTGCTGCAGCGGCGTTATATCTGTCAGGGGATGGCGGCAGATAATGAGGCCGCCCAGATGGGTACCGAGGTGGCGGGGAAAGCCAGCCACCCCCTGACAGATCTCAAGAAGCGGTTTGTACTTCTCAACAGGCAGGTTATGGTCCCTGAGTTCTGGCATCTCCTGTAAGGCCTCTTCAATACTTGAGGCCGACCTGTAGGACAATCGCTTGGCGATAAAGTCAATCTCCTTAGGCGGGAAATCCATTGCCTTACCGAGATCGCGAAGGGCAGAGCGCCCGCGAAAGGTATTGTAGGTTGCCACCGCGGCCACATGTTCCTCGCCATACTTTTTATAGACATAGTCAGCAACCCTATCCCGGTAGCGGGCATCAAAGTCGATGTCGATGTCAGGCTTCTGGGCCCGCTCCAGGCTAAGAAAGCGCTCAAAGAGGAGACCCCTGGCAATGGAGTCAACCTCGGTGATACCAAGGCAGTATGCAACCGCTGAATCCGCCGCCGAGCCCCGCCCAGCGTGCCTGATGCCCTGCTGGCGAGCGTAACGAGCTACGTCCCAGACAACCAGAAAGTAGTCCTCGTAGCCCAGGCGCCGTATAACCGTGAGTTCTTGGCGCAAGCGATGGTCAATGGTAGGAGTGATCCTGCCGTATCGCTTCCTTGCTCCATTGACAACAAGCCTCTTCAGATAATCAAAGGGCTCCGTCCCATCAGAAACCGCAAATGAGGGAAAGCGCGGCCTACTGAGATCAAAAACCGGCTCACACCTTTCAGCGATCTCAACGGTGTTAGCCTCCGCCGCCGGGTAGGTATCAAGCAGATCTGCCATATCCCTACAGGGCTTAAGATAGTTCTCAGCATTTAGCCGCCGCTGGGGGTGGACATCGTCCACCTTGGTCAGGGTTCTAACACAGGTCAAGAGGTCGTGGGTGCTGAAATCTTCTTTGCGGGCATAATGAGCGTTGGTGGTCAGGACGATGCCAATTCCAAGCCTGTCACTTAACTCAGCCAGTTCCCGGTTGAGGCGGCGGTTTCCTGGAAGGCGGTCGCCCTGCAGTTCAAGATAGAAGTTGTCGGCGCCGAAGATGCGCAGGTACTCCTTTGCTGCCGATTCAGCTTCTCCGTACTCCTGCCGCAGCAGAAGTGATGGGATCCGCCCCTTGCGGCAGCCAGAAAGGGCGATTAGCTGCCCGCCAGCAGCCTCCTGTCCCAGGTGGGCCAGGCCTACCCTGGGATCCAGGCGGTGACTACCCAGGTGCCCACGGGTCAGGATCCGGCAGAGCTGCCCATATCCCTCTGGGCCCCGGGCCAGTAGGACCAGGTGCCCACCATCCTTGAGGATGACCTCGGCACCCTGAATGGGTTTGATACCTGCTTCCAACGCCGCTTTATAGAAAATGACGCCCCCGCTAACATTGCTGTGATCAGTAAGGGCAAGGGCCGTCATTCCCATGTCAGCCGCAGCTGCAACCATATCTCTAATTGAACTAGCCCCGTCCAGGAAAGAGAAGGGCGAGTGTGAATGCAAGTGGACAAAGGCCGACATTGTTCCCCCCTTTGTTTGACAACTGCTCAAGCTTGTTCCTATAATGAAGACAAATTTGTTCCCAATCCCTCGGAGGTGTAAGATATGAAACGAATCTTCTCTGGTGTTAAACCTAGTGGGAGTTTGACCATTGGTAACTATCTTGGCGCCATTCGCAACTTTGCTAAGCTTCAGCACACCGCCGAGTGTCTGTTCTGTGTGGTTGACCTGCACGCCCTCACAGTTGAGCAGGATCCTGATGATCTCCGCCGAAACAGCCTTGATGTGGCGCGCCTCTTTGTTGCCTGCGGCATTGACCCAGAGGTCGCGACCATTTTCATTCAGTCGCATGTGCCTGCCCATACTGAGCTTAGCTGGATTATGGAATGCAACACAACCTTTGGCGAGGCGAGCCGGATGACCCAGTTTAAAGCGCAGTATGAAGAGAAGAAGTCAGTTAGTGTTGGCCTCTTTACCTACCCGTCACTGATGGCTGCCGACATCCTCCTCTACCAAACCGATGAAGTGCCCGTTGGGGATGATCAGAAGCAACACCTGGAGTTGACCAGGGACATTGCCCAGCGCGTAAACTCGCGTCACGGCGATATCTTCAAGATCCCTGAGCCGTACATCCCGCCCAGGAGCGCTGGCGGACGGATCATGAGCATTACCGACCCCGCAAACAAAATGGCCAAGTCTGATGAGAACCCCAGCAGCTATATTGCGCTTTTAGATCAACCTGACGTTATCCGGAAGAAGATCCGCTCTGCCGTTACCGACTCCGGCCGCAAAATTCGTTACGACGAAGAGGAAAAGGCCGCTGTCTCTAACCTGATGGTTATCTACTCCCTCTGTTCAGGAAAATCCATTGATGATGTTACCCAGCACTTCGCAGGCGCTGGCTACGGTCAGTTCAAAAATGAACTGGCAGAAGTAGTAGTTGAAACCCTCAAGCCCATTCAGAAAAGATATGAGGAACTATGTCAGCCAGGTATCATCGAAAGCATTCTTGAAAAGGGGCGCCAGCAGGCTGCTGAGCTTGCCGCGCCTACCCTTAAGAAACTCAAAGGTGTTCTTGGCCTTGTCCCTCCCTTTACCCAATAAACGCCAGACGCTTCGCTAGTCATATATTTTATAGAGATACCATCTCCCGCTTTTAAGGCTGAGATAGATCTCGTAGAGCCCCTGGCCTTCAACCTCAACACGGAAGAAGGCCTTTTCGCTTTCCCCTGACCACCACTGGCCTGTATCTCGCCAGGACTCGCAGATAGAAACCACAGTTAAAGTGGCGCCCCTCCAGATAAAGGCCGTTGGGTTTGGCCCGTTGTCATCATCTAAAATAACCTCAATCTCCTGGTTCAGAATCTTGCTCATAGTGTTCGAACCTCATTGGATCCACCAACCGCAGCATCTCTTCACGGCGCCCAGTGCCTCTATCAGGGGTATGCCCGACGGTGATGATCTCACCCCTGTACTTAAGGTGAAGGGCGGCCAGGGTTTCCTGGATAACCTGCCATTGGCTGCTGGCCATCTCCTTGGAACGAATATCCCTCTCCGCACAATGGAATAAAGCCATCTGCTGTCCTGAAACATAGGCCAGGTCCCGGCCATAGAGGCTTATCCCTGATACAAGCGCCCCTTGTCTGGCCTGCTCAGACTGGCCTTTAAGAAAACCTTTATATAACTCATAGACTGCTGTTGCCAGGGATGACTGATTGAACCTGGGTTTCCCAAAACGCCTCCTGTACTCAACGGCCTCACTGCCCTTCAAGAAGTACAGCCGCAGCGCTAGCTCCTTACATCCCTGCTGCCTTAGGCCAAGTTTTCTGCTGAGAACAGACGTAGTCTTCTTGATAGCCATTGTGACCCGTTCAGTGTCATCAAGGGCAATGGCTGTCTCCCTTAAGGCCGCTTCAACAACATTTCCGCTACCGTCCACGATCTGCCACAGGCTTGGTGGCCCATCTTCAGCACAGCATTTGTGGATCAGGTGCCCCTCAAGGCCAAAGACCTTTACAGTTTGATCTAACTGAAGCTTGGCAACATCCCCCACAAAGCAAAAGCCGTAGCGCTTTAATCTATCCCTTGTAATCTCGCTCAAAGGCCAGAGGGCCTCTACTGGCATTCTGTAAAAGTACTCCCTGGTCTCATCGGCAGGGATAAGATTGAGGTCAAGGCCGTTGCCATCTGCCAGCCCAGGAAAAAGAGGCGATCCTCCCCCTTCCCTGGCTGACTTTTTAGCGGCTGCCAACCACCTCTCTTCAACCAGGGCCCTTGCCATAAGCTTGTTCTTGGCTACTCCGATGGAAGCCCAGAAGCCCAGCTCAGATACTAACCTCTCTGCTAGCTCTCGGATTTCATCAATCGCAGCATTTGCAGGCAGACCCAGGAACAGGCTATTAGGCCTAACCAGCTCCAACCAGGGAGTGACCAATTGACATAGTTCAATCAGTCTCTCTTCCTTTTGTTGATAACCGCCGTCCTCCAAGGGGAGGTAAGTTAACATACCGCTACACTGGCTGGCCTGGCGTCTTGACATACCGGGTAGTACCCCGCTGACCGCTGCTGAATAGTTGAGATCAAAGACACTGTCGGCTTCTAAAATAACGGCAGGACTCCCCTGACCGCCCGGGGTGAAGAAACCATACAGGTGAAGGAAGGCTACATTGAGATGGTTATCAGGCCTGGGCATCCGCACTACCCCCTAGTTCGAACATATGTTCGATGAATCTATTTTAAAACAGCCTCCGCCTCCAGTCAACTTAATTTAGACGCTAAATCTAAGGTAGATTAACTCAAAATGGTAGCAGATCCAGCTATACAAAGCCTATGTGGCCTTGGCGCCCATAAAAAAGCGCCAGCCCCTGGTAGGGCTGGCGTGGTCTTGATAAAGCTCAATATATTCTGGCCTCCGCTCTGTTGAGGGCTGGCTCCTGTCTATCCCCACTTACCCTTATCAACGTGAACAGCCAGTTCGGCCTTTATCATCTGCTGTAATTCGCTAGATCTGAGTACGGCCTTTTCGAACAGGTCAACGCAACCAGGATCAAGGTCGTCCTCGATACCGGCATAAGCCAGATCAATGACATCCTCTAACAGGGCGTGCAAGGTCATGTGAAGGGAGTTAGTGTAAACTGCCCCAGATATCTTCTCCACATCAGCTTCGGCAATCTCAGCAAACTTTTCCTTGGGAGCCCCACACTTAGGGCACTTGTCTGGCGCCTCTTCACCTTCATGGATATAACCGCATACTCCGCAACGCCACATCTTATCCACTGTCTCACTCCTCCGTTTTGTCTACCTTCTGACACTGGGGACATAACCCATAGTAGTATATCTCCTGCGCCAGGATCTTGAAACCCTTGGTCTCTTCGGGTATCAACTCCACGCCCCATCGGTCGCGGAATACATCCTCAATCCTACCGCAGTTTAAACAGACCAAATGGCCATGAATCGAGACATTTGTGTCATAGTGAACCCGGCCATTGCGGGCATCAAGGCTCTTGATGAGACCGAGTGAAGCCAGTTCCGCCATGGCCTTATAGACGGTTGTCAGGGAGATATCAGGCATCTCTTTCTTAACCTGCTGATATACGCTATCTACTGAGGGATGCTTCTCCCCCTCTACCAGGGCACGAATGACAGCCCTGCGTTGAGGGGTTCTCTTGTAGCCGTTTTCCCTTAGGACATCCAGGGCTCGATCTTCCTCCATCGTAAGCACTCCCTACTACTTACAAATCATTTCTAAATACAACTAATTCTACAGCTTACATCAGTTTCTGTCAAGTGAATGACCTGGACCTGCCCTAACAGTAGCCTAGTCTGTAGCCTTGGCTGCCTGGTACAATCGAAACAGATCACTGATCAGAGACTGCAGGGCCATTACTTCTCCAATGTTACCGTTGAACTTAAGTTTGCCTGACATAAAGGCAGCCATAGGAGTGATCTCTCCCGAGAAGAGGCTGTCAAAGGTATCACTGTCCAGCCGCAGTTCAGTATAGGGTGTATTCCTGGGTTCACCCTGATAGCCCTCGATTTGCCCGGCAGCCACCTCTGTGGCAAAGATTATATTCAGATCCTCAATCTCAAATCTCAAGGTTGCTTCTGTGTCGCCCAGTTTCTGCTTAATTGCTTCATCAGCCTGGGCCATGGCAAACATCTTCTCAATTGTTCGGTTAAGTTCGCCCCTATCCGTTGTAGACGGTTTCAAAGAATTCCCCCCTCTCAAAAATGCTTCTCTAGAAGCAGGGACTCATCAGTGAGCCCCAGGCCGCGATAGAATTCGGCAGCCTCTATAGTGCTGGCGCAGATCTCAGCGCAGGCAGCATCCAAAGCATGCTCAATTGCGCGCCTAACCAAAGACCCGCCTATATTCTTCCCCCGATAAGCAGGTAGAACAAGTAATTCCTCAATCAGAGCACTAGGACCACCGTGGAACAGGTTGGGGCGAATAGACAAGGTCAGAAAGCCGAGTGGTTTGCCACCGGCCTCGGCAATAAAGGCCGTATTCCCCGGGAAACTGAGATACTCCTCAACATCATCGATGGAAAGGTCGCCCTGCCCCTCATCGTCATCTAGTTCCTGTCTCAACTGCCGGACCAAAGCGATAATTGGTTCAGCGTCATGGAAGGTTGCCTCTACTATATCCAGCTTCATTCGCTTGACCCCTCCTCAAGTGAGTTATCTCCCGTTACAATTATGCTGCTACAAGAAACCGGTGTCAATTTATCCAGCAGTTGAAATCTCTTTCATGGTTTAAAACTACTCGCGTGGGCAATATACGTTCAGGAGTTGTTGGCGGTCGAGCTAAGATCCGCTGTTTCTCTGGGCAGGTGTTAACCGTAAGTCCCTCACAAACTAGGGTCGAGCAAAGGCTGAACTGACAACCAGCCGGCGCGCAGGTTCAGTGCTGTCTGAAGCTCTCTCGTGCACGTACTCCTTGGGCGGTTTGTTCACCCCTTGGACTTGCGTCCCTGACTTAGCGCCTGGTTCTGCTAGGACCTTCATCGGTTCTGCTGAGCTGGATAGGGATGGCACTTGGGCCGAGTTAAGATCTTCTCGGGCGTCTAATCGGTCGTTTTGGGCCGCAAGGTTAATTCTGGCCGTGCCTGGCGTTCTTGGAGGTCGAGCAAAGGTCGCTATGGGTTCTTACTTGGGCTTTCATTGCTTAATAGGCTGTCATGGCCCTCAATGGACTCATCCCGGCCGGCGTTAAGATCGCTACAGCTCTTAGAAGGCCAGCCATGTCGGCTGGCCTTCGTCTTTATACTGGAAACTCTGCGTCATTGCTTAGTCGTCTTAGTCTAAAGGTTGTCTACTGAAGATCATCCATGCCACTGCAAGTACCACAGCCAGGGCTACCAACAAGCCTATACCTTCGAAGAAACCTACAAAGTTCACAATGACCCCCTCTTCCCTTACTAGCGATTCTACTTCTCTGCCTCCCTGTTCACAATTGTAGTCTTTCCCCTCATGCAGAGAAATAGTGGGCAGTAGCATCAGGCAGGTCTGGGCCTGAAGCCGAGGGACAAAAAGAGGGAGCCAGCATAACGCTGGCTCCTGATGTGGGTTGGGTATTACCTGCCAACCCTGCCACGGCTATATATTGAGTTAATCATTCTACTGCTAGCCGTCCCCGTTCAGATTCCCTCAGCGGTTGCTGGGATAAGCCCAAAGTGTTCAATGATTTTACCATACCAGGGCGCTGCCTGAACCTGTACCAGGAAGGCCAAGGTGACGAGGAGAGCGGCGGTAGGCCCGAAGGTCGCTACCGCCACCCCCAGTGATATAGACAGGTTGCGCACAGCCGAACCATAGACCAGCGCAACGGCATCTCGTGGGGCCAGCACCCTCTGCCCGATGACAGTTCCAAGAGCGAAGTTAACGGTATAGAAGAGCGCCAGAACCCCGAGGACCTGCAGAATCAGCTCCGGCTGGGAGAGGATCATCTTGGTCTTCATGCTCATAGACATGAACATCAAGGCCAGCAACCCCCAGACGCTGGCTGCAGGAAGTAGCGGTCTAATATCCCTGGTAAACCGGTCTTCAGTATAGACCCGACGCAGCAGGTGCTGAGTGATGAAGCCCGCCACTAAAGGCAGAAACACCACTGTTGAGATGGTCTTGGAGACCGCCAATGGATTCAGCGGAACAAACTGCCCAACGGTCAGAACCAGGTACCATGGGGCCAGCAGTGCTCCTATAACCAGGCCGAAGGCTGTGATCTTGACGGCTCCAGCAACATTACCCTTAAACAGCAAGGTCCAGGAGATGGTCATTCCGCTTGTTGGCAGGATCGCCAGGATCGCCAGCCCAGCCAGAAGTTCCGGCCTTGATCCGAAGAAAAGACTACCCAAGAAGTAGGCGAAGACCGGAATGACCAGAAAGTTCATGACAGCCGCCAGAAGTAACAGTCTCTTCTCAGTGAACCTGAGTCCCTCCCGAAACCTGAAACCAATCATCGTAGGATATATCATCAAGAAGGTTGTGACAAGGATATATTTCTTGAGAAAAGCGGTGTCAGCAAAAAGCCCCACGGAAAAACCGAGAAACAGGGCCGCTGGAATCACTGTAAGTAGGTTTTTGCTTGGAAACTGGAATACGCGTCTAAGCATCTGCTCTTCTCCCCTTAACAACCGAATTTTATACCCCAGGGGGTATTTTTCGTATGACACAACAATACCACTCAACTCAAAGGCTGTCAAGGGAATCAGACGTGACATGATGCGATGTGATGAGGTTTCACTCTATGGCCCGTTATAGAAGCCCCAGGGCTAGGCTTCAGCCCGGCCTGTCTGTCTGCAGCCCTGGTATCCGGTACCTGTCCTCAATGAAGCCCATGGCCTTCGCTGCGGTATTAACTAACACGATGTAGATGACCGCCACCGCAGTGAGGACCTCCTCGGCGCGCCAGTGCTTGCCGATGAGGATCTTTCCCCGGGCCATCAGGTCTGGCACAGCAATAATGAACACAATCGACGTATACTTGAGCATGTAGGCAACCTCATTGGAGAGGGCTGGCAGTGAGAGGCGTAGCGCCTGGGGGATGACAATGTGCCTGACGGCCTGGAAGGGCGTCATCCCGACTGAAAGGGCTGCCTGCAGCTGCCCCTCGTTAATCGACTGAATGGCCCCGCGGAAATATTCCGCCTGGTAGGCGGCGCTGTTGAGGCCCAGGGCCAGGAAAGCGGCGGTATACCTGTCAAGCTGCAGGGCTGGAACAAGGTCAGGGAGTCCGTAATAGATTACGAAGAGCTGGACTAGTAGGGGAGTTCCTCTCAGGGCCTCAATATAAGCTACCGCTGTCCACCTGATAAAGCCTCGCCCGTAGACCCGGATCATGGCCAGGGGGAGTCCAAGGGCCAGGCCGATGGTGAAGGCCGTAGTACTCAGCTTTATGGTTACCACTGCGCCTTTTAGTAGCGTTGGCAGAATGAAGATGAGGTAATCGACGGTGCCTGCGGGGACGTCACTCATCGATATCAGCGCTCCCTTCATCCTTCCCGTAGAGCTCGGAGATCTTCCTCAGAAACTGCCGCGTCCGACTATGCTGGGGCCTGAAGAACACCCTGTCAGGTGGTCCGTCTTCAACAATGACCCCGCCCTCCATGAAGATTAGACGGTTAGACACTTCCTTCGCAAAGCCCATCTCATGGGTAACCACCAGCATAGTGATGCCCTCGTGGGCCAGGCGTTTCATCACATCCAGCACCTCGCCGATCAGCTCGGGGTCCAAGGCTGAGGTGGGTTCGTCGAACAGCATGACCTTAGGGTTCATGGCAAGGGCCCTGGCAATCGCCACCCGCTGCTTTTGCCCCCCTGATAGCTGGCTCGGATATGACCTGGCCTTGTTTGCCAGCCCAACCCGGGTCAGTTCCTCCATGGCCCTTTCGTTGGCCCTACCTGCCGGCATCCCCTTCACCTTGCGGAGCCCAATCGCCACGTTCTGAAGGGCGGTTAGATGAGAGAAGAGGTTGAAATCCTGAAAGACCATGCCGATGTTGGCGCGGACCCTGTTGATGTTGGTCTTTGCCGCCGTGACCTCCACACCATCCACCCAAACCTGGCCGGAGTCGGGCACCGTCAATAGATTAATGCACCTGAGGAGAGTGCTCTTTCCGGTACCGCTGGGACCAACAACTACCACCACTTCTCCCCTGGTAACCGAGAGGTCTAGACCCTTTAGGACCTCAAGCTCGCCATACCTCTTGTGGAGGTTATCGATTCGGACTATTTCCTTACCTTTTCCTGTCACTCGATCACTCCGTCGCTTGTAAGCCCCTACACCTCTGCTTGGCTCGGAATACGCAGCCGCCTTTCGGCGGCATCCAGGGATCTGTTGGTCGCAAAGGTTATCGCGAAGTAGATGGCCCCCGCTACCATGAATGACACGAAGGGTTCCCCCGTCCGCGCGCTGACGTACTCGGTATGACGCATCAGTTCCAGAACGCCTACGGCATAGGCCAGTGAAGAATCCTTTAATACTATGGCGGCCTCGTTAGACCAGGACGGGATTGAGACCCTGATGGCCTGGGGGACAATGATGTAACCGACCGCCTCCAACCTGGTCATCCCCAGGGACCTGGCAGCCAGCATCTGCCCCTGGGCAATTGACTGGATGGCGCCCCTGAAGAGTTCCGCCTGATAGGCGCTGCTCCTCACTGCAAGGGCGAGGGCGGCGGCGAGAAACTCAGGTAGGTTCAGGGCCTGGGCGATGCCGTAATAGAACAAGAATATTATCACCAACAGCGGTAGGCTTCTGATGGTCTGAATATAGAGATTGACCACAAAGGCCCAGAGGCCACCGGCATATACCCTAACCAGCGCCAGGGGAAGGCCAAGGAGGGCTCCAAAGGCGAGTCCGGCTGCCGTGAGAAGTAGCGTCGTCTTGACCCCTGAGAAGATGTATGGAATAGACCTGAACACCGCAATATAGCCTTCCATCTGAAGAAACCCCCGTTGCCATGCTACCCGCTACACTGCCGCAGTGCTGCCCGCGCCGCAGTGTCGCCGTGCCGCAGTGCTGCCCGTGCCGCAGCACAGGGAAAGAAAAATTGTTCTGACTGGGGCCCACCAACAACTGATAGGCCCCAATCAGACAGATCTGCTACTGGGCTGAAAGGATATGTGTCCGCTCCAACTCATCGATGAACCCCTCATCAATCAGGTCCTGGATGATCTCATTGAGGGCCTCTTGAAGCTGAGCTGACCCTTCTCTGATGGCAATGGCGGGGTCACCGCCGCTGAGGTCAACATCCATCACGAGCTCAAGATCCTTTGTCATCATGAACTTCTTGGCCGCCGCCAGATCGATGATGACTATGTCCAGCTGGCCGTTCTCCAGGTCCATGATGGCGCGGTCAACCCTGTCAAAGGTAAATAGATTTGACTCATCCATCGTGCCAGCGCTGACGAGGTTCTCGTTGACCCATTCCTCGTGGATGGTGCCGGTCTGGACCCCAACCTTGTAGTCCTTTATGTCCTCGATGGCTGCCAGCTCAATACCGGTGCCCTTCTTGATCAGGACCCCATCGCCCGAGTTGTAGTAGGGGATGGTAAAGTCTACCTCCAAATCCCTGTCCTCCGTCGCCGTCATGCAGGCGATAATGGCGTCTATCTTCCCCTGCTGGACGGCGCTGGTCAGGATGCTGAAATCCATGTCCTTCCACTCAAGCTCCACCCCCAGCCGATCCGCGATCTCAGCCATCAGGGCAATATCAAAGCCGTCGTAGTTGCCATTTTCGTCCACAAACTCAAAGGGAGGGTAGTCAGCGGATGTACCCACGACAATCTTTCCAGCCTCCATGACGGCGGCAAGGGACCCTGGGGTTGCCGCCTCTTCCCCCCCGCCGCACCCGGCCGCGACGGTCAGACCTACCATCATCAAGAACGCCAGAAACCACACAGCAAAGCGTCTCATGTCAGAACACCCCTTCTTGAGATTGGATGAGTTACTCGTCAAAGTTGCTCACGAAAGACAAGCCCTTTCTCAACTGGTATTCAGTACCCCCTGGGTTTCATGACAGGTTTGTCCGAAATATCGAGTAGGGTGGTGCCACAGTGCTTGCTGTGGCACTATCCCTCTCACAGAACCGTGCGTACGGGCCTCGTACACGGCTCCTGGTAAACCTCATCCCACATAGTAGTGGGACAAAATGCCGACATT
>Ga0209643_1000452_pt1 | contig 75772 bp, 71 predicted proteins | sample AutmiccBRH37_all_FD_187383 | JGI IMG/M metagenome (GOLD analysis project Ga0209643, IMG submission 187383) | Deep subsurface microbial communities from Mt. Terri, Switzerland - Autotrophic microbial communities BRH/37_all (SPAdes) (version 2) | ecosystem: Environmental > Aquatic > Deep... | reverse complement strand
AAAGGAATTATCCCGTATTGACAGAGTGCAGATAGTCATATCTGAATTTAGGTGGTACCACGGACGCATACAGTTCGCCCTAAGCTAAACATTAGAAAGCTTTAGGCGGACTTTTTGTTTTGTGTTCGTAAAATTTTAGGAGGTATTGCCATGCAGAAAAATTATGACTTTAAACAAGCAGAAAAGGAAATGCAAAGCTTTTGGAAAGAGAACAGCATTTACAGCTTTGATGCTGACAGTCCAAAGGAGATCTATGCTATTGATACACCGCCGCCAACCGTAAGCGGCAGCTTGCACATCGGACACATATTTTCCTATACGCAGGCAGAAATGATTGCACGTTTTAAGCGCATGCAAGGCTACAACGTCTTTTACCCCTTTGGCTTTGACGATAATGGCCTTCCCACGGAAAGGCTTGTAGAAAAGGATGAGGGTATAATTGCCAAAGACTTGCCCAGAAGTGAATTTATCACCAAGTGTATTGCTACTACTGAAAGATATGAAAAGGAATTTAAAGACCTATGGCAAGGCTTGGGTTTTTCGGTTGACTGGTCGCTGCAGTATGAAACAATAAATCCAATGGTTCAACGCATATCCCAGAAATCTTTTATCAGGCTTTTCAAAGCCGGAAAGGCATATATGAAGGAATCGCCGGTTTTATGGTGTACGGAATGCCGGACATCAATAGCCCAGGCTGAATTGGATACTATTGATAAAGACACTGCCTTTAATTATATTCAATTCACGGTAGGTGAAGAAAAGCTTATTGTTGCCACAACAAGACCGGAACTGCTTTATGGGTGTGTTTGTTTATTCGTAAATCCGGAAGATGACAGGTATAAGGAGTATGTTGGCAAAAGTGCGGTTGTTCCTTTATACAATTATCCCATTCCTATACTTTCAGATGAAAAAGTCAGCCTGGAAAAAGGTACAGGGGTTGTTATGTGTGCCACTTTCGGAGACAGTACGGATGCTGAATGGTATGAAACATATAACCTGCCTTATAGGAAGGTAATTCTGCCTGATGGAACAATAGACGAAAGTGTTCCGTATATTGGAGGATTAAAGGTCATAGCTGCAAGAAGACAAATTATCAAACTCCTTTCAGATAATGGAATGCTGGTAGATTCAAAAAATATAACCCATACTGTTGCAGTCCACGAACGGTGCGGAAAAGAAATAGAGATTATACCGTCAAAACAATGGTATATTGATATTCTTTCAAATAAAGAATTGTATTTAAAAGCGGCAGATAAAATTAACTGGTATCCTGCCTACATGAAAAACAGATATATAATCTGGGTAGAAAACCTTAAATGGGATTGGTGCATATCCCGGCAGCGGTATTTTGGTGTTCCCATCCCGGTGTGGTATTGCAAACAATGTGGCAAGATCATATCTGCAAGGGAAGAAATGTTGCCTGTAAATCCTCTTGAAACCAGCCCTGGCAAGTCATGCTCCTGCGGCTGCAATGAATTTGTACCGGAAAGCGCTGTATTTGATACATGGGCTACTTCATCAGTTACGCCGCAGATAAATGCAAAATGGGATGAAGCTAATGATATATCCGGCAAGCTTTTGCCAATGAGTATGAGAACACAGGCCCATGAGATTATCCGTACATGGGCATTTTACACCATAGTTAAGAGCCTCTATCATACCGGTGAAATTCCTTGGAAGGATATAATGATCTGCGGATTCGTTCTCGCAAAAAAAGGAGAAAAAATCAGCAAATCAAAGAGTAACTCGGGACTGTCACCCTCTGCGCTCATAGAAAATCACTCTGCGGATGTTATAAGGTATTGGGCTGCCAACTCCAGGCTTGGTACAGATACCTTCTTCTCAGTAGAAGAATTGGGTATTGCCAAAAGATTTATCATTAAGCTGTGGAATGCATCAAAATTTGCAATATCTCATTTCCATGATATTGACCTCGAAGCTGATATTGATTTAATGCCTGTTGACAGATGGATAATCCAGCGCTGCAAACAGACTGCCTCTGAGGCGGCAAGGCTGCTTAACCAGTATGAAATCGGTTCGGCAAGACATGAAATTGATGACTTTTTCTGGAAGGACCTGTGTGATTATTACCTGGAAATTGTTAAAGAACGTTTATATCAACCGGAGATACATGGCTATAAGGAGCGTCAATCAGCGCAATATGCACTATATTACTGCATGCTTAATGTTCTAAAGCTGTATGCCATCTATGTTCCGCATATTACAGAATATATCTACCAGGAGTTTTTCAGACAGAATGAGAACAGCATTTCCATACACAAATCCCATTGGGAAAGTGCAGCTTCAATTGATAACGAAATTATTATGTTCGGAGAGAAATTGAAGGACATTATTGCTGGGGTAAGGAAATATAAGACAGAAAACGCCTTATCAATGAAAACTGAAATAGATGAAGTCACTATTAAATCCGATGCCCAATACGCCGGGATGTTTGAACAAACCATCCGTGATATAAAGGCTTGCTGCAGAGCAAAGGAAATAAGAATAATTCAGTAAGGTGGAAAAAGAGCAGGTGTCAGGCCCCGAGGCTAACACGAAAATAGAGGCGGTTATGGTGCCAAAATAATCTTGAAGAATTAAACTATATTGAACGCACAAAAGTATTTACATTGGGTAAAGTGCGAATTCAATAACAATCAAGGAAACATTTAGGCGAAATCTGAATTAAGAATGTAAAATGTTTTTCGCGAAATGCATAGCTATGCACATATATTTAAGGAAATACAGTCATATAATTAAGTAATAAATGATGCATAAGGCGGGGATGTAATGTCGGAAGGTGAGTTTTTTACATTTAGAGAGTATATGAGAAAGGACCAGGAACTGTTATCACCTTCGGCCGAAGATTATATGGAAATGATATATAGACTTTCCAGGAATAATGGTTTTACGAGGGTGAACGACCTTGCTTCAGCATTGAATGTACAACCGCCGTCTGTTACCAAAATGATACAGAAACTGGCAGAATTAAAGCTTTTAAAGTATGAGAAGTATGGAGTAATCATGCTTGAGCCCAATGGGATTGAAATTGGTAAAGCACTGCTCAAGCGCCATAATTTAGTAGAAAAATTTCTTGAATTATTAAATGTAACTGAGGGATTATTAGAGGAAACGGAGAAAATTGAACATACAATAAATGAAGAAGTATTATGTGGAATGAAGGATCTGGTAGATTTTTTCAACGATCATCCCAAATTACTTGAGATGTTTTATGAATATAGAAAAATGCGGTTTAACAAATAAAAAGTGCGGGGCATGCTAAAGCTTTGTCCCGTACTTTTTACGTTAAATATAAAGAACTATACAAATAATCTCCAGACAATAGTTGTTATAAAGCATACAACGAAGGCTATCCCTGTTGGAATAAGTGCTGAGAGTGCTGTCCATTTTAAGCTTCCTGTTTCTTTCTTTATAGTCAGTAATGTGGTAGCGCAGGGCCAGTGGAGCAGGCTGAACAGCATAACATTCAATACTGTAAGATAGGTCCAGCCATTGTTAAGCAATATTTCTCTAAGAGAATCTATACTTTCAAATTCAATCATAGCCCCTGTTGATAAATATAACATCATAAGTATTGGAAGTACAATTTCATTAGCCGGCAGTCCCAGAATAAAGGCTATTAGTATAAATCCATCGAGGCCTATCATTCTGGCGACTGGATCAAGGAAAGCTGCCGCATGGCCTATAATGCTTAAATCGCCGATATACATATTTCCAAGTATCCAGGTTATTGCACCGGCGGGGACTGCTATAATTACAGCTCTCCAAAGGACAAATATGGTTCTGTCAACTATAGATGTATATAGAACTCTTCCTATTTGAGGTATTCTATAAGGAGGAAGCTCTAGGGTAAAGGTAGAAGGAATTCCTTTTAATATTGTTTTAGATAGTATATAGGATACTAGCAGAGTTACAGCTATACCAAGGAGAACTAATCCGGTTATTGAGAGGACAGGTAGAATACCTGGCCCTATACCTTCTTTTGAAACAAGAAAAGCTGTAGAAATCGCTATCAAAGTGGGAAATCTTCCGTTGCAGGGAACAAAGTTGTTTGTTAAGATTGCAATAAGCCTTTCTCTGGGAGAATCGATTATTCTACAGGCTATTATTCCGGCTGCATTGCAGCCAAAGCCCATACACATGGTCAAGCACTGCTTGCCATGGGCACAAGCCTTTTTGAACAGGTGATCAAGATTAAAGGCTACTCTGGGCAAGTATCCCAAGTCCTCAAGTATTGTAAAGAGAGGGAAGAATATTGCCATAGGGGGAAGCATAACAGATACAACCCATGCCAGAGTCCTGTACAGTCCAAGTATGAGAACTCCGTGCAGCCACACCGGTGCATTCATATTGTTAAACCACAAGGTTAATTTATCCTCAATTCCAAAGAGAAAATCTGCTATCATTGCAGAAGGAACATTTGCTCCCGTAATAGTAATCCAGAATACTAATGCTAAGGTAAAAAGCATCAGCGGAATTCCAAAAACCTTTGAGGTGATATAATTATCAATTATTCTGTCTCTGTTAAGCTTGGCCTTATCTGTTTTTACATACATGGCGCTTATTTCTTCTGCCATTTTATAAATCTGCTCTGAAATGTCATCCCGGATAATACTTTTATCATAATGTGATGCAGCTGTATTTGTTACTTTCTGTATTTCTTCCAAGGGCTCCTTGGAAATATTATTGAAGATAGAATCCATTAGCTTTGTATCACCGTCTATAACTCTTAAGGCAAGCCATCTGGGATTTATTCCACTTATGTTTTTTTCAATAAAGGGCTGTATGGATTTAATCTTTTCTTCTAAATAATTCTGGTATTTTACGGCTTTTGGCTTTGGCTTAATCCGGCCTGCAGTAACTTTGTACACAGCTTCTTTGAGCTCTTTTATACCTATACCGTTTCTGGCTGCACATAATACTACTGGAATACCCAGTTCTTTTTCTATACCTTGCCCATCTATTATTATATTTTTTTTCTTTGCCTCGTCTATGAGATTTATACATAACACTACATTATCAGTAAGCTCTATAATTTGATAAACAAGGTGCAGATTTCTTTCAAGACAGGTGGCATCAGTTACTACTATTACTGCATCTGAATTTCCAAAACATAAAAAATCCCTTGCCACTTCCTCTTCTACAGAGGACGCGAACAGTGAATAAGTGCCTGGAAGGTCTACAAGTATGTTTTCCTTACCGTTGTGTGTAAATTCTCCCCTTGCGCTTACTACTGTTTTACCGGGCCAGTTGCCAGTATGCTGATGAAGCCCTGTTAATGCGTTGAAAACAGTACTTTTACCCGTATTCGGATTACCGGCAAGTGCAATGACATACTGCTCCTCTTTCTTATCAATTTTAAACATATCTGTCAAGGCATTGCTTTGAGTGGATTGAAATGTTAAACCCATATTGAACCTCCTAAATTATCATTGCTTTTTAAAGGCAGGTTTTGATCTGCTTAAATATAGAATCAATCTTGATTGACAGCTATCAAGGATGCCTCTTCTCTTCTAAAAGCTATCATTGCGCCACGTATATTGTATACTGTGGGGTCCCCTGACGGACCTTTTCTTACCACCTCTATTCGGGCACCTTTGGTCAGACCAAGTGCAAGGAATCTCTCTCTTAACATTCCAGTCGCCGATAAGCTTTCAACAGTAACATGACTTCCATCGGATATGTTATCAAGTTTCAACATAGAATTCCCTCCTAAAATTAATGATTCAAGAGATATTAGCTTAAGATAAATGTTTTAGCTTAAACTAATATCATAATATGCAACCTCAGCATTAAGGTTCCATAATATTACCAAAATTTTATAGTATCAGGAATAGCTGCCTGGACTAATATAAATGGAAAAATACAAACATACAAGGGCAACCTCATAAAGACTTATCATAAAAATAGTGCTGCCGGAATAGTATTATTAAGTGTACAAACAGTCTTTGAGGAGGGTTGAAATGAAGATAAGGTCATTGTTCACCGCAGCTTTTCTAATATTTTTGGTTACGGCTTTCTATTTTTTTTCAAAAGATCTAGTTGAAGAGCTTGATATGAAAGGTTCCGGTCCCAAACCGATCCGGTGCAAGGTTGAAGAAGTATTGGACGAGAGTATTGAATCAGAAGCTTTGGATAATACGGAGGTTGGATATGGATTATCGTTGTTTTCAGGGGGACAATTAATAAAGGTGAAGGTTTCAGAAGGTGTACATAAAGGCAAAACAATATTGATAGATAATACAAAAATGAATGTTCATACAAACAGCAATGTGGTTGAACCCAATGATGATATTCTGGCATTTTTGGAAGAAGATATGGAGGGAAAATTAATTGGCGGTTTACTCTATGAGATAGTAAGGACAAATCACATGTACATGCTTATAACAGCATTTTTTATCATACTTATAGCATTTGGAGGTATGAAGGGGTTTAAGTCTATTATATCCCTTTCTATAACATTCATCGCGATCATTAATGTTATGCTGCCGTTGATTCTTAAAGGACACAGCCCTTTTACCACGTCAATTTTCATTTGCATTCTCGTAACCTTAACTACCTTTATTATATCAAACGGCTTTACCATGAAAACCTTCAATTCGGTTTTGGGTACTACAGGAGGAGTATTGACGGCAGGATTAATCGCATATATCATGGGGAACCTGTCAAAGCTTACAGGCTTGGGGAATGAAGAAGCACAAATGCTTCTGTTTGTTCCCGGAAACATCAAATTGGATTTCCGGGGACTGCTGTTCTCAGGCATTATTATGGGTGCATTAGGAGCGGTAATGGATGTCAGCATGTCTATCGCATCGGCAATAAATGAAATAGAATCGGCAAAACCTAATATCAGCTCAGGAGAGCTTATTGGTGCAGGTATGAATGTCGGGCGTGACATTATGGGAACCATGTCGAATACATTGATTCTGGCTTATATAGGCGGATCAATCCACTTAGTGATGATACTCATGGTCTACAATTATCCTTTAAGAAGTATATTAAGCATGGACATGATAACCTCCGAAATAGTCAGAGCGGTTTCAGGCAGTATTGGGTTAGTATTTACAATTCCTATAACTGCATTTATATCAGGCAGCATCGGCAGGAGAAGAAAGAGGATTTGGGGATAAGGTACAACAAACATAATAACCAAAGATTAATCAGCTGTTGATTTCCGGAACACCCCTCTCTAATTTTTCTTTTTTTAGCTGCATGGTAAATGAAGATTTTGTAAAAATGATTCCCGCAGCGAATGCTGTAAAAGGCACTACTGTTACAAGACCAAAGCTGCCTACCAGGGTGTGAAGTATTTCGGCGGAGACATACTTGAGATTCATAATATTAAGTGTCGGTGTGCCCTGTGCCATAAATACCATCATAAGTGCAATATATCCTCCGGAATAGGCTAAAAGCAAAGTGGTTGTCATGGTCCCGATGACCGCACGTCCGATGTTAAAGCCGGACTTTATGGCGTTCTCCGCTGTTATATCAGGATTTTGTTCTACCAATTCATAAACAGCTGCAGAAATATCCATGGCAACATCCATTAAAGCACCTGAGGAAGCAATGAATATAGCAGCGATAAAAATTTCCGTCAGATTTAAATGGGCATATCCCGAATAGAGCAAGCTTTCAGAAAAAGGCATAACAGCGCCGTGGATATTGAAATATTTGCCGAACATAATTGCAAGTATACATGTCAGAAGAGTACCGGATAAAGAGCCTAAAGCAGCCACAAAAGATTTTCGATTAAAGCCTCCTACCAGTATAATAATGATTAATGTAAGCAGTATCACCACAACCATGGAAACCACTATGGGATTCCAGCCTTTTAATAAGCTTGGGATAAGAACCTTCCACAGCATCAAGACCGTAAGCATGAAGGAAAGAAGGGCTTTAGCACCTACCCAGCCGGCAAAACCGATGAGCAGTATAATGAAAGCTCCAAACAGCAGAAGCTCCAAGTTGATCCGGTAATGATCAATTATATTTGCAAACAGGATTTGATTTCCTTGCAAATTTAACACGACAAAGGCTTTGTCCCCCTTGGCAAATATTTTATCAAACTCCAGCTTGCCCATCATCCGGTTAATGCCTTCAATTTCTTGGCCTTTGAAGGGACCGCTCAGAATACGGAGGGTGCATACTTGTTCACCTTGGAGGATAATTCCGGTACTGTATAACATGGAGTCATCCGTATCCACAACAAGGGCAGACACCCGCTGGCTGTCGGGGTACTGATTTGTGGGGAAGCCGGTGGGCAGTAAAAACAGAATTAGAGCAATAAAAGTGACAATGATTACGGATATCCGATCCGGATTTAGATGTCGTTTAAACATTAATAACATATCCTTTCTAGGCTGCATGATTAAAGAGAAGATAGAGGCCAAACAGCGTGACCTCTACCAAAACATAGCATATCCGCTATATATAAATAGTACAGAGTATCTATTATTTCACCTTTGTGATGGAAGCAATTTTTTTATAAATGTCTGTGTTATCATAAGAGCCGTTGAATAATTCTTGTCCGGCTCCTATCGCGTATACCGGAACAGGAAGGCCTGTATGGGAATAAGTACTGAAATTCAAGCCTGCCTTATTGTTAAGAATATGGGACAGGGTTACAGTCAGTGGTTCATAACTTCCGTATAAAACCTGTTCATTGCTGGACAGTTTTCTTTCAGAGCTGCTGATCATACTGCGCTTTAACGAATCTCTCAATGTAGCAGTTTCAGCTTCTGTCAATACAAGGTCAGGTATATTTTTAGCATCTGCATCTGTTGCTGCTATCAATCCATAAGCTGTTTTAATCTGAGGATACAGATCTTCCAGTCTGGAATCCGCTAAGGTGTGTGCTTTTCTGTACTGATCAACAATTTTGTCAAACTCTATATATGACATGGTTTGCTTTTCTAGTTTTTTGAAGAAGGTTTGGTATGCTGTGCCTGCAAATCCGATAGACAAGCCGCCGCACTCATGGTCACCCGTTACGACGATCAATGTCTCTTTAGGATACTTGTCATATACTTTCTTTGCTTCTAAAATCGCATCATTGAATTCGATAGTATCCTGGATAGAAGCGGCAGCATCATTTGCATGGTTTGCCCAGTCAATCTTGCCTGCTTCAACCATCATGAAATATCCTTTAGGATTATCCAATACGTCGATACCCTTTCTTACGTAATCGGAAAGCTTCAATTCGCCTTCTTTCCTGTCTATCTCAAAGGGCATTGCCATATCTTTATCCATTTGAGGGTTGATGGCAATGACTTTACTGGAGCTGGCGTTTAAAGCTAAAATATCTTCCTTTGTATTTGCAATTTTGTATCCGTTTCTTCTAGCAACATCCAGTACGTTTTCCGGCTTTTCTAATTTGCTGTTTTTACCTGTAGGGTCTTTAAAACCGCCGCCGCCAAAATAATCGAAGTCACTGTTTGCCAATTGTAATGCGATATCATAATAATTGTTTCTGCTTTCCTGGTTTGCATAAAATACCGCAGGGGTTGCATGGTCGATTGAAACACTGGATATAACACCTATTTTATAGCCCTTTGTTTTTAATGCTCTGGTAATGGGATCAAATTTTGTCTTTTTTGTCGGATCCATATTGATTATACCGTTTCCTGTTTTGATACCGGAGGCTATAGAAGTACCTGTAGAAGCTGAATCAGGGATGAATGAGTCGCTGTCAAAGGTTGCGGCAACTCCGGAAGCCGGGAAATTGGTAAAATCCAAAGGTCTTGTTTGCGGTGTTTTTGTACTCATCTGAGCACCTAAATACATCTCGGCAGCACTGATTTGAGGAAAGCTGGTGCCGTCACCTATGAATAAGAAAACATATTTTGGTGCTGTCCCGCTGTAAGTATTGTTTGTCTGGGAAAAAGCTTGAGCAAAGGTGCCTTGAAAAGCTAAAACGGTGAATAGGACTGATAGGATAAGTAGTAATGAAAGAAAGGAAAATAGGCGCTTTTTCATTTTAAACATCTTAATACCTCCAATTTTAATTACTTTATTGATAGTATAATGAAACAATATTATAATTCTGTTATTTGGATTTTAATTCTAGGTTAAATTATTTAAAATTGGAAAGAAATATGGGGTCAGGCTTGAATTATTCTCTTTCTTTAAAGAGGAATGATTCAAGCCTGACCCCATAAGACCATTATGTAAAAAAGGAGGTGGTTAAAGTGAAGTAATCATTCAATTAGTTATTTTTCAGGGGATTTTCTTGTATTTTTTCCATGATTGCATCCGCTTGGGCCTGAGTAATAACGTTGTCTTCCACCAGCTTGCTTAAGGAACCGCCGCCCCGGTTGTTTGGTTTGCCGTCTTGAGGAGGCGTTGGCTGTCCGTTTTGTTCGTTATTGTCTTGCCCGCTTTGCGGCGTTTTTTTCGGCCGGTCTTGCCCATCTGTGCTTTGCGCTCTAGAGGTAAGTGCTTCCAAGACCTGGTCCGCCTGAGCCTGATCTATTGTTCCAGCTGCCACGAGTGAATTGATACCAGTCTCCATATTCTTTTTCATTTCTTCCGAGTCCGGTATGCTATTTTGTGCATTATTTGCATTTGCGCCGGTAGTATCCGAGTCTGTCTTTGCAGGTGGCTGGGGTGCGTCTGCATTTGCACCGGGCACTGCTTCAGCCGGCTGGTCGGTAGTATTTGAATCAGGGGCATCGGTTTGATTTACAGCAATTGAACTTTCATCACTTGTTTGAGCCGCCGGGCTTTCTTCATTCTTACCTTGACATCCGGTTAGCGCGGCAACCAGCATACTCAAAATGAGCACCACTATTGCCATACGTTGTACGTTTTTAAGCTTTTTCATTGAATATATCCCTCCGTTGGAAAATTTTATTATGTACCGGCTTATAGATAATGAACTCTAAAGCTTAGAGTGTCTTATCCATAAATTGAACTATAATTATTATAAGGGATTCATAGGGGGATTATATGGAAATAGCGCGGCAACTGTGTGGCAACTATGTGGCACTAAAAATCCACATCTACCATGACTATTTATACACAACTATAATAATATGAAATTATAGCTTAACCTGATGCACAAGAAGCCCTCCACTTCTAAGCTACATTCCATGCATAAAACATCTAAGGTACTAAAGAGCCCGACATTATCGGCATCTAGGGCAGGGATTGCCCGAAGTTACGCTTAGGGGTTAATGCCTGTCCCTTGTCCCAGTTTTGCTAATTCTATCCACTTTATTAACAGTGTAATTAAGAGTAAAAAAAATAAAAACTCCTGAATAATCAGGAGTTTTAAAGCTTTATAAAATTTTAACAGCAGAATAATATTATAAATTATCTGTAATATGTTCTATGGGAACATTTAAATCTCCAATAAATTCAATTAACAAATTAAAAATATCTGGTTTCATGTGTCCAATCACCATATATTTCAAATTATCTTTTTTAAAATAATATAATTGTTCTACTTTTATATATCCACGCAATTTATTTCCGGTTATAGGGTCAAAATCATCAAAGACTACAGGAAAGTTACCAGGATATCTCATTTTTATATCATGCTGTTTTTCATTTTTAAAAGAAGACATTACATTACAAATCATATCATAGTCTAGACCTTGTATAGTTCCTGTATCCTGATATAAGACAACAAAAGAATGTTTGTTTAAGGTATTACCCCGATCCTTGTAGCTATCAACTACAATAATATCCCCCACATTACACATCATTATTGTTCTCCTAAAGTATCTTTAGTTTTTCTCTATAATAATTTTCTTTTTTCCAGATAAAACTATATCCGACCAATTAACAGGTGTTACATCTTCTAATGCTTCTTTAGTAGAAACAATAATAGATTTTTTATTAGCTATTTTATTTAAATCAAGTTTCTTATAATTTTCTTTATTCACGATGTACACCTTCTTTCTATGAACTATAGTTTTTTGTTTCTTAATAGAGTCTTTATCCTTGTCCATATTTATCACCTCAATAATACATATTCATCATAATATGTATTATTCCAAGGAATAAGAAGATTTAGACAAGTATCTTTGTTATCTATAGTATACGCTATGTAAATTGATGTGTAAAGTGTCAATTGGGTTAAATTGGTTATAAGGAGTTGTTTCAGGTTACCTTGACGATTACATCACCGACCTGTATCTTCACAACTTCGGACATGGAGGTTGTTTCAGGGAACCAGGCTATTATGTTTCCATTTCTGTCAAGGCAGCAGTCCTTTTGTTCCGACACTCTTCCGTCAGTATAGGTTAATTGGATAAATACCCCATAGTATGAGCCACTCGCTGTACTTACATTACTTAAAAGGTCAACTGGCATACCGGAATCACTGAGGGTAGTTGTATTGGCAATTAGAAGCATATCAGTCATTGTAATGCTATCGATTTGCAGCTCTTTTCCACACATTGTCACAGTTTTTGATTTGTTGGGATTTTGTACAGTTACTGTATTATCTTTATTTTCTATTAGCTCAAAGCTTACAGACCAATTGCCACTAATAAGTTCATCAGGCCATGTCTTTCCTGCTACCTCAGACCAGTTGCAACGTAATTCATCAACTGTTAGAGTAACAATTCTTTCAGAAAAATTGCTTGGGAAGTTCCATGTGTAGTAGCAAAACAAAGTTTTACTATCTTCCGAAAGCTTCGTGTAAATGCCACCAGCTATACTAGATTCAAAGATGTTATTACCTTTTTTATCACATAGGATAATGTTAGGATTCATACCATTTCCAAAGGCCTTACCGTTATCTTTTTCAAATGTGAGCAAGACAACGGCAGTATCTTTGCAAATGTGTGAGGAAACAATATTCAAAGTTACGCCATTATCACTATCAGATAGTCCTATATAATGTGTGTCTTCAACATCGAGATGAAGTACTTCCGCCAGTAGCTCTCTAAAATTAGAGGAAGCGGCATATGCTGTTAGACTTAATGCAAAAATCAATGTAAAGCATGCAGCTAATATACTCCATCTTAACCTTTCATTTTTCATAATGCAATTCCTTCTTTCTCAAGATAAGATTTCCTTTTTTTTCGAGTGCAAGTTTTGAATATATGGTTTGTTTGCACATTATCTTTCAATATATATTTACAATATTATTTCCCCTTGCTCCTGCTTCTTCAGAAGATAAAAACTTTTGAATACTCCTCCAGCTTAGCCTTTCCGGTAATATGAAAGCTTTTATCTTGATAAACTATGAAGTCCTCTTCAATACATTCCTTAATCGAACGGTTCAGGCTTCTAAGCGGAGCGCACACTTCCTGGGATAGTTTTTGCTTGGTCAGATTACCTAAGTCCCCGATTTTATCATGAGTATAAATGCTGTATAGAATGCGGTCTTTTATTGAAAGAAACGACAGTTTCATAGTTCTGGATGTACTGGTAACCAGCTTTAAGGACAACTGCTCAAGAATGTACCTGGTAAAATCAAAATCATTTTTCATCCATTCAAACACCATGTTTTTATGAACAAGAATCGCTTCACAATCGGTTTTTGCCGATATTCCAAAGGTAGCAATCTGTTCGTTAAAAAGCTCCAGCTCACCAAAAACACTATAGCTGTCATAACTGAATATTGAGATCAAGGCCCCGGAATAGTTTTCCCTATAGACCTCTGCTTTTCCGGCTGTCAATATGTACAAGTATTCGTTATCCTCATAAGGAAACAAAATACTGCTTCCTTTACTGTATTTTTTGTATAAAAAGCTTTTTCTGACTTGGGAAGGCACTGTATCCAGCAAGTGCCTCAAATCGTTTTCCATGCTTCATTCCCCCAAAAACCTGATTTTGGGTCATTTGACCTATAAATAGTATAGACTATGATCTATACTGATGTCAAAACCAGGAACAATTGTAAAGCAGCTTTGGCCCACGATCTATATATTTCACGAAAAACATTATAAATTATTAATTCGGGAGGTATTTATGAGGAAAATAATTATTGATACTGATACCGGCAGTGATGATGCAGTTGCCCTGATCATGGCTTTAAAATCAAGGGAAGTGAAGGTGGAAGCTATCACTACGGTTTGTGGAAATGTCCCCCTTGATTATGCCACAAAGAATGCTCTGATGACCATCGAAATAACAGATGCAGAACATCCGCCGGTTTTTGCCGGAGCAGGAAAACCTTTATTCCGCAATTTGGTAACGGCAGTGAATGTCCATGGGAATGATGGAATGGGAGACTGTGGTTTGATAAACCCAACCTTAAAGACTGAGAAAAAGCATGCTGTTGATGCTATTTTGGACATAGTTGAAAGCAACCCGGAGGAGATCGAGATTGTCACAATTGGCCCGGCAACCAACATAGCTCTTGCTGTTTTAAAGGCACCGGACATAATGAAAAAGGTCAAGCATATTTATTCTATGGGGACAAGCGGGTTTGGTCCGGGAAATACTACACCTGCAGCAGAATTTAACGTATATGTGGACGCGGAGGCCTACGGTATAATGCTGAAAGCCGGCATCCCCCTTACAATCATTGGCTTTGATATGTGTTTAGGAGAAGCAGCACTTAACAAATCCGACATAGAATACCTCTTAAGCAGCGGAAACAAGGCGGCTGAGTTCTCTGTAAAGTGCAATAAAGAGCTGCTGAACTACAATTTGCATAGAAGCGGAGATTATATGATAGATTTGCCTGATGCTGTTGCTATGGGAGTTGTACTGTGGCCAGAAATAATCCTGGAAGCCAAGGAGTGTTACTGCTACACCTGCACAATTGAAGAAGCGGCTTATGGACAGGTCATTATAAATGACGGCAGCAAGCTTGCCATTTCCGACGGGTTTGCCGGAAATGCTCCAAACGCTATGGTCTGCAAATCTCTTGATAATAAGCTTTTTAAAAGCAAAATGCTCGGACTATTGGTTCAAGGATAGTCATAATTTACCTGTCCCCATGTCCCTGCAAGTTGTTTATGGCTGCTCCTGATAAGGAAGCAGCTTTTCTGGGATTAAAGGAATGATATCCTCCATTTTTGCCTTTCCGTAATACGTAACATGGATTTGCTATAGTTGATATTAATGAATATGAAAAATTAAAGGCTTCACTGAAGCTGATGTCACAACTTGCCCAAGAAGAGCAGGTTTTTTTATGCTCTGACACGGTTCAAATTGTATCTGAATATTCATAGACCGGCTATATAAAGCCAAGTGATTATGCATTTATCAAATTGCGAAACAAGTCGAATAATGCGGACGAATTATTGGGAATATTATGGTTATAGGGGAGGAATTTGTAAGGTATTAATGGAAATCTATATTTTAAAAGCATGGTACATTATGTGTGTTAAAGACACTTTCACTTATTGTTGCATATACCGGAACATTCGGACACTATGCTGGCTAAGTTGTTTATAGCAATAGGATTGCTACATTACAGCAATAGGGACATTGTACTTATCCCCTGGTCCCTGAAGATACTGGGATCGCCGAGCTTCGGCTAAGGTTAATAATACGAAGTTACCTAGAATTTATCCAAGTGCTGGGTATTTATATTTTCTGATATAAAAAGGAATTTTGGAGGACAAATATTATGAGTGATTGGTTTACCGTTGATCATATTGACAAGGATACTCATATAATCAGCGAGTATAAACATTGGGAAGAAACCCATGCATATCTCCTGAGCGGGACAAACAACAGCCTGCTTATTGATACCGGGCTTGGTATTATGAATATTTATGACGAAGTAATGAAACTGACGGATAAACCTGCCCTAGCTGTTGCTACTCACATACATTGGGATCATATCGGCGGGCATAAATATTTCCCTGAATTTTATGTGCATGAAGATGAGGTAAATTGGCTCGCGGGAGAGTTTCCATTGACAATGGAACAAATAAAAGCCTTTGTTGTAGAGAAATGTGAGCTGCCGGAAGGATTCAACGTCGATGATTATGAGTTCTTTCAAGGCACTGCCACAAAAGTATTGAAGGATAATGATATCATAGATATCGGCGGACGCACGATACAGGTGCTGCATACACCGGGACATTCGCCGGGGCATATGTGCTTTTATGAAAAAGACAGGGAATATCTTTTTACCGGCGATTTGATCTACATAGGAACTTTGTTTGCATATTTCCCGTCAACCGACCCCGAAGCCTATTTGTCATCCATAGAGAGAGTTGCAGCTCTTCCGGTGAAAAGAGTGTTTCCGGCGCATCACGATTTGAATATCCAGCCCTCTATCCTCGGGGATATGAAAAAGGCATTTACCGGGTTAAAAGCAGACGGCAAATTGCACCACGGCAGCGGTACCTTTACATACAATAATTTTGCTGTATGGCTGTAATGGCTATAACAAGTGAGCAAGTGAGTGCCAGGCTCTGAGGTTATTAGGTTATTGTACTTATGAATTACAATAACCTAATACACATGGCACCCAAAACCTTCGAGAAAGAGAATAATTCAAGCCTGACCCCATAAGATGTAAGATGTAATTCAAATGTCGAACATTGTAAAAATTTGAATATATAAATATGTTGGTTTAGTGTTAATAATGTGGAATAATTGACTTTAAGAAATAGAGCAGATGAGGTTGAGAGGGTATGTACAAATGAAAAGCATGATTATACACTTAAGTGATATTCATATTATGAATGATTATAACCCTATATTTGAGAGTAAAGACAAATTAATTAGTGCAGTGAGGAGTGAACTGATAGAAGTAAATGGGATTATTTTTGTTGTTAGTGGAGATATAGCTTATTCAGGAAGCAATTCAGAGTATGAAAAAGCAATCGAGTTTTTTGACTACCTAAAAACAAATATAGATAAGGATTTAGCTATAGAGGCAAAGTGGATTTTTGTCCCAGGAAATCATGATTGTTATCACGATGATAAGAAAAAGAAGATAAGGGATATAATTGTTGAAGAAATACTAAATAAAATGGAAATTGATGAAAGTTATATTGAAAAATGTTGTGAAGTTCAACAGCACTACTTTAATTTTGAGGATTTGTTTGTTGGAGAAGGTGTTATATTTAGCAATAGATTACTTAAAATTATTGAATACAAGATAGGTGATTTTGAAGTAATGTTTAATTGTTTTAATAGTTCTTGGCTATCACAAAAACATGAAGAAGCAAGTAAGCTTTTTTACCCTTTAGACTTGTATAGTAGCGAGCTTAATAAATATAAATCTGATATAACGATAAGTGTCATGCATCATCCTTTTTATTGGCAAACACAGAATAATATTAAAGATATGTTCATGAAGTTGGAAGATATATCAGATGTTATTATAACTGGACATGAGCATATTCCAACGCATAAGTCTATAGATGACCACAAAGGGAATTATAAAGATTATGTTGAAGGAGGCGTGTTACAAGACCATGATGGCAGAAGTATAAGCGGATTCAATGTGATACTAGTTGATTTCACAAATAAGTTAAAAAGAGTAAAAACATACATGTGGAGCCATGATATATACAAAGTTACCAGTGATAGTGATTGGTACTCTATGAAAAGATCACACAATCTTGAAAAAGATACTATTGTTATAGATGACAATTTTAAAAAGTTTCTTGTAGACCCAGGAGCACCATTTTCTCATCCATGTAAACCAAACTTGGAACTTCATGATTTTTTTATTTATCCAGATTTAAAAAAAATCAGAGATATTTCGCCTGAGAATACAAGTGAAAGAATTATTCGGAACGAAATAATCAGTTTAGAAGAAGTTTCTACGCTGAACAAAGAAAAAAACTATTACGTTATAATGGGGGATGAGAAGTCTGGGAAGACATCCATCTGTAAAATGCTGTATCTAAAATATTTTATTGAAGAGTATATCCCATTGTACATAGAAGGGCATATAATAAAGAGTCCTAAAATAGATGATTTTATAAGCGTAATTGAAAAGTGCTTCTTATATCAGTATGCAAATCTGCCAATAGAAAAGTTTAGGCAGTTAGAGAAGAATAAGATAGTAATAATAATAGATGATTTTGATGAAATAAATCTGAATCCTAAGTATATACGAGTATTAGTAGAGAATATTAACAAACTGTATTCCAATGTTATTATTATCGGTAGTGATATGATCCAAGTCGAAGAATTAATTGGAGAGAGAGATAATAGCAAGGTAAATTTTGAAGAGTATGAGCAATTTCTAATAAGAGAGTTTGGACATTTACTTAGAAATATGTTAGTAGAAAAATGGAATACAATTGGTAAAGAAAGTACAATAACAGAATGTGATTTAATACATAACAATGAACAGGCATTAAATGTTATAAACACAATAATTGGGAAGAATTATGTGCCTTCGTATCCACTTTTTCTTCTTACAATCTTACAAACACTTGAGACTGGAAAACAAATAGATTTTAAAGAGAGCTCGTATGGATACTATTATCAATATCTAATAACACAAGCACTTTCAAAAATAAATATTAAAAATGATGAGATAGATGCTTATAATAACTTTATTGTTGAATTAGCAAATCATTTTTTTATAGAAGGCAAATATGAAATTTCCAGTGAAGAGTTTATTGCATTTCATAGATGGTTTTGCACTGACGCATATGAAGTAAGTACAACCTTCAAATCATTTATTAATTTTGAGGAGCTAATAAATGATTTTATTAGGGTCGGTATTCTAGAAGAAAGCAGCTTTGGTTATAGATTTAAATACAAGTATATTTACTATTACTCAATAGGAAAATACATTTCGGATAATATTACAGATGCTGGTATTCAAAGCAGATTAAAAGAAATGTGTATGATGCTATATAATCAAGAATATGCAAACATTATAATGTTTTTAATTCATCACTCTAAAAACCCAATAATTTTGCAAGAAATTACTGCTAACGCAAGGACTTTGTTTGCAGATAATAAACCAATAAAATTTGAGGAAGACATTTCTATTATTAACAAGCTACTTGACCAAATTCCTACTTACGTATTAGATGGTAAGAAAAGCGTTAGCGTGGCTAGGAGAGAGCATTTAAAGGAAAAAGATAAAAGAGAGCTTGAGAATGAAGAGTTTAATGATAATTATAAAAGGAAACGCAAAGCAGATGGGATTGAAGAAATGGCAATAGCAACGGATGTAACAGATTACGATTACGAGGAAATAAGCCAATCTGAAGAAATTTCAATTATATCAAATTTAAATTCTGCATTCAAAACAATGGAAATTCTAGGGCAGATACTGAAAAATCACTGGGGCTCGTTAAGAGGAAACTATAGGAACGAGATTGGGCAAGAGATATATGACTTAGGGTTGAGGTCTTTAGATGTATTCTTTAAATCCTTAGAACAGAGCTTAGTGCCAATTAGTGAGATATTTAAATCAATTATTGAAGATTGTGGAGAAAATTTTGAGAAGGAAGAGATTGAGAAGATTACTAGATCTATGTTATTCAAAATATGCAGTGATGTTTCTTATACTTTTATTAAGAAAGTAGCAAGTGTTGTAGGATATGAGAAATTATCTGAAACCTTCAAAAATGTCTTGAATAATAATAATACTGTAGCTGTGAATATGATAGATATTGCAATCAAATTAGATTACTTCAGAAATTTTCCATATGATGATATCAAAAGACTAAAAAGAGAATTGCCTGGGAATAAACTGCCATATATATTGTTACAAAGAATGGTTATAAATCATCTTTATATGTTTGAGACATCATACAAAAATAGACAACGCATTTGTGAATTGTTAGAAATTCCTATTGCCGCACAACTTGCTATTGATTACACATCAACAATAAAAAAGAATATATAACCTATAACCTAGAGGGTGGGTGCCAGGCTCGACGTTTAGACGGTTATTAGGATTAAATAAGTCAATAACTGACTAAACGTCGTGCGTGGCACCAGAAATTTTTAAAAGAAACTTAAGTGAAATGACCTTCCCCTATGTTGAATTGTTTTTAATCCAAGGAGGGTGTTGAGTGAGCAATATAAAAAGTATCAATAAAATAATTTATTTTGATAAAGAGACAATAAGGAATATTTTACAAGAACAAAACAAGGGCTCAAAAACAACGCAAACAGATTTTGTTTCCGCAACTGAAGTTGCTGCAGAAGTTGGAGCTGAAGCAAAGGTAAAATTGAGTGTGCCTTTTTGGGACAGGCTTTCTTTTCTATTTTATGGGAAAATTGATGCATCTTTTATGATTAAGAGAGATAGTTCAACAACTATTACTTCAACAGAAATTTCCGAGTTTGAAAAATTGAAAACGCACCTTACAGAAGTTAAAGATACCCTAATTTATGACATCGAAAATTCTTCGACTTTTTTTAGAGTAGCTGGTGGCTACTTGCGTATTGTAAAGGGAGGAGTTGAAGGAGTTGACACAAAAGAGTTTAAGGATGTAATGGATGGTTACGACGGTTATGATACGTATAAAGTAGATTCTCACCGTTATGTGCGATTCAATAATTCAGCGTTTGTCAGCAACTATAAGCGTAATGACTTATTAGCAACAAAAATGACATTATACTGCATTTCTGGCGGAGAGTTTGATAAAGAAAAGTTTGACTTCATGAAGCAACTATCTAAAATGGAAACTCTAATATCAGGCGTAAATCAACACAAATCACTTGCTGATGCGTATCCACCAAGGCAATCAAATGCCGAAGATACGGCAAGAAGCGAAATGACATCTGACGATAACAAGCCCACAAAAACACAATTATATGATGTTGTTTACGCTTGTGTTACGGCAGGAGGCACAAATGGTTGATAAAAGAACATACCATATAGTTGCCGGCTCGAAGGCTTTTTTCGATGCTCAAGTCAAAAAGCTTGAAGAAAAACAAAATGTAGAATATGAAGAGAACGCTATTGATAGGTTTTTGGAACTAGTTAGATTATCTGATGAATGGAAGCAAAGAGGTTATCCTTTTTCAGACAAAGATAAAGCTTCTATAATGATTTTGAAGAATGATAATTATCATGGAATTGTAGAATCAGCCCATGATAGATTAGGTTCTCTTATAGAAGAATTAACAACAGATGACGCTATTATTTATATTCATAATCCACCGATAATTCTAGAAGCATATCTTGAAGGTTTACATGAACGTGGATTAATTCATTTGTTCCGCGATAAAGAAGAATATTGCATAAAACGACTGCCCGAAAACTTCTCGGGCAACATGAAAAGAATCGCTCATAACATTTTTGGACAAGACGAAGCGATAGTTGAAATTAGTAAAAGTATGTGGTATCTAACAACTGCAAACAGGAAGAAACCTTATATTATTATGCTTTATGGCGGAAGTAGTTTAGGTAAGTCAGAATTAGTACGTGAAATTGCAGATAAATTCTTTGAAGGTAAATTTGTTGAAAAACATTTATCCATGTTCAAAAACGATGCATATTCCCATTACTTTTTTGGAGATCGTCCAAACCGAAGAAGTCTAGGATTTGATCTTTTGGAAAGAGAATCTAATCTTATTTTTCTTGACGAACTTGATAAATGTCCTGAATACTTTTACTCAGCCTTTTACACATTATTTGATAATACAATTTTTAGTGATGCAACTTATGAGTTGGATATATCTGGGTTATTAATTGTTTTGACCTCGAATTATAACAATATGAATGAAATGAAAAATCGTTTAGGACTCCCCATTTTTTATCGAATTGATAAATTCATACATTTTAATGATTTCTCCGAAAAAACCATCTACGATATTACTATGAGTGAGATAGAATCACATGTTAAAGAGTGTAATGGGAAGATTAATGCGACTGATGTGTATAGAAGAGTGAGTCCAGTTATCCAAGCAACTGGCGAAAACGCCCGAACTATTAAGAACAAAATACAAAGCGTTATTGAAGAAATGCTGTTTCAGGAAGTCAAAGATATTAGTACTCTTTGAACTTCCCATAATCCATATAATCGGACAAGTTTATATATCAAAATTAAGTTACCCGGCTCCGATTGCCCCCACATACCCCACTATACATCAACTACCAAAAATCCCCCAACCCCAACAAACAAAATAATACAAAATTGTTGCACATTGGCAATCATAAGGCTATAATAATTATAGGGGAATTGAAAAAGGTCGCCGTGACCTGTAAGTGTTGGCGCACTTACAGGCTCATGCAGGTGTGCAACCACCCACAAACGCAGCTTTCGCTGCCACAGCAACCTTATGTTATTATAGTCTATTTTTACAGTTTTTTCAAGGCATGTTCCATTGCATTGATTTTACAATGTGTTTGCATTGTATTTGCAAGGATGCCTTGGCTTCTGAATGATAACATAAAAGTGCATGTGTGGGATAAAACCTGCATATGCACTTTTTCAATTTCCCCTCCTAAACAGGCTAAGAAGCTAAGGAGGGGAAATATATGGAGCAAGGAGGTATAGGGAATGGATGGTATTTTTAGGTTTGGCAGCATTAGAGAGGGACTTGCTTTTATAGCAGTGCAGCTGGCTATTCTGGCAGTTGCTCTGCTTTACGAAAGCCGGAGGAGATGGCTCGAAGAGAAGCAAATGGATCTGAGGAGCCTTATATTTGACCTTGAGATGCTTGCAAAGCATAAGCATTAGTATTGATGAAAAGATCAGGAATTTAATTGACAAAGACACCTGCTATGGTGATATTTCCATGCAGGTGTTGTCTTTGTCCGCAAATACAGCTACTCCTGATAAGAAAGCAGCTTTTCCGAGACTAAAGGAATTATATCCTCTATTTTCATCTTTCCGTAATAGGCAACATGGATTACTTGCTTGCCTGAATAAGCAAATATCTGTTTTCTTGTACCCTCTTCTGCGATATACATTTTATCAAGCTTCAAACCATCGACTGCTTTAATTTCGGTATCATCCCTATATACATAGCGGCTGATAAGATCAAGGGTAAGATTTTCTGCCATGCTCCTAAAGGTCAGCTTGTAAAATCGGGTGGTTATGCTTGGGGAGTATTCGCCGCTTTTATCTTCCCACATTTCACCATTTACCATCCCACGTTCATCAATTTCATACTGGACAGGTGCAAGCAGGCTCCAATCGAAGCTGACTCTGTTTGCCCAATCAACATCATTGCCATAATAACCTGTCTCACGGGTAAGCCCTGGATTTTGCTCTATGTCAGCAAGCCTTATGACAGGCAGATTAGTGCTGGCTTCAGGAAGTGTGTAGTTTTTGCTTCTGGCAATTTCAGCAAAGGGTATGAAAATAGTAAACAACGAAACAGGCAAAAATAAACCTGCTAATATACCAGCTAACAGTCTGGCTCTTCTATATTCCTCTTTATGATTAATTGCTTTACCCTGCAGCAGCGATTTTTTAAGACTACTGATAGCCGCATAATTGCGTATTACCGAATAAAAGACATAAAGCTCAACAACAACAAGCAGCATTTGCTGGACAAACTGGCCTTTTATCATATACAAAAAGGGCTCATCATTGAAGAAATAGATGCTGAATATCATACCAAAAAATAGCAGCATTGCAAAAGATATAATGATTGTGTTAACTTTAAGCCGTTTGTTTAATTCTGACAGGGAAAAGCCTTGCTCAACCGGATCTGTATGCAACTCGGTGGTGCAGGATTTCTCATCAGCAGAAAAAATATGAAAATCCCCGCTATTTGTGACAATATCCCAACCACAATCGTGATAAACATCGAGTTGCTCCTGTGATGGCTTTTCCTTTATAATATCAATTCTATATTTGGTTTTCTTTGATTCTCCCTTTTCAAAATAAACAAACATTCGTCCAAGCTTTTTTAAATGCAGACCCTTTTTCGCCATGTCGGAAAACCAGCTTTCATTCCGGCCGATGGCATATATGTCATCAAGCATCAGTCTTTTTACCAACTTGCCCATTTATAATCTCTCCTCCAATATAATTCCATCCTGAATCATATCCTTTAACCTTTTATATTCTGCTTTAAGTGCAGTGGTGCCGGCTTCTGTGATGGCATAGGTTTTTCTTCGCCCGTCATCATTTAATATTACAAGGAGTTTATCTTTCTCCAGTCGTGTAAGAACGCCATACAATGTTCCCGGGCCCATTTTGATACGCCCCTTTGATACTTGCTTAATTGCGTCCATTAGTTGATAACCATGATTGGGATTCATTAAGGCAAGGAGTATATAGTACATTGCTTCCGTCATCGGACTGCCTGTATATGACATTATGATCCCTCCTAGGTATTATGTGTAACGATATATCGTATAACATAATAATAGCCCGGAATCGTTTTCTTGTCAATAAAAAGAGTTGCGATAACAGCTCTTACAGTGAATTATTCCTTTTTAGAGAAAGAGAATAATTCAAGCCTGACCCCATAAGGCTCCTACAAGGCAATTAAGTTATTGCCGAATACGGTTTTAATAGCTTAATTGCTTTTGGCTTTGGCACTTTAATTTTGCATAAATCCAGGAATAATGGATATTATAATATAAATAAGTATTGAATTAATGCATAGTATAATATAAAATACAGGTGAGGTGATAAATAATGTCTATGTTTACTGATGAGAAGCTTTTAAACTTGTTAATTCAATATAATCCTTGGTGGAAAGGTATCCCAATATCTGATAAAAGTGCGCCCCCGCAGCACCGCTTCGCATTCTACGAAGCAAAGAAACTGCTGCGGCATCCAAGCTTGCGCCGGTTTGTCATATTAAGTGGAGCACGCAGGGTTGGGAAGACTACTATAATGTATCAGTTGATAAATGAGCTTTTATCAGAGGGAATTCCTGCACGGAATATTGTTTATTTATCCTTTGATAACCCTATTTTAAAGCTCGGCGGCTTTGAAGGTGTTTTAAGAGCGTATGAAAATGCTTATCCAACAGAAGGCGAAGTGTATTTCTTTTTTGATGAGGTGCAATACGCTGAGGATTGGGAGGTTTGGGTCAAGACATTATACGATTCACGCCCGTACCTCCGTTTAGTTGCAACCGGCTCTGCGAGTCCAACTCTTGAAAAGGGGTCTGCCAATAGTGGTGTTGGTCGTTGGAGCATACTAAGAATACCCACATTATCTTTTTATGAATACTGTGACTTGCTTCAGGTACCGGTGAGACCCGGGCTGCCTGCCGGAATCCGGCCTACTCAGTTATATAAAATGGGCAAGAGTGATTTAAGTGAGTTGATGAATAAGCTTTCACCACTGCAGCAGCATTTCAACCGTTATTTAACGATAGGAGGTTTTCCGGAGCTTGCGCTATCAAGTGATGATGCTTTCTCTCAGCGGATGCTTCGTGAAGATGTCGTTGACAAGGTTATAAAAAGGGATGTACTTACTTTGTTTAATGTCAGAAATCCCTTACAGCTGGAAAAGGTGTTTCTATATCTTTGCATGAATTCTTCAAGCATAATAAACATCACAACAATGTCTAAAGAGCTTGATGGCATGAACAAGTCTACCTTAGCAAGTTATATTGAGTTTTTAAAAGAATCAAATCTCATTTATATAAGCGATCCGGTTGGTGTTGACGGCAAGGGAATCCTGAAGGGACGGTCAAAGATTTATATAGCCGATGCTGCAATCCGTAATGCTGTATTAATGCTTGAGGATGTAATAACCAACCAGGAGGAAATGGGTATAATGGTAGAAACAGCAGTTTATAAGCATGTAGCGGCCTTTTATTATACAACTAATGCACGGGTAGGGTATTACAGAAGAGTTAAAGAAAATGAAAAAGAAGTAGATGTAGTCGTTGAGCTGCCAATGGGACGGCTTCTCTGTAAGGTCAAATACAGGGAGAACACCCATGTCAGGGAAACGGATGCGGTTATTGAGCTTACAAATGATGAAAAGGCAAAGGTTCAAGGTTCATTGATCATCACAAAGCGGGCTGAGGATTATGGAATAACCTCCCACAATACCAGAATACCGGTTGTTAAAATACCTGCGCCTGCATTTTTATATCTGCTTGGAAATTCTGAAAAAGAGGGATATGCAGTATAGGTGCCAAGGTCATTGATTTAATTGAAACATGACACCTGCTATGGTAATATTTCCATAGCAGGTGTTTTTTGTAAGGCTTGAATTGAGCTATTGTAATAATCGCTGTTTTTTGAAAGGGGCATGGGTGCATACATGACTTTGAAAAGGATTGGTCTGGTTCTTTTGATTGCTGCTGTGGCAGGCATGCTTTTTGTTGCATCCGGCCTGGAAAAGAAGGAAAAGCCGGAGCTTATCGGCACATTGAGGTGTGAGGCAGGGGAATATGAGGTGGCAGTGCTTCAGGACGGAATTAAGCTTTATGATTCTGCCGGTGAGCTAAAGGCGCAATATAAGCCCGGGGATATGGAGGGAGTAATCGTAAGCTGCTGCATATCGGATATCGATGGGGATTCGGATGAAGAGCTGCTTGTAATTGAGGGGGACGGCAAGGAATTCTACGGGAATAAGCTGGTGATGCTTTCCTATGATAATGGGCTCATAAAGAGTTATGAAAGAGAGTTTGAGGAGCTGAACCCATGGAAGGTACAGACCTGTGACGTGGATGGGGATCAGAGGAGGGAAATTGCCCTGGGTGTATACAAGGAGGCGGCTTTCCATCCGGTTATGGCTAAGAGACCCTTCCTGTATCACTGGGATAAGGGGGATATTGTGCCGGTGTGGAGGGGGTCCAGGCTTTCCAGGCCCTTTGATGATTACATTTTCTTTGACATAGATGCCGATAAAAAGGATGAAATAATCTCCATTGAAAGGCTGCAAGAGGGTAATGCCTTGATAAACGCTTACAAGTGGGCGGGCTTCGGCTTTGAGAGCATCGCCGAAAGCATGCCTTATGAGGATATACTGACGCTGGTCACGGAGCATAACGAAAAAGAGAGTCTGCTGGTACAGGTCAGGGAAGGTGGGCAGCAGCGTTGGATAGAGCTGGAAAAGGCCGGTGAAGGGCTGGTTGAAAAGAAATAGAATTAAAAGAAAGGTTGGTGGGGTTTATATGTCATCTGGAAAACGGTATTTGGCATTTGCTTTGTCCTTGGTATTTACATTGTCAATCATGCTTTCGCTATCGGGCTGTTCGGCAGAAAAACCGGCAGTTGACGAAAGTATCCAGGAAAGCATCACTGAGGAAAGTACTGATGCAAATAGCCAAAAGACGGAAATAGAACAAAAGACAGTAATAGAAGAAAGTACGGAAAAGATAGTTCCGGTACTTGCGCAGACTGAAGGAAGCGGTGAAATTGATGTGCCCTTTGAAGCGGTCCAATATACTGCCTCCGTGCCTGCATACAGAATTGAAGCGGATCTGTCCAATGTAGTCAATCTGGAGCAATTCGGGAGCTTTACGAAAAAACAGAGGGAGCTGCTTGCGAAGAATGGGTTTGTTGTTACTCCCTCAAAGGAAGAGCAGCTTTTCTACATTTATGAAAACAACGAGTATCTGCTGGCACCCTCCTTTATTACCGTTGATTCGGTGCTGCAGGTTTATCATGTTTTCTATGACTATTCATTGAGAAGGCTGGAGGCTGAGACGCTGACCGCTGAGCTTAAGGCGCTTACCGACAGCATGCTCGGAAAGTCTGTGGCACTTTATGAAAGCTTGGAGAATAAAGCCTTAAAGGAGCTGGAGCTGAAGAATATAGCGTATTTCGGAGTGGCGAAGCTTGCATTGGGTATGGAGCTGCCTTTGGATATGCCTGATAAGGCGAAGCTGCTTGCTTTGAAGGAGTATGAGCTGATGAAAGCCCAGAGCGGCTACCAGCAGTCGTCTATTTTTCCATTCCAGCTGGATTACAGCCAATACAAGCCCCGGGGGCATTATACAAAAAACGACGAGTTGAAAATGTACTTCAAGGCCATGATGTGGTACGGTCAAGTGCCTTTTCCGGTTTTTCAAAATAACAATGAGAGAAATGAAGAGCAGACCCTTCAGGCGCTGCTGATAACATACACCCTCCTGTCGGAGGACAAAAATGATCTGGTGCGCTGGCAGAACATTTATGAGTCCACCTCCTTCTATGTGGGAAAATCCGATGACCTGAACATACTTGATTACGGGAAGCTGCTGGTAAAGGTTTATGGAGACAGCCCTGATGTCAACCGGCTGGATGACAAGGATAAATTGGACCGGCTTTATAAGGCTGTCAAAGAGCTTCCCGAGCCTGCAATCATGCCGAAGTATACAACGGTATCTACTCCTGCCGGAAAACAGTTCAGGCTTATGGGCCAGAGGTATATTGCCGATTCCGAAATATTGCAGGAGCTGGTTGAGCCCTATAAAAGGCCGGTGCCGAAGGGCTTGGATGTAATGGCTGTTTTGGGCTCCAAAAGAGCCTATGACTTATTGTTCGAAATCTATGAGGAAGATAAGAAGTGGGAAGGCTACACCGAAGCATTTAACAGTATAAAAAATAAATTCGACGGGCTGGAGAAGGACAAATGGCAGTCAAATATGTATTTTGGCTGGCTGTGGAGCCTTAAGGGACTTTTGAAGCAGTTTGGCGAAGGCTACCCGGCCTTTATGCAGACCGAGGCCTGGGAGGACAAGTCGCTCAGTACCGCATTGGGAAGCTGGTCCGAGCTGAGGCATGATACCGTGCTGTACGGCAAGGGCACTGCTGCGGAATGCGGAGGTGGAGATATGCCTCCACAAGTAAGGGGTTATGTAGAGCCGAATATTGAGGTCTATGAGAAGCTTTTATGGCTTACCAGGTATTCCAGGGAAAACCTGAAGGAAAAAGATATACTAAGGGGAGAACTGGAGAGCCGGATGGAAAATTTCGAAGGACTCCTGCAGTTTCTTATAAAATGCTCCCTCAAGGAATTGAAGAATGAGGAGCTTTCCAATGATGAGTATTACCAGCTGCTGACCTATGGAGGCTGGCTGGAATATCTGACAAGCTCCCTGATGGAGGACGGCTTCAAATGGTTCCAGATCACCTCGGAGACTGAAAGGAACATGGCGGTTATTGCGGATATTCATACAGTTGCATCAGGAGGCGTCCTTGAGGTAGGAGTTGGACCTGCTTATGAGGTTTTTGCAGTCGTTCCTATAGGAGGTAAGCTTTACCTTACCAGGGGTGCAGTCTTCAGCTACTACGAGTTTATGTCCGATAAGCGGTTGACTGATGAAGAGTGGCAGCAGCTGCACAAAAATGGAGAGCAGCCGGAGCAGCAGGAATGGATGAAAAGCTTTATGGATACCGAGCCCAAGACAGAAGCGCCGACACCGGCAGAACCTTACAACTCGGGCTGTTAGTGGGTGGCAGATGATGCGAAGACGTTTTGTAACTGCTGTGGCAATATTATTGGCTGCAGCAGCTGCAATTTTTTACTATTATTATACAAAACCCGTTCATATCGTAGCTGTAGGAGATATTTTGCTGGACCGCGGCGTTGGTGAGTATCTTGAAAAAAGCGGGTATGATTATCCCTATTCCGGCATAAAAGAGGAAATCATGAAGGGTGATATCGCAGTCGCCAACCTGGAATGCCCATTGACAGACAATGAAAATCCCGTTCTTAAGAGGCCTGATTTGATATTCAGGGGGAGCGAGCTGAACGTGGCTGCGCTGAAGGGTGCAGGCTTTGATCTTCTGAGCCTGGCAAACAATCACACAATGGATCAGGGCAGGGAGGGGCTTACGGATACTATCAAGGTTCTGGAAAGCTACGGTATCAAGACAGTGGGAGCGGGGATGAGCAGAAGTGAAGCCCGCAAGCCGGTTTTTATTGAAAAGGGAAAGACAAGGATAGGTTTTCTGGGCTATAGTGATTTCCCCCCTGAAGGTTATATGTATGACGAGGATAAAGCTGATGTTGCACGGGCGGATATGAAGTCTCTAGGAGAAGAAGCAAAGGCAGCCCGGGAGCAATGTGATTTTCTGGTGGTGTCCTTCCATTGGGGTAAGGAATTTGACCGCTATCCCGGCGACAGGCAGAGGGAAATGGCTCATACCGCTATAGAAAATGGTGCGGATCTTGTAATCGGACACCATCCCCATGTACTTCAAAGTGTGGAAGAATACAAAGGAAAGCTCATATTCTACAGCCTGGGCAACTTTGTATTCGACAGGCAGCTGCCCGGGGGAACCGATGAATCGGTCATAATTGATATAACTGTTGATAGGGGCGGCTGGAAGGAGACCAGGATAATCCCGATCAGGATAGAGGCTTGCAGGCCGGTCATTGCACAGGGACAAGCTGCTGAGTCTGTTCTGGATAAGTATAAGGAGTGCTCCGCAGATTATGGGGCAGACATTGATATAGTCGACGGCATCGGTTACATCATTCCCTAAGGATTGAAATTGAAAGGGTGGTTGTATGTCAATTACAATTGAAAGTATGCTAAAAATCGGGAAATTTGCTGAACTGAAAGTTATCGCAGGACATACCGGTTTACAAAGAGAGATTACATCTGTTAGCGTAATGGAAGCACCCGATATGTATAAATGGTTGAAAGGCGGCGAATTCTTCATTACAACAGGTTATTGCGTTAAAGATGAGCTTGACAGACTCGGAGACCTGATAGAAAAGATCGAAAGCTCAGGTGCTTCAGCCTTTGGTATAAAACTAAACAGATTTATTGACATACTGCCAAATGATGTAATTGAAAGAGCGGATAGACTGGCCTTTCCGATAATACAAATACCTATGGATTTTACATTCATAGATATTATAAACCCAATACTGTCCGCTATAGTTAATGAGCAGTCCAAAAGGCTTCAGCATTCTGTGAATATACATAAAGCATTCACTCAGCTTGTTATTGATGGAGGCGGTATTCAACAAATAATTGACACGTTAAGAGATATATTAAAATATAATGTTGCTTTTTATGACACATGTGATGAGAGAATGTATATCAATGCAAATTCTGAGAGGTTTTCAAATGATATCAACTCCCTCAGGCTAGATGAAATATTATTGGAATACACTCATTATCCGCTGTATATTGATAAAAAAAATTATGGGTATATCATTACTTCAAATGAAACGGAGATAGAAGATCATATAGCTGAATATGATGAAATCGCCATTGAGAATGCCAGTACTATATTGAAGCTTGAAATACAGAAGAGGATATCTTACAAGAAAATTGAAGCAGGATACAGGAGTGAATTTGTAAGGGACTTGGTTGTAAATAACATACGGACGATAGAAGAAGTAAAGAACAGGTCAAAGCTTTACGGTTGGGATTTGAGCACAGGCCTGGTATCGATCATAGTGGATATAGATAATTTTAAAATACAATATTTAAAGGTGGATGATAAAGTACTGAATGACACACTTGAAAGTACGAAGCTCAAAATATTCAATACGGCTATAAAAGTATTGGAAAAGTATTTTAACCAGGTAGTGTATACTATGTTTAATGACAAGCTTGTCCTTCTGATAAAGCTGTCAAATAAATATAAAGCTGATTATTTCTGCCAGTTAAGAAGGATATGTGAAGAAATAAGGATCAATATATTAAATATGAATAGTTTTACAGTGACAATAGGTATCGGAAATTATGAATCATCGGTAATGAATGCATATAAAAGCTATGGATGTGCTCAAAAAGCAGTGGATCTGGGCAGGATTACATATAAAGGGAATAAAGTGGTTTTCTATGATGAACTGGGTATACAAAAACTATTATCATTAATATATAAAAGTAATGAGGCAAAAGAGTTTTATTTATCCTATTTGCAAAAGCTTATTGATTATGATAATAAAAACAGCATGAATCTATTGGAGACACTACGGTACATAGTGCGAAACAATTGGAATCTCAAGGCAGCCTCAAAAGAAATGTATGTACATTATAACACTATAAAATACAGGTTCGGTATAATAAAAAATATAATGGATGCTGATTTTAAAGACTTCGAGCAAAAATTGAATATTGATATATCTCTGAAGTTAATGGAAATGGTTGAGTAGTACAGTACTCAACCATTATTTTTGTATTCGGGGTACAAAGCTAAACTTGAATGATAGTGATATTATAGTTTTAAACCTAGGTGTTTGGATGACTGGCAATACTTACACTCAATGTACGATTTCGCGAAAGGGTTCTATATATTTCGCGAAAAACATTTTACATTTTTAATTCAAATTTCGCGAAATGTTTCCTTGATTGTTATTGAATTCGCACTATACCCGATGTAATATCTTAAATGCGTTCAATATCTTTATCGACAAAAAAATAATTATGCAAGAGGGTGTATTTTTTGGCACTTTATGATTTAGTCATAAGGAATTCAAAGATAGTAGATGGAACCGGCAGTCCCTGGTTTCGGGGAGATATTGGAGTAAAAAACGGTAAAATTGATTATGTCGGCAAACTGCCGGCAGATGTGAATAGTACAGAAACAATTGATGCAAATGGACAGGTTTTATCCCCGGGTTTCATTGACTGCCATTGTCATTCCGACTTCCTTCTTTTTAGAGATTCAATTATGGTCTCCAAACTGAAGCAGGGTGTAACTACTCAGATGATAGGTCCATGTGGCCTTAGTGCGGCGCCTATAAAAACTGAAAAAGCAGAAATGCTGGATAAATACGCGGGATTTATAAAAGCGGGTGCAAATCCTGATTATAATTGGCAGTCCTTTGGTGATTATTTGGATGCCTTGGAAAAGCTCCAATTGGGAACTAATATTGGGGCTTTTGTAGGGCAGGGGACAATAAGGCTGAATGTTATGGGATTTGATCCTCGCAAGCCCGGAAAAGAAGAGATTGAAGAAATGAGGCAACTGGTAAAGGATGCAATGGCCCAGGGCGCATTTGGGATGAGCAGCGGGCTTATATATCCCCCGGGAGTGTACTCGGAACCGGAGGAGCTTGTTGAAGCAGCCAAGGCTCTTCGAGAGTATAACGGTATATATCTTTCTCATATACGCAACGAATCTGATAATGTAGTAAAAGCTGTTGAAGAACTGATCAATGTCGCAGAAAAGGCCGGTATAGCATGTCAGATACACCATCATAAGGTTTGCGGTAAAAAAAATTGGGGGCTTGTCAACGATACTGTCAAGCTTGTAGAAGAAGCAAGAAGACGAGGCGTGGATATGACAATAGATCAATATCCGTATTACGCAGCAAGTACTACTTTAAGAGCAATACTTCCTCCTTGGATTCAAGAGGGTGGAATTGCAAAAGTGGTGAAAAGACTGCAGGACCCTGTTTTAAGAGAAAAAGTAATCAAGGATGTTAAAAATGAAGGCGATTGGGAGAATTATTTACACCAGAGCGGAGGTCCAAAGGGTATACTTGTTGTTTATACTCCTGCTACCCCTGAGTATGAGGGGAAAAACCTTGAAGAAATCGGAGCAATGACAGGAAAAGATCCAATAGAGGCGGCCCTTGATATTATTGTTTTAAATAATGGTTCGGATAATGCCTGCTACTTCATGATGTCTGAAGATGATATAAAGGATGTTATGAAGAACCCATTGGTTATGATAGGTTCGGATTCCATCCCTGTAGCCCCCGGAGCAAAGTGCCATCCCCGTACAAACGGGACATTTCCAAGAGTGCTTGGCAAGTATGTACGTGAGGAAGGGACATTAACACTGGAAGATGCAGTAAGGAAAATGACTTCATTCCCTGCAGCCCGGTTTAATATGCAATATAAGGGGCTGATAAGGGAAGGCATGGATGCGGATCTTGTTTTGTTCAACCCTGACATTATTATTGATGGGGCAAGCTTTGAGGACCCGTTTAAAGATCCGGTCGGAATAAACCATGTAATCGTCAATGGACAAATAGTGATTAAAGAAAGTAAGTTTACCGGCAAAACCCCGGGGAAGGTTATGAGAAGAAGCTAAGTACCATAGCTGTCCTTGAGTTTTATATAAAAATGGAGGGTTAAGTGTTGTCTTGCAATCTATTAAAGTTAAATAGATTAACACCAACCAAATATTAAGGAGGAAGAAAGATGAAAAGATTAGCCTTGCTTTTGACCGTCATCATGATATTTTCAGTGCTTATTACAGGCTGCCAGAGCAGCAGCACAGCAGCAACCGATCCTACCGGGTCGGACTCAACCAAACGTGAGGATGTAATTGTCTACTGTGAAGGGGTCTGGAAGACACTTGACCCGCACGACTCCGGTGCATATGTGGATATGTACCTTTTCAACCAGATGTTTGAGTCACTTACCATTATTGATGACGCTGGTAATGTGAATCCTGCTCTCGCCAAGGAATGGTCCGCCAGTGATGATGGCTTGACCTATACCTTGAAGCTTGAAGAGGGAGTCAAGTTTCATAACGGTGAGGAGCTTAAAGCATCAGACGTAGTATATAGCTATAACAAAGCCATGAAAAATGCCAACATGATTAGCTATACAAATATGATTGACAATATTGAAGCGGTTGATGATTATACAATAAATATAAAGCTTAAGTATGTGTATGCATCATTCCTTGCCAATACTGCCGAGGTTATGATTGTTAACGAAAAGTTCTGCAATGAAAATGGCGAGCTTATTCGTGAGCAGGCTTGCGGTACAGGCCCATATAAGCTGGTTTCCTTTGATATGAACACAGAGACAAAAATGACCAGATTTGATGACTATCGCCTGGGCCCTGCTTCAATCAAGGATGTCACCTTCAAGGTTATCACAGAAGCTACCACAGCAATGGTCTCCTTCGAGGCCGGCGAGCTTGATTTTGCTATGTGCTACAATCCGTCCTCATTTGCAGGCCTTGAGGCATCCGGAAAATTCAACACAAAGCTCTGTCCCACACTCCATACCGCATATATTCTGCTTAACAACACAAAGGCACCCTTTGACAGCATACTTGTTCGCCAAGCCTTGAATTATGCTGCCGACAAGGAGACGATGATTTCCGTTGCTTATGAAGGCCTTGCAGTTCCTTCAAAGCTGTTAGCTGCTGAAAATTCATTTGGTGTTGATTTCTCAGACGCGGTTGATTATACATATGATCTGGAAAAAGCCAAGGAACTGCTTGCGGAGGCAGGTTATCCCAACGGGCTGGATCTGGGAATAATGACGCTGCTTCCCGGCTACCATGAGAAAATCGCTCAGATTTTTCAGCAGAGTCTTGCCGATATTGGCTGTAAACTGGAGCTTCAGAAGTCTGAAACAACTGTTTCCGATGCAAGTGCCGGCAATTACACTATTAGCAGCATGGGCGGCGGTTATACAAATGACTTTGCTTATAACAGCAGATACTACACAGAAAGTGGAATAGGCTCCGGCAATATGTCATTTTACAGCAACAAGAGAGTGGATGAGTTGTTTGCAATAGCCGATTCCACCCTTGACAATGCAAAGAGAAAGGAATACTACAGAGAGGTTATCTCCATTATAACTGAAGAGGCCCCCCTTATCCCTATCTTCCATAAGCAGATTCCATATGTTTGGAACAAAGAGCTCAATGCAGTTCCTCACTTGTCATCCGGGCGCCCATGGTACATCTATGAATGGAGTTGGAATTAACAATATTATCTGCAGTTAATTCCAAAGCATATCATTGCGGAGTTCCGGTTATTCCGAACTCCGCAATATTATTAAGCTCCATGATGAATTGTTGCTTTTATGAGCATTACTGTGATATTCTGACATTCATAGTAAAGTTTTAAAAAATGAGGAGGGTGTTTATGGTAAGATATGTCTTGAAACGGTTACTGCTGCTAATACCAGTTCTATTAGGAGTAATTTTTATTATCTTCACAATTATGGCTCTTACTCCCGGGGATCCTGCAAGAATAATTCTTGGCGAGTCTGCTCCGCAAGAAGCGGTTGATCAGCTTAATCATGAGCTTGGAAATGACCGCCCGTTTTTGACGAGATTTGCGGACTATCTCTATAAAGCCATTTTCGAGCTTGATTTCGGCACCTCCTACCGGACGGGCAAGCCGGTTTTTAAAGATGTAATTGTCCGGGTACCTACCAGTATAAAAATTGCCTTTAACGGTATTTTTGCTGCGACACTGATCGGCATACCCCTTGGCGTTATTTCTGCTGTAAAGCAGTATTCGGCAATAGACAATTCTTCCCGTGTTACCGCTATGCTTTTGGCAGCTATCCCGCCCTTCTGGTTAGGAATGATGCTTATTTTTATATTTGCTCTAAAGCTCGGTTGGTTTCCGTCCAGCGGAATTCAAAGCTGGAAAAACTATATTCTGCCAATGATAACCTTGGGGCTCCCCTATGCCGGCAGCCAGCTTCGCATGACACGCTCGACCATGCTGGAAACGATCCGTCAGGAATATATAAGAACTGCAAAGGCAAAGGGCGTTCCTCAGAATATAGTTATCATCAAGCATGCTTTAAAAAATGCACTGCTTCCGATTATTACGACTACAGCAACATCCTTTGGAGGCCTGCTTGGCGGTGCTGTTATAACTGAAACGGTTTTTTCAATGCCCGGGCTTGGCACTCTTATCGTACAGGGTATACGCCAGAAGGACACTCCCATTGTGCTTGCAAGCACAGTTTTCCTTGCTGCCTTGTTCAGCTTGATCATGCTGGCTGTAGATTTGCTTTATGCATTTATCGATCCCCGTATTAAAGCAAAATATTCCCGATAACGGAGGTATAAAAATGAATACAGATATAAGGGTCAGCGATCATAACATAAAGCTCAGAACCAAAAAAAAGAGCATGTTAAAAGAGGTTTGGAGAAGAATGCGGAAGAACAAAGGTGCCATGATCGGCCTTGTTATTCTGATAATATTCGGAACAGCAGCAATCTTCGCAAATGTTATATCACCAGAGTCAAATGTTACGACGCAAAAAGCAGCCATAAGACTTACAGGTCCGACGGCCGAACATATTTTCGGAACGGATGCATATGGACGGGACTTATTTGCCCGGGTACTTTACGGAGCGAGAATTTCTCTCACAATAGGCTTTGTCACAGCGGGTATTTCACTTTTGTTTGGTGGCATTCTCGGCGCTTGTGCTGCCTTTTACGGCGGCAGAATTGACAATACTATCATGCGTCTTATGGACATGCTTACAGCAATACCAGGTACTCTTCTTGCACTTACAATCGTTGCTGCCCTAGGTCCCGGTATGATCAATCTGCTTATTGCCATTTCCATTTCCAGTATTCCGGGCTTTGTCCGGCTTATTCGTTCTGTTGTTCTCACCGTTGTTGAAATGGACTTTATCGAGGCAGCACATGCCTGTGGAACGCGGGACCCTAGAATTATCTTTAAGCACATTCTTCCTAATGCAATTGGCCCTATCATCGTACAGACAACATCCAGTATAGCCAGCATGATTTTGCAGGCATCGGGACTGAGCTTTATAGGAATGGGTGTTCAGCCGCCTACACCGGAGTGGGGCACTATGCTTTCAGAGGCCAGAGAGTATATGAGGATTGCGCCGTATCTGCTTATTTTCCCTGGTGTATCCATTATTCTCACAGCACTTTCCTTCAATCTTCTTGGTGACGGCTTGCGTGACGCTCTTGATCCTAAGCTTAGGAGCTAATAATATAGTACAGTTGAATTTGCAATTAATCAGGAAGTTGATATATATTATACCAAATTTACTGGAAAGGAGTAGTTGAAAGTATGAGTGAAAAACTGCTCGAAATAAAGGATCTGGAAGTGGTTTACGAGACTGATACCGAAACTGTGTATGCGGTAAATAAAATCAACCTTACCTTGAATAGAGGAGAAACCATTGGAATTGTCGGGGAGACAGGAGCCGGTAAAACAACCACTGCACTGGCAATCATGCGTTTACTGCCGGACAGAATAGGGAAGATAGCCGGCGGAAGCATTGATTTTGTTGGCAGGAACCTGCTTGACATACCCGAGGTTGAAATGCGCGAAACAGTTCGTGGGGCAAGGATATCTATGATATTTCAGGACCCTATGACCTCTCTTAATCCTATACTTACAGTTGGAGAACAAATTGCCGAGGCACTTATCTATCACAACAAAGATAATAAATCCAAATTATTGATTGATAAAAAGGTGGAGGAAACCCTTGAATTAGTAGGCATACCGGCAACTCGCAAAAATGAGTATCCTCACCAGTTTTCCGGTGGAATGAAGCAGCGGGTGGTTATAGCCATTGCCCTTGCTTGCCAACCCGAATTACTTATTGCAGATGAGCCTACCACCGCCCTTGATGTTACCATTCAAGCACAGGTTCTTGCTATGATGGGTGAATTAAGGGAAAAGCTTGGGATGGCTATGGTCATGATCACGCATGATCTGGGAATTGTCGCACAGATCTGCGATAAGGTTGCCGTTATGTATGCAGGTGAGATAATTGAATGTGGAACTGCTGAAGATATTTTTATATCCAATAAAAGACATCCGTACACGAAGGGACTTTTTGGCTCAATCCCCAACCTTACTGTTGAAACTGACAGACTTACCGCTATCGAAGGACTTATTCCTGATCCTACAAACCTCCCCAAGGGCTGTAAGTTTTCACCAAGATGTCCAAGATGTATGAATATCTGCAAAGAAAAGCAACCAGGTGAATATGTTGAAGGAACACACAGCATCGTCTGCCATCTCTTTACAGACGGGATATCTTAGAAGGAGGCCGGAGTATGTTGACACAAACTAATCAAATCCCTGTAATTGAAGTAAAAAATCTTAAAAAATACTTCAAGGTAAAAAAATCTCTTTTACATGCAGTCGATAACATATCGCTGAAAATTGATGGGGGCAAAACCATGGGCATCGTCGGTGAGTCGGGCTGCGGAAAAAGTACCTTGGGAAGAACCATACTCAGACTCCTGGAGCCTACCAGCGGAGAAATTTTCTTCAACGGTGACGATATTTCAAAGTATAGTAAAGAAAGCATGCGGGCTGTGCGTAAGGATATGCAGATTATTTTTCAGGATCCTTATTCAAGCATAAATCCCCGCTTGACAGTTTCTGATATCATTGCAGAGCCTATGATTGTCAATAAAACTTATGAGAATAAAAATGATTTACTTAAGAGGATAGACTTTCTGATGGAAACGGTAGGTCTTGCTGAAAGACTTTATAATGCATATCCTCATGAACTCGACGGTGGAAGAAGACAGCGCATAGGAATAGCTCGGGCTCTGGCTCTTGATCCTAAATTCATTGTTTGCGATGAGCCGGTTTCGGCCCTTGATGTTTCCATTCAGGCACAAATACTGAACCTCCTGATGGACCTTCAGGAAAGCATGGGTCTTACATATATGTTTATCACCCATGATCTTTCCGTCGTCAAGCATATATCTGATGAAATCATGGTTATGTATCTGGGGCAATGCGTTGAAAAGGCTGATTCCAGAGAGCTGTTCCGCAATCCGCAGCATCCATATACCAAAGCGCTTCTCGCGGCTATACCTATTCCCGATATTTCAATGCGCAACAAGAAAATACAGGTTATCCGCGGGGAAGTAACCAGTCCGGTTGATCCCAAGCCCGGCTGCCGTTTTGCACAGAGATGTCCATATTGCTTTGACACATGTACTAAGAGCGATATAGAATTTCGCGAAATCCTGAAAGGACATTTTGTAGCCTGTCCACTTGCCGGATAAAAATGCAGCGGCGACAAAGGAACCCTTATTGGGCATATAAATACAGATCATATATTATATCGGGAAAGAGGTAAAAAATGAAGGAATTTGATTTAATCATTAAGAACGGTAAAATCGTAGATGGCACAGGCGAAAAGGAGCCCTTTGCCGCCGATATGGGTATTATAGGCGGCACAATTGCCAAAATTGGCACTATCGGTGATGCAGACGCTGAGAAGATAATTGATGCCGAGGGACTTTTTGTAACTCCCGGGTTTATTGATTTCCACAGTCATGGAGACAGTTCCTTACTATTTGGCAGTGATGCGTATAACCAACTTGAGCAGGGTATCACAACCGAAATGTGTGGTCAATGCGGTTCATCGCCGGTACCATATTGCACAGCTAACGAATATGGATATGATGTTAAAAATATATCATCTGAACAGCTTGAATATATACGTGAATTATGGCGTGATTACAGGAGTGTTTTTGCAGGACTTGAAAAGCAGGGCTTGGGTACAAATGTAGGACTTGTAGCAGCTCATGGAGAAATACGCAAACATGTCATGGGCTACAGCCCGGAAAAGCCTACGGCTGAGCAGCTTGGCAAAATGTGTGAATGGGTTCGTCAAGGAATGGAATGCGGTTGCTTTGGCCTGTCAACCGGGCTCATCTATCCCCCGGGTGTCTATGGCGACACTGATGAAATCATTGAGCTTGCAAAGGTTGTCGCCGAATATGGCGGTTTCTACGTTTCACATATACGGGGAGAAAGCTTCAAGCTGCTTTCAGCCGTTGAGGAATGTATATGCGTCGGAGAAACCTGCGGCATAACCTCAGTCATTTCTCATCATAAGGTATGCAATCAGAAAAACGCAGGCTTATCTGCAGTTACTCTCAAGATGATTGATGAGGCTAACGCTCGGGGCACCCGCGTCCGGGCTGATCAGTACCCTTTCCTTGCCTGTTCTACCGGCCTTATTTCTTCATTGCCGCCCAGCTATGCGACTGATGGAATAAAAGTATTGGTTGAGCGGCTTAATGATCCTGAGTTCCGTGAAAAGGCAAAAAAAGCTCTATCTATTGATAGTGAGGAATATGAAAACATGTTCATGGCTGCAAGCCCTGAGGGTTCTCTTATTGTCGGAGCACCCAAAACCAAGGAGTATATCGGAAAAACTATAGCCGAGGTTGCCATACTCATGGGCTGCGATGAGATTGATGCTGCCATTGATCTGTTAATTTTAAACCGGGGTGTTGTTGATATGGCATTCTTCCTTATTTGCGAGGAGGATATGATGCGTATTATAGCTCATCCCTGCGTAATGCCCGGAACCGACTGGATGCACAATGAGCATCAGGATAGAGAGCAAGTTGGAGGTAGTCATCCTCGAGGGACAGCTACATTTATACGACATCTTCGAATTGTCCGTGAGAATAATATCATGCCTGTGCACAAGGCGATATATCGTGCAACAGGACTGCCTGCAGAAACTGCGGGTATCTTAAACCGGGGCTGTCTCAAGGAGGGCTTTGCTGCCGATATATGTATTCTTGACTGGGAAAATATGCGTGAAAATGCTGATTTTATACATCCCTTCCGCAAGAACGACGGACTTGGCTATGTCATAGTAAATGGACGGATTGTCGTCAAGGATGGTGAATATAACGGCACAAGGGCAGGCAAGCTTCTTCGCAGACAAGACTCACAACGGGATGCCGGGTATAGAGGCTAAGTTGTATGCATTCCGGAGACATGTGTATAAAGAATAATCAGCCGGACAGGTTGGCAAGTATTTTTATGAGAAAGAGACCTCAAAAGGCTTTGAGGTCTCGTCTTTCTGATATCAGTAATAGAAGCGTACGAATTTTATTGAGTAAATATCGCAAAGCAGCAGGTCGTCAGTTTCAACTTCCCTTATAATGATGTAGCTTATTCCGACATCAACAAGTGTCCCCTCACGGTCTATCAGCATATTGGTGCCGATAAGGAACTCCACCTTGATCCGTTGCCCGATCTGTGACTTCAGGTAGCCCTGCGTGTATCCAATATCAAGTACAGGTGTTGTTGGGAGTGTTTCAAAGTCTACAGGAGCTGCTCCTGTAACGGGAACCTGCATTGGTTGCGGAGGCATCTGAGGTATCTGCTGTCCTATTCCAACTTGCCCTCCCATCATTGGCTGTGCAGCAACCTGCATAGTTCCATAAGGGCTGGGTGCCATTGGATAACCAAAGGTTGTGCCCCCCTCGGCAATAGTATTGAACTGGGACTGGGCAGTACCTGCCAGTGGAGCTTGGTTATAATTGTATGGACTATTGCTGTACATAAGAATCTCCTTTCATTGATATTCTAATTGGTTTTACTTTCCGTTCTTTTCCTATGTAAAATAATAAAGTCTTGTAGGATTATAGAAGCAGTGCTCTCCTATTCTGTTTGCAAATGTACCGGAGCCGTTTCTGGGGAAAGTCTGAATGCATGTCGGAGCAAATGGATTAAAATACCACAGGCAGTAGCCCACTGTCAGCTGCTTGTTGCCCGACAAAGCCCAGTCGGCTATGTCGTAGTGTATTTGCTCAGCCGGTATATTATATATATTCTGCGGATTAATCTGTCCTCCCAGAGTTTCTGCGGCACAGTCAAACTGTCCTCTCTGAAATAGCACCTTGCGCAAATCTCCCTGACCTAATCTTTGATACTCGCCATTGGGCACATGGACTCTATTCATAATCACAGTAGCTACGGCTTTCATCCCGTTTTCACCTTCGCCACCGGCCTCACACCTTATCATTCGAGCAAACAATTCTCTGGTAGAAAGTGGCATAACAATTCACCTCACATGCAGTGATATTATCATTTTATGTAGCGGCAGAATATTTGACACTGTTATAGGCAAGAATTTATAATTAATGTAGATGCGAGATGCGAGAATTAGAGCAGGGCTGCGTGGGTATACTTAGACCTATTGCCTGACAACAGAGTCTTGCTCAATAGATATTAAAGGGAGGAAAGTTCTTTGGATAAGATGGTATTGGGCAAAAAGATTGATCGGTGGGTTGAGGAGTTTCCTGTCATTGAGAAGCTTATGGGGTATAAACCTGTTTTCTGGGTTAACAATGGCCCGGACAGCGCTGATAATGTACTTCCCGGACTTCCTTTAACCTTTGAGGATATGGCTGATGCGGAAAAAAGACTTCAAAGATTTGCTCCGCTAATAGAAAGGCTGTTTCCCGAAACAATGGATAAAAAAGGGTTGATTGAATCTGAATTAGTATATATTAAAGGAATGAAGAGCGGTATTCAGGCTGTATATAATCAGGCCTTTGAAGGCGGGCTTATGCTTAAATGCGACAATTATCTGACTGTAGCGGGTTCCATTAAAGCAAGGGGAGGCATCTATGAGGTGCTTAAGCATGCGGAGGAGTTGGCTGTTAAGGATAATATGATAAGTATGGATGACAATTATTCTGAAATGGCAGAGCCTGCTTTCAGAGAATTCTTTGGAAAATTCTCGCTGGCTGTGGGTTCAACCGGCAATCTGGGATTAAGTATAGGTATAATGGGTTCTGCCCTGGGCTTCAGGGTTACTGTACACATGTCGGCAGATGCGAAGGAATGGAAGAAAAGCCTTCTGAGAAGCAGAGGTGTCAATGTTATAGAATACTCATCCGATTACAGCAAGGCTGTAGAGGAAGGAAGAAGGCAGTCGCAGCAGGATCCCGGCAGCTACTTCGTGGATGACGAGAATTCTAAAAATCTGTTCCTGGGATATAGTGTGGCAGCGCTTCGCCTGAAGGGGCAGTTGGATAGTCTTGGAACAGCGGTTGACAAGGATCATCCATTGTTTGTATATATACCTTGCGGGGTGGGTGGCGCACCGGGAGGCATATGTTTTGGCTTGAAGCAGGTGTTTGGGGATTATGTGCATGTGTTCTTTGTCGAGCCGACTCACTCACCCTGTATGCTTCTTGGACTGGCGACAGGTGAGAATGAAAGGCTTTCAGTGCAGGACTTCGGAATGGACAATATTACAGATGCCGACGGGCTTGCAGTTGGAAGGCCTTCCGGCTTTGCAGGCAGGATTGTGGAGAAGCTTCTTAGCGGCATATACACTGTTGATGATAATGAACTATACAAGCTGCTTGCCATGATGAAGGATGAGGAGGGCATTAAGATTGAACCATCGGCAACTCCGGGACTTCTGGGACCAATATGGCTGGAAGGCAGCAGTGAAGGAAGGGCTTATATTAATGCCAACGGGCTTAATGGCAATATGAAAAACTCCACACATATAGCATGGGCTACAGGGGGGCTGTTTGTGCCTGAAGACATGATGCAGGAGTTCTATGACAGAGGGAAAGGACTGCTAACGCCGTGCCGTTAACAGTAAGTCACTAGTCTCTAGTGCTGTAGCAAGAACTCCAATTTGAAAATTCATAGCCATAACTAATACCCCAGCGCCTGGCTTAAATCTAGCGACTAGCGACTCGTGACTAGCGACTCTTGATGATATAATCATCAAGCATATCATCATAACCCTTCATAAGTGCCCTGATTACATGATTGCCGGCAGAACAGAAGCGCATATCATCAATTGTGCTGATTGGGAGAAGCTTTGGTGAGGTTCCGGTCATGAATACACCATCCATGTTATCAAGCGTTGAAACAGATACGGGTCGTTCCACTATCTCAATTTCCAGCTCTTTACACAGTTCGAAGATACATACACGGGTTATTCCTATCAATACATTTCCTTTGGGTGCTGTAAGAACGGTATCACCCTTGACAAAGAATATATTGGAACGGCTTCCCTCGGTTATTTCGTTTTCATTGTTTACCAGCAACGCCTCATAAGCATTGGAATCAGACATAGCAGCGGATACTTTCTCCTTGAACCTCAAATTCACAACCTTTGCATTGGGATTGGTCCTTTCCTCCTGCAGAAGTATGACATGGACTCCATTATGATATTCTTCTGCTGACGGATAGCTGCTATGTATGAAATAAGCCATATAATCAGGAGTGTTGCTTTTCAGATTATATACTATTATCTTAATATTCTTTTCAGGACTGCCATTGACCTTTATCAACTCACGTATACTGCTTTCGATCTTGCCGGCTATAGAGCTTACAGAACACCCTACAAGCTTGGCTGAAGCTTCCAGTCTTTCCATGTGTCTTTCAAGGAAAAGAGGGACTCCCGAAAGTACCCTTACTACTTCATAAATTGTTCCGGAGGAATTTGCAGAGAGCAATCCAGCCTCAGACACCGGTACAACTTTACTATTAGAAATAAGAAAGCTTTCTATTATTTCATTGCTCATTGATCCAGCTCCTGTCTTCATATATTTATAATATAAATCGCACAAAGAAGATTACATAGAATAGAAGCGATTTATAACATCAAGGAAAACGTTTCGCACTATTGAACAATTATGTAATGGATTTAGTGCGAAACATATAGTACTTACAATAAAAACTTACCACTAAGTATATAATATTTCAAGGATTAATATTTTGCACGACAGGAATACTTAAGCAATAAGTCGAATATTGCAACATAAGGAACAGTAATTCGGATAATATATTAGAAATATGTTGAAGTGAGGTGGAGATCAATGCCTGACAATATGGAGCTGCTTATCAGACTTACCCTTGCCTGCCTGCTGGGAGGGCTTATCGGCATTGAAAGGGAACGATTGGGGCATCCGGCGGGCTTCAGAACACATATACTTGTATGTATAGGTTCTACACTGGTTATGCTGTGTAATATTTTTATATATGAACAATATAAGACTTATGCCAATATAGATCCGGCACGTATGGGGGCTCAGGTAATAAGCGGAATTGGTTTTCTTGGTGCGGGAACAATATTGAAGGAAGGGGTTACAGTAAAGGGTCTGACAACAGCTGCCAGCCTTTGGTCGGTAGCGTGCATCGGCCTTGCTGTAGGTCTGGGTTTTTATACCGGATCGATATTTGCAACTATACTTGTACTTATCACACTTGTGGTTTTTTCAAGGTTTGAATATCACATATATGGAAACAGGAAAAGCACACTCCTCAAAATAAAATCCACCGATAGACCCGGGCAGATAGGCAAGATTGGTACTGAGTTGGGTAAATGTGATCTGCAGATATGCGATATCTCCATGGAAGTGACGGAGGGAGCCTCTGTTCTGATTAAAGTCAGGATCAGCAAGGCGAAGGAGGATATAGGACCGGAGGTTATGGACTGTTTATCGAAAATAGAGGGTATTTTATATGTTGAAGTTTGCGAGTGACAGAGTTATCTTGTATAATGATATTACGCCTAAATTTATGAAGGAGGTTCAGTATTGAAAAATAGTAGTAATTTCCGCAATTATTTATGTTTTATTGTATGGTTTGGAACCCTTTTTGCAATTGCATTCATTCTATCATATCCGGCCACTCACACCTTGTTTATAACAGCAACTAAAACACATCCTTATCTCATGGGTTTTATAAAGGTGGCAATCCTGGCTACAATGGGTGAGCTTATGGCACTCAGAATAGTTGCAGGTGAATGGAAAAAGCCGGTAGGACTTCCTTATAGGGTATTTGTATGGGGACTTCTGGGTATGGCTTTTGTAATAATATTTGAAATATTTGCCGGAGGTGTTACAGGTGCCATGAATAAGGCTCTGCTTCCGGCAAGCACCAATAAAGTTATAAACCAAGTGCTATTTGCTTTTTTTACCAGTTCATTTATGAATCTTGCATTTGCGCCCACCTTTATGCTTTTTCACAGGGTGACGGATACCTTTATAGACCTTGGAGAAGGCAATCTGTCAAGGATAATGAAGATTAAGCTGGGAGAAGTGGTTGGTAAAATAGACTTCCACGGGTTCATCAGCTTTGTGGTAATAAAGACTATCCCTATATTCTGGATTCCCGCACATACAATTACCTTCATGCTGGCACCGGAATACAGGGTGCTTATGGCGTCATTCCTTTCAATAGCTATGGGGGGGATACTTGCTTTTGCCAAGAGAAGAAAGCCAAAAGCCGCCTGATAAAAGGCAGGCTCAAAAATAATTATGAAGGCAGGTGGAGTATCATGAAGCTGAAGCTAGGCATAATAACTTTGCTTTCTGCACTACATGATGCTACTAAGGTTGAAAACTCCCACTACGATTTCATCTCGGGACTCAAAAAGAATTTCGATATTTCTTTTATAGATCCTGAAGATACTGATATCGTAGATTTACCTATTGTATTTATTGGTTCTGGAGGCGTCGAGAATTATTTTAAGAATATATATGACAAGCTTCCCAAGCCTGTGCTCCTATTGACGGACAGCATGCAGAATTCCCTTGCCGCATCAATGGAAATACTGGCATGGATCAAGGCCCTTGGGGATGATTCAATTATATTGCATGGAAATATGGACGAGACTGTTTCACAGATAAAGTATAGCTATACAGCCCGTACAGCCAAAAAAAGCTTGAATGAAGCTGCTATAGGAGTGGTGGGATTTCCGTCTGATTGGCTTATTGCAAGTGACGTCAACTATATGGATGCACAAAAGAAGTGGGGAGTCAGGTTTAAAAATATCGAAATGCAGGAACTCAGCCAACAAATAGAGGAGGTCAGCAACGACAGGGCTAAGAGAATCGCAGATAATTTTATCAGCGGAGCGGCGTTGATTAAGGAACCGAACGAGAAGGATGTAATAGAAGGGGCAAAGGTCTACTTGGCACTGAAGGCATTGCACGAGGAATATGGATTTGATGCAATGACAGTGCGGTGCTTTGAGCTGCTTCCGAAGCATGGAACTACCGGGTGCCTTGCACTGTCTCTACTGAATAATGAAGATGTGGTATTCGGCTGTGAAGGGGACTGCCAGGGGGTGTTCTCAATGCTGCTTGTGAATATGCTTACCGGGAGCAAAGCCTTCATGGCAAATCCATCCTATATTGATTTTGAAAAAAATGATATAGTATTGGCTCACTGCACAATTCCAACCTGTATGACCGACAAGTATATCATCAGGAATCACTTTGAATCCCGTATAGGAGTTTCTATCCAGGGAATGATTGAGGAGGGTCCTGTGACCCTGTTCAAATGCGGCGGTGCTAAGTTGGACAAGTACTTTGTGGCATCCGGGCGGCTTGTGGATAGTCCTGAGGATGACTACATGTGCAGAACCCAGTTGAAGGTGCATCTGGATGCTGATATCAACTACTTTCTTAAGAATCCGATAGCGAACCACCATCTGGTAATAAAAGGAGATTATGCGGCTCTCATAGACCGTTTTATGAAGGATATGGGCTGCAAGCGGATAATGTAGTATAAAGGCTTCTGGCTACTATGGTCAGCGGCCTTTTTGATTATGAGCTTCGAAGCCCTTCCTAAAACACGCAACTCGAAACACGTAACACGTAACACGTAACCACACCCTATAGGAATACCCTGATCTATTGCCCATTGCCTATCTTTTCGATACATACCTGTTCCCTTCAATATAGAACCTCCAGGGCTTGAGGGCATATTCCCCTGCATAGTCTATGTTAATTCTTGGAGAGGTCTTTATATTGAAGGGTTCATTTTTTATGTCACATAGGTATAGCTTGCTGCTGCACAGATCAAGACCGTTTTCAGCCTTTCCTATGCCCATTGCCATGCATAGCTTTCCCGGCCCGTTGCACAAGCTCAGCTTCTGCCCCACACCTTCAACCGGCTCAACAGCTCTCACCAACACCGCCGATGGCTTATCTGCCTGTTCGGTGACCACATTGAAGCAGTGATACATACCGTAGATTAAGTAGACATATGAGGTTCCTCCAATATGATACATGACCTCATTTCTTTTGGTTTTTCTGCCTCCATAAGAATGGCTGCCCTTATCCTCAGGGCCAATGTATGCTTCTGTCTCCACTATTTTGCAGGCCATTCCATGATCCCCTGTTTCATGGACCAGCAGCTTGCCCAGCAAGTCTTCTGCTACAATCAGGGTGTCTCTTAAATAAAATTTCCTATCAAGCTTTATCATAATTCCTCCCACAAGTGAATTTGTGCTGCTACAAAAATATCATAAGCCTTGGAGGATGTCAAAATTATTTATTTACCTAAGGTAATAATTGACAATGGGGTTTTATTTCGCTATAATATGAAATTGAGACTCAGATTCAAATTGATAGAAATATATAGGGAGGGCTGGTTATGGTAAGGGGGAACTATAACACAAAACAGCGGGAAATAATTATCGACTTTATTCACAAAAACAAAAAAGATCATATAACAGCAGATAGTATAGTAGATCATCTTAAAAATACGGGCAATCCGGTTGGGAAAGCCACTGTATACCGTTTTCTCGACTTGCTTGCAAAGGAGGGTAAGGTGAGAAAATATGGTGGTGTAGAAGGCCTAAGTGCTTGCTATCAATACATTGATAATGATAATTGCCATATGCACTATCATTTGATATGCAATGACTGCGGTAAGCTGTTTCATATTGAATGTACCTACCTTGACAAGGTGGGAGACCATATTTTGAATCATCATTGCTTCAAAATGGATAACTTAAAAACTGTTTTATATGGTACCTGTGAAAAATGTGGTGCTATATAGGGAGAGTACTCTCTATCAAAACATTGTATAAGGAGGATTTTTTAATGTTAAAAAAAATAATTGCGTTATGTATTGTTATGGTACTTTTAGTATTGACTGTTATGGGCTGTTCTTCCACAGAAACAGCACAAAGCGGCAGTGACAGTGCTATAGCAGAAAATAAAAAAATCAGTATTGTTACAACTCTTTTCCCTCAATATGATTTTGCACGCCAGATTGCAGGAGATAAGGCAGATATAATAATGCTCATGCCTGCCGGGGTGGAAAGCCACTCTTATGAGCCTACCCCTGAGGATATTATAAGAATCAATTCCTCAGACTTGTTCATTTATACAGGACAATATATGGAGCCATGGGCACAGCGTATAATTGACGGAATCAGCAATAAAGCTGTTGTTGTGCTCGATGCTTCTACAAATATAGCGTTGGAAAAAGCAGAGGAGCACGAGCATGACGCAGACCATGAAGAGCATGACCACGACCACCAATTTGACCCGCATGTTTGGACAGATCCTAACAATGCTAAGATAATGGTAGATAATATTGCTGTCTCACTTTGTGAGATTGATCCTGCTAATGCAGAATACTATATGAAAAGCGCTATTGATTATAAGGCGAAGCTTGATGATCTGGATAAAGAGTTTAAAGAGATTGTGGAGAATGGCAGCAGAAAGGAAATCATCTTTGGTGGGCGTTTTGCATTTTATTACTTCGCTAAGCAATATGGACTTGAATATGAGGCTGCATATGATTCCTGCTCTACTGAAACAGAACCCAGCATAAAGGTTGTTGCAGGGCTTATAGATGAAATAAGGAAAGAAAAGTTCCCTGTGATTTACTACGAGGAGTTGACTACACCCAAGGTAGCTCAATCAATAAGTGATGAAACAGGCGCAAAAATGCTATTGCTTCACTCCTGCCATAATGTCTCAAAGGATGAATTTAATAATGGAGTTACATATCTGTCACTAATGAAACAAAATGCAGAAAATTTGAAAGAGGGGCTAAAATAATATGATGCAGATTTCCTGCAAAAATGTGTCTGTCAGCTATGAAAACAGACTTGCAATTGACAATGTTGCCTTTGATGTTTCTGCCGGTGATTATATAGCTATAGTTGGTGAAAATGGTTCGGGGAAAAGTACACTTATTAAAGCAATTCTAGGCTTGATAAAGTATAAATCCGGAAGTATAACATTTGAAAACGGAGTAAAACAAACTGAAATAGGATATTTACCACAACAGACTATTGTGCAGAGAGATTTTCCTGCAAGTGTATTTGAAGTAGTGCTTTCGGGTTGTCTGAACAGCAGGGGTATGAATCCTTTTTATTCAAAAAAAGAAAAAACCCGAGTATCCGAAAGCTTGAGAAGGCTTAATATTGAGGAAATCAAGAAAAAGTCCTATCGTGATTTATCCGGGGGACAGCAGCAGAGGGTCCTACTTGCAAGGGCTCTTTGCGCCACAGACAAAATTCTCGTCTTAGATGAGCCTGTAACAGGGCTTGACCCGATTATAACAGCTGAATTTTATACACTCGTTAAAAAGCTTAACCGTGAAAATGATATTACAATATTAATGGTATCACATGACGTAAGCAGCGCTGTGCAAAATTCAGATAAAATTCTGCATATGGGAACCAAAGCCCTGTTCTTTGGAAATACTTCCGACTATCTTTCCAGTAATATCAGCAAAGGCTTTTTAGGAGGTAGTCAGAATGATTAAGCTGTTAACTGAACTTTTATCCTATACATTTATTGTAAGGGCAATAATTGTTGGAAGCTTGGTTTCCCTTTGTGCGGCACTGCTTGGAGTCAGCCTTGTACTAAAGCGCTACTCAATGATAGGTGACGGACTTTCCCATGTAGGCTTTGGTGCATTATCAGTTGCTATGGCAATGAACATGGCGCCCTTGCAAGTGTCGATTCCAGTAGTAGTTGCAGCCGCATTTTTGCTGCTTAGAATAAGTGAAAACAGCAAGATCAAAGGAGATGCGGCAATTGCACTTATTTCAAGCAGCGCCCTGGCAATCGGTATTATTGTGACTTCTATTGTCAGCGGTATGAATACTGATGTATGCAACTATATGTTCGGCAGCATCCTTGCCATGAGCAAGAGTGATGTATATATGAGCGTTGTACTGTCAATAGTTGTACTTACCTTGTTTATCATATTCTACAATCGGATTTTCGCCGTTACCTTTGATGAGAACTTCGCAAAGGCCACAGGCACAAAGGCGGATAACTATAATATGCTTATTGCCTTATTAACAGCAATTACAATAGTTGTAGGCATGCGGATCATGGGTACCATGCTTATTTCAAGCCTGATAATTTTTCCGGCTCTTACATCGATGCGTGTTTTTAAAAGCTTTAAGAGTGTGGTAACAAGCTCTGCTATAATTTCTATAATCTGTTTCCTGGCAGGAATTGTTGTATCCTTTGCCTTCTCGCTTCCTGCCGGTGCAAGTATAGTTGTTGTTAACATTTTAAATTTTGGAGCATTTTCAGCTTTGGGACTTGTTTTAAAAAGGTCATAGGGGGATAGGTATGAGGAAAAAAATTAAAGTTATATTGATCTTCTTTATAAGTATATCTGTAATGTTCGGATGTGCCGGTAAAAATGACGGTGTTCCTGCAGAGTCCGCTATCCGGGAACAAAATGCTCCGGCTGCTGTAGAAGAAGCTTTGGAAGAAGAAATTGTGGAAATAAAAGAGAAAATGTTTATAACCCAGATAAATGATATCTATCTGAATCCGGATGATTACATGGGTAAAAAAATAAAGCTTGAGGGTTTCCATACTATAGTTGAAGTAGATGGTGAAACGGTACATGGGGTTATCCGTAATGGTCCGGGCTGCTGTGGAAATGATGGAGTCGCCGGATTTGAGTTTGTTTGGGATGGCGAATACCCCAAGGACAATGATTGGCTTAGTGTCACCGGATACCTTGAAATTGTGAATGAAGACGGGATAGACTATATGCATCTTAATGCAACAGAGCTTGAAGTGCTGGCAGAGCGCGGAACAGAATTTGTGGTGAATTAGGCGGATTATTAGCAAAGAACTTAATGTGAAATTTTTTGACTTATTAATATTTACGTGCTATAATCAACCCAGAAAAATTAATAATTAATATCAGGTGTCCGTAAAGGATGAAAAGGGAAAGCGGTTAGAATCCGCTGCAGCCCACCGTTACTGTGAAGCTGATGAAACCTGTAAGCAAGTCGATACTTGCAGTCACTGATTAAAATCGGGAAGGTACAGGGAGTAAATTGAAGCTAAGCCAGGAGACCTGCCTGATATTTGCAAATTCTTTCGGAGGGAAAGATAAATGCGTATGGAAGTAGATTAATTGCTTTTGTAACATACAATTGGAACCTCTTTTGGAGGTTCCAATTTTTTTATTGCAATACTTGCTATAAAGGGAGCATATGAGATGAAATCGGTACTGATAACAGCACCCGCAAGCGGCAGTGGAAAGACAACCCTCACCATGGGAATTCTCAGGGCTATGAAAAATATGGGACTTGATGTTTGTGCATTTAAAACAGGCCCTGATTATATTGACGGAGCTTTTCTTGGAAAAGCCTGCAAAGGCAGAAACGGCAATCTGGATATGCACCTGCAGGGCAAGGAGGGACTTTTATCGGCATTTTCAATGGCAGCTGCAGATTACTGTGTAATAGAGGGAGCTATGGGTTATTTTGACGGGATATATAACACATGTATAAACTCCAGCTATGATATTTCGAAGGAATTGGGCATCAATTCCATCCTGGTATATACGCCCAAGGGAGAGATGTTCTCAGCAATACCAAAGATAAAAGGAATGGCTGAGTTCGAGGCTTCAAATATCAAAGCCGTAATATTTAACAATATCAGTGAGAAATATTATGAAATGCTCAAAGAAGCCGTGGAAAAGCATACCAAGCTAAAAGTATTGGGTTTTTTACCCCCAATGGATGCTGTGGAGCTTAAAAGCCGCCATCTTGGATTAGTTCAGAGTATTGAGCTTGAAGACATTGACTTCCAAATCGAAGAGATTTCCAAAATGGTAAGCACTAATATTGACCTTGATGGAATTATAAAGTTAATGACAGATATCAATACAAGCAGAGAGACGGCAATCGGAAAATATGATGTAACAGTAGCTATTGCAAAGGATAAAGCATTTTCCTTCTACTATAGTGAGAACCTCAGTCTTTTGGAGGCGGCTTGTGACGTAACCTGCTTCTCACCCCTGGAAGATAACAATTTGCCGCGATGTGACCTGTTATATCTGGGTGGAGGATATCCTGAGGTTTTTAAGGAGGAGCTGGCAAAAAACAAAGCCATGCTCAGTTCAATAAAGGAATACAGTCAAAGGGGTGGTTATATTTATGCTGAGTGCGGGGGCTTCATGTACCTTACGGACAGCATTGATGGAGAAGCGATGGTTGGGGTATTTCCAGGACAAAGCATGCTGACCGAAACTCTGCAAAACTTTGGATATATGGATATTGAGCTTAAAGCTGACTGCATGCTGGGAAAGAAGGGGGACAAGATAACCGCCCATGAGTTTCACAAGTCTGTTACAGATGTAAAGGACGATAAAATATTTGCCATATCAAAGACTATGGGCAATAAAAAGTGGGAAGGCGGATATATACATAAGAACACTTATGGAGGCTATCCCCACATCAGCTTTATAGGCAACCTGCAGGTATTAAAGAATATTTTAAACAGCATAGAGAGGAACAGGTGAATTGTTATGTATTTAAAAAATCCTGAAGCCATTGAAGCGAAAAGTATGGAAATCATTGACCAGGGAATGAACACCGGAGATTTCGACAGGCAGGAGCTGAAGGTAATAAAGCGGACCATACATACTACCGGGGACTTTGATTATCAAAATATAATAACGATTAAAAAAGGCTCAATCCATGCCGGAATATCAGCGATAAAATCCGGCTGCAGAATAGTGACTGATACTAAAATGGCCTTCTCCGGTATAAACAAGAGAAGCTTGGAGGCGGCAGGCTGCAGTATAGACTGTTACATAAGCGAAGAGGAGATTTACAGAATCGCGATGGAAAAGCAGATAACCCGGTCAATGGCAGCCATGGATCATGCTGCCGAGACCGGAGTGGATATATTTGTTATAGGGAATGCACCAACAGCACTTTTTAGAATAGGTGAGCTGATAAGTGAAGGCAGGGTTTCTCCCAAGCTCATTGTAGGGGTACCTGTGGGCTTTGTAGGAGCGGCAGAGTCCAAAGAATATATAAGAAGGTTTGAGGTTCCATCGATTACGACAGTGGGAACAAAAGGAGGCAGCAATGTAGCGGCTGCAATTATGAATGCTTTGATTTACATGGCGGTGGGTAGAGATGCATGATCTTTTTGTGATTAAGGATGGAAAGAAGCTAAGGTGCGGGTATACAACCGGAAGCTGCGCCGCTGCAGCTGCCAAGGCAGCAGCGAATATGCTTGTTACCGGTGAGAAAATTGATCATATAGACATTGAGATTCCTGCAGGCATAAAACTGGAGCTTCAAGTATGCAAGCCCTGTATAGAAGAAAAATACGCAAGCTGCTGCATTGTAAAGGATGCGGGAGATGACCCGGATGTTACTGATAAGCTTGAGATATATGCCCGTGTAAGCAGACGGGCTGACGGAGTAATCAATATTGACGGGGGGGAAGGCATAGGCACAATTACCCGCAGGGGCTTCTGGGGAGAGGCAGGTCAAGCTGCAATAAATCCTGTTCCCAGAAAGATGATAAAGGAAGAGTTGAATAAAATTTCTCAGTGTGGTTTTAATGTGGTCATATATGCTCCAGAGGGTACAGAAATTGCAAAAAGAACCTTCAATGAGAATATTGGAATTGAGGGAGGGATATCTATAATCGGAACATCCGGAATTGTTGAGCCAATGTCAGAGGATGCTTTGAAGAAAACAATTTATCTTGAGGTTGATTCCGCATACGACAGTGGAGTTGAAGAGCTTGTCTTATTTCCCGGGAATTACGGAGAAAAGGTAGTAAAGGATCTAAAGCTGGGGGGAAGAGGGATCAAGATATCCAACTTTATCGGGGATACTCTGTCATACATTAATGAGAAGGGCTTTAAAAGTATTACATTAGTGGGACACATCGGTAAGCTGTGCAAGCTTTCCATAGGGGTCTTCAATACTCACAGCAAAACATGTGATGTGCGTATTGAGGCTTTTGTATACTACCTTGCTCTCCATGGAGCATCTCTGCAGCTTCTGAAAAACATAAACGGCTGCAAGACCTCAGAGGAAGCAGTAAAGTTAATTATAGAAACAGGTAATGAAAAGATATTCCCAGCTATGATAAAAGGCTGTGAAGATAGAATTAGAAGATATTTGAAGCACAGCAATTTATCCATTAAAGTAATAATGTATTCCATGGACTATGGGGTATTGGGAGGTAACAATGATTAGTCTTGTGGGTATGGGTCCCGGAAGTATGAAGCATATAACGGTAGAAGCAATAGAGAGAATAAAAGAGGCAGACAGAGTCTTGGCTTTTGGAAGAATCGCAAGAACAGCTAAAGAGATAAGAACAGATATCCGGGTGATAAATAAAGTGGATGAAGTGCCTGGAATGCTGGAAGCAGGAATGAATACAGTTATTCTGGCCTCCGGGGATCCGTGCTTTTATGGTATATTGGACTTTCTTCAAAAGCAAGGAATTAATATAGATGAAGTAGTACCGGGACTTTCTTCCATCCAATACATGATGGCGAAGCTGAAAAAAAGCTGGCATGATGCAGCTCTTATAAGCTTTCACGGAAGAGAAGCCGGGCTTCAAAGCATCAAAGAATATAAGACAGCTATAATTCTTGCGGACAGCAAACATACACCCGGTTATATATCCTGTTGTCTCAGGGATAACGGGTTAAAGGGGAAAATATATGCGGGCTTTAATTTATCTTATGATGACGAGCGTATAGCAGAAAAAAGAATAGGCGAAGAAATCGAGGATATAAGCACATTAGCACTGGTGGTGATAGAAAATGAAATGGATTAGAGATGAGGAATTTATCAGAGGAGCTGTCCCCATGTCGAAGTTTGATATAAGAGTTATAGCTCTGGCGCTGCTTGATATTGATAAAGGAGACATATTTCTGGATGTAGGTGCAGGAACAGGCTCCTTATCGGTGCAGGCGTCACTTCTGGGAGCTGAGGTGTATGCGGTGGAGAAGGAACAGGAGGGAGTAGAGCTGATAAGAAAAAATGCCGGTAAGTTCGGCGCAGAAATAAACATTATTCAAGGTACTGCTCCTGATGCCCTGGATTCTGTTAATAGCTTCAATAAATGCTTTATAGGCGGAAGCAGTGGAAAGCTTGTGCAAATTGCGGATGAAACAGATAAAAAGCTTTCAAATGGCGGTGTGTTGGCTGGAAGCTTCATCATTCCCGAAAATATGGTAGAGCTGAAGAGAATATTGATGGAAAAGAAGTATTCCGGGATTGAAGTGAGGCTTATACAAGCCTCCATTATTGAAGGAATGGGACTTATGAAGGCAAATAATCCTATTTTTCTTATAAAGGGGAAAAAGCCATGAAAATGATATATGGAATAGGCGTCGGGCCTGGAGACAAAGAGCTGATAACTCTGAAAGCATACAGGATTATCAGAACCTGCGACTGCGTCTTTATACCGGAGAGCAAGGGCGATAGTCTTGCAGGCATTATCTCCCATGAATACATAAAGGATAAGAAAGTAGTTGAACTGAGCTTTCCTATGAAGGAAGACAATCAATTGCGTTATAAGCAAGCAGCACAAACAATAAATGAAGTTTTGAAGGATGATGAGGCAGGAGTTTTTCTTACTCTCGGTGATCCGATGACATACAGCACTTATAGCTATTTGATGAAGGAGCTTGCTGATATAAAGATAACAACTGAAACAATACCGGGTATCACTTCTTTCAATGCGGCAGCTTCTGTATTGGGACTCCCGGTTGCTCTGCGGGATGAAAGCTTTTATATGGCCGATGGAAATATTGATGAGGAAATACTTAAAAGGGTTGATACAGTGTGTATTTTGAAGGTTAGCAAGGATAAGGAGAATATAATAGGCAAGCTGGAGCAGTACGGTTTCAGCTATGCATATGTAAAAAGATGTACCCAGGCAGGTCAGAAAATAATATACGACAGGCAGGAAATGCTGGAGGACAATGATTACATGTCCCTGATATTTGCAAGGAAGGCAGGTCAGAAATAATGCAAATGTCATCCTGAATAGGATTGTCATTCTGAACGCAGTGAAGAATCTTGACCCTTAAAGTATACCCAAGAGTATTTGCCTGGGTTATTCTCACAGGCATAAGATTCCTCGCAGGCTCGGAATGACACCGGCAAGGTATTGTAGTAATTTTAAATGTTTTTCGCGAAACGCATTGGAGGTCTTAAGATGATTTATTTCATAGGAGCCGGTCCGGGAGATGTGGATTTGATAACTGTAAAGGGCAGAAGAATATTGGAGGCAGCTGATGTTGTCATTTATGCCGGATCTCTGGTCTGGAATGCACATCTGGAGTTTTGCAAAAAGGAATGCGAGGCATATAATAGTGCTTCAATGACTTTGGAAGAAGTAATTGAGGTTATGCTGGAGTCGGAGACCGGGGGGAAAACAACTGTAAGGCTTCATACGGGGGACCCCACTATTTATGGTGCTATAAGAGAACAGCTGGATTGTCTCCGGGAGCATAATATACCATATGAAGTCATACCGGGAGTAAGCTCATTCACAGCCGGCTGTGCGGCTATAAAAAGAGAATTTACCTTGCCGGGTGTCAGCCAGACAGTGATAATTACAAGGCTGGAAGGCAGGACACCTGTTCCTGAGGCTGAGAGCTTGGAGCTTTTAGCGGCGCATAAATGCTCTATGGCTATTTTCCTTTCTGTGCAGGATATGGAAAAGATAGTTGAAAAGCTTGCCAAGGGCTATGAAAGCTATGATGTGCCTGTGGCAGTTGTTTATAAAGCCACCTGGCCGGAGCAGAGGATAATATACGGAACACTTCGGAACATTGCAGACAAGGTTAGGAATGAGGGTATCAGCAATTTCTCTCAGATTCTGGTGGGTAACTTTATTGAGGGAGATTATGAGAGGTCCCTTTTATATCATCCTGATTTCAGCCACGCTTTCAGGGAGGGCGGCAAATGAAGCTGGCCTGTATAGCTTTTACATCATCAGGTATTGAGATTGCAAACAGGATTAAGAGTAATGAGAGCTTTGAAGTTGATATATTTGACAAGCACAGCTATAAGGAGCAGCTTGATAGTATTTTCAAACAATACAGATATATATTATTTATATCCTCCACAGGGATAGCCGTAAGGCTGTCTTCGTCATTTCTCCGTCATAAGGCAGCTGACCCTGCAATTGTTGTAGTGGATGATTTGGGGAGATTTTCAATAAGCCTTGTTTCGGGCCATTTGGGAGGAGCTAATGAGTTGGCATTAAAGCTTTCTGAAATATTGGGCTGTCAACCCATAATAACAACTGCCTCAGACGGAAGAGCAATTGAGGCTGTCGATATTTTTGCAAAGGCCAACGGCCTATTTATAGAGAGCTTGGAGGCTGCAAAGAAAATAACAGCTATGATGATAGAAAATAAGAAAATAAGGCTGGAATCCGAGGTTAAGCTCCAATTAGGCTATGATAATATATCTGATGTTGATTATGAAGCTTCAGTCATTGTAAGCTCCAAGCTGAGAATATCCTCAGAGAGGCCTTGCTGTATATTGCGACCCCGGAACATTAATATTGGAATTGGCTGTAAGCGTGGAAAAACTAAAGAAGATATATTGAAGGCTGTAGATCAAGTATTTGACATGTATGATATAAGCAAAAGAAGCATAAAAGCAGTAGGGACAGTTGACATAAAGAGCGATGAGTCAGGAATTATAGAAGCCTGCAAAGAGCTTGGCTGCAGTATGAGGATATTCGGCAGGGAAAGTATTGCGAAAATAGAAGGTCTGTTTGCATCCAGCGATTTTGTAAAGTCAAAAATAGGAGTCTCATCAGTGTGTGAGCCCTGCGCTCACCTTTTGGGGGGGAAAATAATAGTACCCAAAACCGGCATAAATGGAATAACAATTGCTATATCCAAGGAGGAATGAAATGGCTAAGGTTTATGTTGTAGGTATTGGCCCCGGGGACAAGGAGCATATGACTCTAAAAGCCCTGAAAACGATTAGTAAGTGTGATGTAATTATTGGATATACATTTTACATAGAATTGATCAAGGATTTAATAGATGGGAAAAAGATAATCAAGACAGGTATGAAGGGTGAAATAGAAAGGTGCAGAATAGCTGTTGAAGAGGCCAGAAAGGGCCTGGATACATGTATTGTAAGTACCGGGGATCCGGGACTTTATGGCATGGCCGGACCGGTACTTGAACTGGCAGAGGATATTGAGGTCGAGATTATTCCGGGAGTTACATCCTCCTTTTGCGCCGCTGCCGAGGCAGGAGCCCCGATAATGCATGATTTCTGCACTATAAGCTTAAGCGATTTGCTGACCCCATGGGAGATAATTGAAAAGAGGCTGCATATGGCGGCAAGCGCAGATTTTGTAATCGCTTTATATAATCCCAAAAGCAAGGGGAGACCGGAGAATATCAATCAAGCAATAGGTATTATTTTAAATTATATGAAGCCGGAAACACCGGCAGCTCTGGTTAAGAATGCGGGAAGAGAAGGAAATGACAGGTGTATAGTAACTTTAGATACTATTGATTATGATTTCATAGATATGATGACTGTAGTAATCATCGGTAACAGCAACACCTATATAAAGGCTGGAAAAATGATTACACCTAGGGGGTATTCCCTTTGATATGGGTAATAGGCGGAACCAGCGAGGCTAAGAAATTAATAAGTCTGCTTAGGGGCAAAAAGGAATTCGTTGCAACCGTAGCGACTTATAGCGGTGCAGAAATGCTTCAGGATCGGCAGGTGATAGTTGGAAGAATGAGCTATAGTGAGATGGTGCAGTTCATAAAAGATAAATCCATAGACACTGTAGTTGATATGTCTCATCCCTATGCTCTGGAAGTAACACAAAATGCAAAAACAGCCAGTGAAGAGACAGGTGCAGCTTATATAAGGTTTGTAAGAAGAAGCTCGGATATGGAAGCTTGTATATTTGTCGAATCAGTGGAAAGGTGCGTTTCATACCTTGAAAGTGTGGAGGGTTGTGTGCTTTTTACTACAGGAATAAAAAATATTAAGGATTTTGAAAAGGCCAGAGGTACAAACCGTTTTGTTTACAGAGTATTGCCCTCTATTTTCAGTATTCAGCAGTGTGTGCAATGCAGCATCAGGATGGAGGATATAATAGCAATCCTTGGGCCTGTATCGGAGGATATGAATTATCAGATGTTTAAGGAGTATAACGCTGATTATGTAGTAATGAAGGATAGCGGCAAAGAGGGAGGCACCCTGGAAAAAATAAACGCCTGCAAGAGGTTGGGCATAACTCCCGTAGTAATTTTAAGGCAATGTGAGGAAAAAGGAATTGAAGATATGGATGAATTGATAAAGGCTCTAAGGGGAAGTTGGCAATGAACGATAGCATAAGTCGATATAAAAGGAAAAAAATGAAGCATGCGATAGTCGGGGTGATTTTTCTTTTCGTTTTATGTGCATTGCTGATTTCTATGGTCAGCCTCGGAGCGATGAATATAAGCCTGATCACGACTTGGAATGTGCTGCTTGCAAAGCTTGCAGGAAGTGAAAAGCTGCTTGAGGGAATAAAACCCAATATAGTTTCGGTGGTATGGGATATACGCCTGCCGCGCATCATCTGCGGTATATGCGTCGGAATGGGACTGGCCATGGCAGGGACGATATTTCAGTCGCTGCTGCAAAATCCTCTGGCCGACCCGTACACTCTGGGGGTTTCTACAGGAGCGGCTTTTGGCGCAAGCCTGGCGATATTTATTAATATTATGTACGGCATAATTGTGCCTGTTCCTCTTTTCGCATTTGCTTTTGCGTTTATTACGCTGCTTATGGTGATTCTTATTGCAGGCAGAGGAAGAGGGCAGCCCTCTTCCAATCTGATTATTGCGGGTATTATTGTAAGTGCCGTTTTATCTTCCGGCATCAGCTTCATTAAAATGCTTTCCGGCGAGAATGTCGGTGCAATTGTATTCTGGCTTATGGGCAGCCTGTCCTCAAGGTCGTGGAAGGAAGTGGCACTGATTTTGCCCGCCTTGTGCATCAGTGGAGGGATAGCGTTTCTGTTCTCAAAGGATTTGAATGCCATGGCCATGGGTGATAAAAATGCGGTAGCTTTGGGTGTAAATACCAAACGGCTGCGACTGCTGTACCTTATTCTAGGTTCGTGGATTACGGCGGCCTGTGTGTCCGTATGCGGAATCATAGGTTTTATCGGATTGATAGTGCCCCATATGCTCCGATTCTGGTTTACATCGGATAATCGTGTGCTCATACCGCTTTCCGCCCTGATGGGAGGAATGCTTCTAAGCATTGCCGACAATGCGACCCGGCTTCTTACAACAAGTGAAATTCCCGTAGGCGTTTTGACGACGCTTATAGGTGGGCCGTTTTTTATCTATATATTTACAAAGCGGCGGAAGGGGGCAGGAGATGAATAATATGGAAGCATTCCCACTGCTGGTCCTTGAGAATATTGCCTTTGCTTATGGGGCAAGGCCTGTGCTGAAAAACATCAGTTTTTCAATAGATAAGGGAGAATATCTGTCGATTGTGGGTCCCAACGGCAGCGGTAAAACAACACTGCTTCAAATCATGTGCGGCTATTTCGGACCGGGAAAGGGAATTGCTTATTATCGGGGCCAAAATGTGCATAAAATGAGCATCAGGGAGAGGGCAAAGCATTTTGCGGTAGTTTACCAGCAGCATGGCATCCGCTTCCCCTATACCTGCCTTGAAATGGTGATTATGGGGCTCCATCCGCACCGTGCCATATTTGAACCCCTTGGGGATGAAGCACTTTTCCAGGTTGAACAGGTAATGCGCCTGACGGATACCTTCCGCTTCGCCGATAAGCTCATTACGCAGATAAGCGGAGGGGAGCTGCAGCGGGTGATGCTTGCAAAATCCATAGTGCAAAAGCCGAAGGTATTGTTCCTGGATGAGGCTATGTCCGGCCTGGATATCTGTGCCAGGATAAGCATGACAAAAATATTAAAGGGGCTGATTGAGGAGCAGGGGATTACTGTTGTGGTAATCAACCATGATTTGAACACAGCCTACCGCTTCAGCAGCAGGATCATTGCTCTTCACGAGGGCAGGGTTGTGGCGGCAGGACCACCTGAACAGGTAATGACAGAGGAATTTTTTGAAGATGTGTTTGACGTGAAGGTTGAAATCCTGGGAAAAAAAGGTTTCTTCATTCACGATAATATAATCAAACAAGAAAGAGAGAGGGAAATAAAATGAAAAAACTATTAGTATTTATGCTATCAATTGTTATGTGCACAGCAGCATTGGCAGGCTGTGCGGTACCGGTCTCCGCAAATAATGAAGAGGCTGAGGCAACTGCGGTGGGAGATGCATCAAAGAAGGCGATTCTTGTCGTCAGCTTTGGCACCAGCTATAATGATACCCGTGAGAATACCATAGGAGCAATCGAAAAGCAGATTGCCTCCCAATATCCGGATTATGAAGTACGTCGCGCCTTCACCAGCCAGATCATCATCGACAAGCTCTCAAGCCGTGACGGGCTTCAAATAGACAATCTGTCCCAGGCAATGAACCGCCTTGTTGCAGACGGCATAGGCACGCTTATCGTCCAGCCTACTCATGTGATGAACGGTTATGAATATGAAGAGATGATGGCGGCTGTTTCTCCGTATAAAGACAAATTTGCCGATGTTAAATACGGCTCACCGCTGTTAACCAGTGTTGAAGATTATGAGGAAGTCATTGCCGCCCTTACTGCCGACCTTGGAAATATCCCGGAGGGCGAAGCGATCGTGTTCATGGGCCACGGCACGGAGCATTACGCCAACGCTACCTATTCCGCACTGGATTATATGCTTAAGGACCTGGGGTACAAGAATATATTCGTAGGTACGGTTGAATCCTATCCGTCTCTTGATACCGTTCTCAAAAAGGTCGACGAGTACGGTGCAAGGAAAGTAACTCTTTTGCCGCTGATGATCGTTGCAGGTGACCATGCAACAAATGATATGGCGGGGGATGAGGAGGACTCGTGGAAAAACGCCTTCAAGTCAAAGGGCTATGAAGTTAACTGCGTACTCAAAGGTCTGGGTGAATACCAGGCAATAAGAAATATCTATTCGGAGCACGTCGGTGCAGCTATCAATGGTAAAGCGGAATAATTTGTCGGGAGGTTACTCAGGTGAAAAAGAAAAGTATAAGCTTGTGTCTTGCTGCAGTATTGTTGTTCGCAGTATTGCTCACCGCATGCGGAAGAACAGCAGGGCCAATTCCGGCACAGACTGCAGCTCAAGGTGATTACGCGGCAGTATCCGCTATAAGTTTTACGGACGATGACGGCAGGAAAATCAATATTGAGGCTCCATGTGAGAGAATTATTTCACTTTATTCCGCACATACGGAGAATCTGTATGCCCTAGGTGCAGGGGATAAGCTGATAGGAGCCCATTCAACCTCTACATATCCGGCGGAGGCGGCATTTCTGGATATCTATGACTATAACGGGGATCCTGAAAAGGTCATAGCGGCAGAACCGGACCTGGTGCTGATCCGTCCTTTTATTACCAGAAGGTCGCCGGATTTTATATCTGCACTTGAAAAAGCGGGCATATTGGTTGTCAGTCTTTACCCTGAAAGCTTTGATGAATTCGATGATTACATAAACAAGCTTGCCATGCTCACAGGCACTGAGCAAAAAGCCCGGCAGGAGCTTGCCGCGTTTTATGGCAATATTGAGACGATTACAGCACAAACAAGGAGCATTAAGGACAAAAAATCTATATTCTTTGAATCGACAGAAGCCAATTTGAGGACGGTTACGCCCGATTCCATGCCTGCAATTGCAATTGAGCTTGCGGGAGGAATCAATGTGGCAGCAGATGCCGTGCCGGTGGAGGAAGGCAGCTCCATTGCTTCCTTTGGAGATGAAAGGATACTCAGCCTTGCAGAGAAAATTGACGTGTATGTTTCGCAGCGGGGTGCAATGAACGCAGGAGGGGACGAGCGAAGCATAGTTTCACGTCCGGGCTTCAGTACAATAAAAGCTATTGCAGAAGGCAAGGTATTTTTAATCAACGAGAAAATTATTTCCTCCCCGACCTTCCGGTATTACAAAGGGGTAAAAGAGCTGGCCCGGTATATGTATCAAGAAGTTATGGATTCTCTGGATGCTTATATGAAAAATGATAAAGCCACCAGGCGGGATTTTGCAAATATTGTAGTCAGGAGCATGCACCTGCCCATATATATTCCCTATTCTTCCAAGTATTATCAGGAGGAGCATAAGGGGCACACTTATGGAATGTTCAAGGATGTTCCCTGGACTGACGTGGACTTTGACTACATAGAGACTGCAGTCTTATCCGGATATATCCCATGGGAAAAGGGAAGTGAAGGAGAATACTTCAAGCCGGATGAGCCCGTTACGAGGGAAGAGCTTGCCCAGGCAATTTTCATTATGGGAGAATTTTCAGGCAAGAACAGTAATTATGAGATTGCCGATTTGTCTGAATGCAATAATACCAGAATTGTTCAGACTCTGGTGGACAATGGCGTATTTGTCTTAAAGGATGGGTGCTTTGAGCCGGATAAAGAGGTGACGATGCAGGAGATTGTGGATGCGCTGCTCTTTGTGAAGTAGCAGTACCCCCATTTTGCAGCGTATTTAAAAGCGACAGGCATTTTTATATGCTTGTCGTTTTTTTATGATTGCTATATAATAAGTTTAATATATTAGAGGCTATGGGGGTATTATAAGGAGGGTAAAATATGCAGGATAACAGTAGAATAAATGTAGAAGACAGGGATATATTCTATAAGATAATGCTTGTGAGACTTGAAGGGCTCCTTTCAAGTGAATCCGACTGGCTTGCCAACCTGTCAAATGCTGCTGCTTTACTATACACGAATCTTGAGGACATCAACTGGTCAGGCTTTTATTTTATGAAAAAGGGAGAGCTGGTACTAGGTCCTTTTCAAGGGAAGACAGCCTGTACGAGAATAAAATCTGGCAAGGGGGTATGCGGAACAGCTGTGGCTGAGATGAAGACCCAGCTTGTGCCGGATGTTCATTTGTTCCCGGGGCATATTGCCTGTGACTGTGCATCGAATTCTGAAGTCGTGGTACCTGTAATCAAGGATGGAATAGTATATGGGGTATTGGATATAGACAGCCCGACGGTAAACAGATTTGATGAGTTGGATGCCAAATACCTTCAGCTTTTTGTAGATAAACTCAATAAATACATAGATTGGAATCAAATTCACTAAGGAGGAGTATGGATGGACAGAACAAAAGCATTGGAAATACTCAATAAGCACTTGACTACAGAGCATTTGGTAAAGCATTCCTACGCTGTGGAAAGTGTTATGAGGGCACTGGCCAGGAAGCTGGAGCCGGAAAAAGAAGAATTGTGGGCAATGACAGGCCTGCTGCACGATTTGGATGCTGATATCATTGACTACAGGAACCATCCCGCACTGCATGGCCCTAAAGCGGTAGAACTGTTAAAAGAAGAAGGCTTCGGAAACGAGGAAATGTATCATTCCATATGTGCGCATAATTCAGATACAAAGGTGCCGATACAGAGCAAGATGGATCGGGCAATATATGCAGGAGACCCTATAACAGGCTTTATTACTGCAATTACTCTGGTATACCCTGATAAGAAGCTCTCAAGCGTAAAAGTAAAATCCATTACAAAGAGAATGGATGAGGTAAGATTTGCCGCAGGTGCCGACAGAAATGCAATGCGCTCAATAGAAAAGCTGGGGATACCTTTTGCCGAGTTTGCAGAAATATCCCTCAAGGCAATGACTGAAATAGCAGATGATTTGGGACTTTAGGATAAAAGCAGAAGAATGCGCAGCATTCTTCAGACACTAGTCGCTAGATTCTAGTCGCTAGGATTAGGGTAGGCCTCCGAAGACTGGGCTAAGCCTATACCCATAAGGAATACCAAGAAATCTAGAGACTAGTGTCTCGTGACTAGTGACTGAAAAATGCGACAGCGTCGTATTTTTCTACTTATGCATTATACAACTTTTCGTAATATTCCTTCAGCATCCGTTCCATTGAGAATTGATATCTTGTGGAGTTGATGCTGTTTTTCATCATATCTGTCCATTTGTCCCTGTTACCGTAATAAGTGGGCAAAACTTCATCAAGTAATACTTTATACAGTGACTGCAGGTCATGTCTGTCCTGCTCCTCAATATCGCTGCTCTGGAAGGCATCACCTACCTGCCAGCCGTTTACTCCGTGCCGGCAGGCTTCCGGCCACCAGCCATCCAGAATGCTTAGATTCAATACTCCGTTCATTGCTGCCTTCATACCGGAAGTGCCGCTGGCTTCATTAGGCCTTCTCGGGTTGTTCAGCCATATGTCGGAGCCTCTTGTCAGCATCTTCCCAATTTCCATATCATAGTTTTCGAGAAAAACAACTGCATTTGGATATTTCTTCGACATGGAGACAAGGTTGCCAATGATTTGCTTGCCCATATCGTCAAGGGGATGGGCTTTGCCTGAGAACACTATCTGCAGCTTGCCATTTTCCAGCAGCGGTCCTACCACAGCCTCATCACTGAATATGAAATTGCTTCTTTTATAAGGCGCGGCTCTTCTTGAAAAACCTACAAGCAATATATCAGGATCAAGCAGTGCACCTGTACGCTCTCTTATAAACTCAATCAGCTTCTCCTTGTTTTTCATATGAATGTCCCAGAGTCTTCCACTGCCATCAGCAGCAGCCAATATGTCAGAATCCACCCAGGTAGGTACATGGATGGCATTTGTTATGCCTACTATTGGCTTGGGGTAATCCACATGCTCCCACATTTTATTGGCCGTTTCCCCATGAAGGGCTGCTACGGCGTTTGACTTCTTGCTCACTCTTAATGCTGCAACTGTCATATTAAAGGGGTTGCCGCCTATATGGACCATTTGCTCGGAAGTGAGGCCGTTAAATGCTCCCATATATTGAAGTCTGTCCATATAATGCTCTTCGTTTCCCTGTCTTATTGGAGTATGGGTAGTGAAAACCACTTGCTTTCTTATGGTATCCAGAGCCTCCGGAAAATTAAGGCCCCCCTCCAGCTTTTCTCTGATAAGCTCAAGAGCCGCAAGAACTGCATGACCTTCATTGAAGTGATATATATCTACACTTATTCCAAGCGCCCGTAAAGCTTTAACTCCACCGATTCCCAGAACCATTTCCTGGGCAATCCGTTCCTCACCGAACCATCCATAAAGCTGTCCTGTGATCCAGGCATCCTCGTTCTCCGGAATATCAGTATCCAGAAGATATATATCGGCATTACCAAATTTATTGACCTTCCATACCTTGCAGTCAACATTTCTTTGCCTTATATTTACTGTGACCTTTACACCCGTATCCTCAAGAAAATCATAACTGTAGTTATGATATGAATCAAAGGGCTTGCTGTCTTTTCCTATCATTTGGTCTCCATAGCCTTGCTTCCATTTGAGACCTATGCCGATTATGGGCATGCTGTAGTCTTTAGCTCCCTTAAGGTAATCCCCGGCAAGTATTCCAAGTCCTCCGGCATACATTTTGAAACTGGTGTCCAAGCCATATTCCATACAAAAATATGCTACGGCCGGTAAATCATTGTGCATAGTTTATTATACCTCCCTGACAAATCTGAGTGAATCTAATATCCCAATTTTATACCAAAAGCAGATAATATACAATTGCCCGGTATAGAATAGTAAAAGCACTTCTGCCTCCCTGATGCATAACGTGCCAGTCTTATCTTTGATCAATCTATTTTTGATAATATAATATAATAATTATATAATAGGACTATGCATAATATTGCTTTGGGGGTAATAAGATGAAATTTGATAGAGAAAGCGGGATACTTCTGCATATAACATCGCTTCCTTCAAGATATGGTATTGGTGAACTGGGTAGTGAGGCATACAGATTTGTGGATTTTCTGGTCCGCAGCAGGCAGAAGCTTTGGCAAATACTGCCCCTTGGGCCTGTGGGATATGGTGAGTCTCCTTATCAATGTTTTTCTGCCTTTGCAGGAAACACCATGCTGATAAGCATTGAAAAGCTTATTGAGTGGAGGCTATTGGATCAGGAGGATGCAGGAGTAACGCCGGATTTCGATGCAAGGGGTGTGGAGTTTGACAGAGTAAGGGTTTTTAAAGAAAACTTGTATAGGAAGGCATATGCGAGCTTCAAAGCAGCTGGAACAGACAAAGGTTATGATAGGTTTTCAGAGGAGAATAAATATTGGCTTGATCAGTTTTCGCTTTTTATGGCTCTGAAGGAGTATTTTGGAGGTATTCCGTGGAACCTATGGGAAAAAGGAATAGCTTTCAGGGATTCCGGGGCACTGGAATATTACAAGGATAAGCTTGCCCGGGAAATTGAATATCAAAGGTTTCTTCAGTACATGTTCTTCAGCCAGTGGCATGAGCTTAAGGCGTATGCCAATAAGCAGGGGGTAAAGATTATTGGTGACCTGCCTATATTCGTATCCTATGACAGCTGTGATGCCTGGTCCCAGCGCACATTGTTCGAACTGGATGAAGCAGGGAATCCTGCGAAGGTGGCGGGGGTCCCTCCTGATTATTTCAGTGAGACGGGTCAATTCTGGGGAAATCCTCACTACAAGTGGGATGAGATGGAGAAGGATGATTTCAAATGGTGGAGGGACAGACTGGACTTGATGCTTAAAGTAGTTGATATTATAAGAATTGACCATTTCAGGGGCTTTGAAAGATACTGGGAGATTCCCGGGGGAGAAAAAACCGCGCAGAAGGGCTGTTGGGTGAAGGCTCCAGGAAAAGAGCTTTTTCAAGTCTTAAAAGCATATAAAGGTGATATGCCCATTATTGCTGAAGATTTGGGCTTTATTACCAGGGAAGTTGAAGAGCTTAAGAATGAATTTGAATTTCCGGGTATGAAAATACTCCAGTTTACCTTTGGAAGAGGTTCAGAGGAAAGGTTTCTTCCGCATAATTACGAGGAGAATTCAGTGGTATACACCGGTACCCATGACAATGATACTACTGTAGGCTGGTATTTAAAGATGAAAGGAACAGACCCCGGGGCAATTGATGAACTAAAGAGGTATTTTGGTATTGCGGAAGAGCTTGGGGAGAACACTATGTGCTGGACCCTTATTGAGAGTGCCTTTGGCAGCAGAGCCAATACAGCAATAATCCCTATGCAGGATGTTTTATGTCTTGGAAGTGAGGCAAGGATGAACATTCCCAGCACAATAGGCGGCAGAAACTGGGTATGGAGGCTTGAGGAAGGGCTTTTGGCAGAGGAGCTTGAGGAAAGGCTTGCACGGCTGTCGGTGCTTTATAACAGGAATAAATTGTAGCGGAGGTAGGAGGATGGCTGACGGTATAGATAAAAAGGATGTTGTGCCGGCATCTTTAAGAATTTTATCAATTTTTATGCTTGATTTTGTTATAAATATTGTCTGGTCATTGGCTGCATTAATCATATTCGGCACCATTTTCTACTATTCTAAAGGTGCTTATATGAGTAACAACGAAATGATGGAGCAAATGGCAAAAAGCCCGGAATACTTGTTTATCGGCAGCATATACAATATATTTGTGATAATCATGACGTACTTGTATTGGAAATATATCGATAAGCGGAGCACAGATATTATAGGGCTGAAGTGGAGGAAAAACAGCCTTAAAATGTTTGGATTTGGTCTTATAGGCGGCTCCTTGGAAATTTTATTTATAATGCTGCTTTCCCTTGCAATGGGAACTCTTTGGTTTCAGAGCTCCGGTATTGGAATTTTCAGCAGGTTGGAAATTCAGAGATCATTATTCTACGGTATCCTGGCCTTTCTGCTTGTAGGCTTCGGAGAGGAAGCTATTTTCAGGGGATACATACAGAAAAGGCTTATGATCTCAATGGGAAATAAATGGGCATTGCTTATCAGTTCTTTGATTTTTATGGCAGCTCATATTCTAACCTATGGAAAGCTGCTTGATTTTATAGATGTTGCCTTGGGCGGTGTAATATTGGGGTACCTCTACATTCTGACTGATTCTCTATACTTGCCTGCTGCTTACCATTTCATATATGACTATATACAGGTAAATATTGTAAAATTACAGGATTACGAGTATTTTAAAGGTGCTGTAATATTTATTTTCAACAATTCCGGGGATGTTGTGGTCTCGGGAGTCAACTATGGGAACATAATTGAAATCTCTTTTATTATTGTGGAGCTTATGGTATTACTGCTGCTCTACACATATAGGAATAGAATAAGGTCTTGGTTGGTTTGAATTTCATAATAAGAAAAGCTCTGGATATTACTCCAAAGCTTTTCTTGTATTGTTGCCCCAAAATGCCGTTTAGCTGTAATTTGACACCTAGCTCTTGCTAGGTGGGTATCCTGACAGGGCTTCCTACCTTCCTCTGCTGCAAATAGACTATAAATGAGGCATGGTATTGGGCCGCGTACGTGGATTCCCGTATTGGCTCTGTAGGTTCAAATATAGGCATATCGAACATTCCAGGCTACATACTTTTAATTTAATATCATATTAACATAAATCATTTACATAGTCTATAGAATTTTATGTCGTTGCTTGTATTTTTATCTAGAGACTGTAAGACAAACATGATAAGCAATAATTCAATATGTGTATTGTTTGTATGTATCTATAGTTTTATGTATATTATTGATATTTCATTTGTATTTATTAAGTTGACCTTAAGCAGTTTTATTGTATATACTAAAAAAAAGGTGATTATGGATATACAGGAGGGATTTCTTTGAAGCATACAATTCTGGATTTTGAGGAAATGATTGAAAGCGTTAGAAAAGACGGAAGGAGACATGACTATAGAATTCAAGAATTGAAGGTCTATGAGAATTACCTGTATTATCACAGAAAGTATATTGACCATAAGTATCATGAGTCTGTGGAATACAACCTGTTTCCAAAAGAAAACATAGGGATATATAAGCTGCATCAATCCAACAAGCTTCAATATGATCCTTCGGAAGTATACAAGTATTATGTGGATATGGTCAGCGTGTCAAAAGAAGGTCAGCTGTGGAAAGCAAAGGATTTATATATAGATTTTATCATAAAGGGTGATGGAAGGTATTATGTTGTGGATATTGATGAGTTCAATGATGCTATAAGCAGGAAAGAGCTTAAGGATAACGATATAAAGGAAGCTCTTAACGGTTTGGATAATATTCTGAAAGGCTATTATAAAAGCAATAATCTTGAATATTATATAAACAGTTTGAAGGAGCAATATGCAGGTATAGGAAAATTACTGCTCAGTAAAAAAATAGCTTGACAGGTATTGGAATCATATGGTAATATATAATTGTTATTAATGAATAATAATTACGAAATATAAAAGGGGGTATATAATTATGGATCTGAAAGGAAGCAAGACAGAAAAAAATCTATGGGAAGCATTTGCAGGTGAATCCCAGGCAAGAAACAAGTATACATATTTCGCTAGTGCAGCGAAGAAAGAAGGATATGAGCAAATATCCGGAATTTTTCAGGAAACTGCGGACAATGAAAAAGAGCATGCAAAATTAATCTTTAAATTTCTCGGTGGTATAGGAGACACAGCAGAAAACCTTAAACATGCGGCAGAAGGGGAAAACTATGAATGGAGCTCCATGTATAAGGAATTTGAGAAAATTGCCAAGGAAGAAGGTTTCGAAGCGATTGCAGAATTTTTCGGCAAAGTGGCAGCTGTTGAAAAGGAGCATGAAGAAAGATATCTGGCTCTGTTGAAGAACGTTGAAGAAAGTAAGGTATTCAAACGTGATGAGCAGACTACATGGAGATGCAGGAACTGCGGATATATTCATGCAGGAGCTGAGGCTCCGGAAATTTGCCCGACTTGTAAGCATCCGAGAGCATATTTTGAAATAGCAGCATTCAACTATTAAATATATACAAAAAAACAAGCTCTTGCCTTTATTGGCAAGAGCTTGTTTTTTTTCAAATTATTACGATCTGCGCTTCGGTATAAAAATCTGAGGCATCCCAAAACTAATAATATATTAAATTCGCAAGGAGGTATTTATATGGCAAGAAAGGTAAGAGAAGGACTTGTACCGACAGTTCTCGGCACAGCTGTCACAGTGGCAGGCCTGGCAGCTTATGGAGCGGCTCCGGTGGCTGCTGCAGGAATAGCCGGTTTTGGCCTTGCTCACGTGGTGCTTGGCGGCATAGATCTTGTAACTCATAATAAAAAGTAAAAGGTGCTCTTGGACTCATTTATACAGAAATACTGCTGATGCAGCAATAAGCAGGCACCAGCAGTATTTCTGTATAGAATATTTAAGTGCTTTCTATGCATTTCTTGTACACTTCAAGTGTCTCGGCTGCTGTTTTCTGCCAGGAGTATTCCCTAGTCTTCTCAATGCCCATAAAACTGTATTTTTGCCATTCATCCCTATCTGAAAGCAGTGCGAGTATCGAGTCTGATATACTGTCTACAGAATATGGATTTGCAAGCAAGCAGGCATCGCCGACAATTTCAGGTATGGATGACACGTTGGAGGTTACCACGGGAGTACCGCACTGCATTGCTTCCAATGGCGGCAAACCGAAGCCTTCGTACAGAGAGGGATAGACAAATACCTCTGCTCCATTGTAAAAGTACGGCAAATCAGCGGTAGGTACGAAATTCAGGAATTTGACATAATCACAAAGCTCCAGTTCCTCGGTAAGCTTCCAAAGAGCTTTGTAGGATCTGGAATACTCCCCGAGTATCAGAAGGTTGATTGCTTCCTCTTTTTCTGTTATAACCCTTTTGAAGGCCTTGATCAATCGGGCAATATTCTTCCTTTGACTGAAGCCCCCAAGATAAAGCACATACTTTTTATCCACACCATATTTATTTAAAATCACTCTTTTGGCATTATCTCTGTCCAAGGGTTTGAAAATAGGGTCTGCTGCAAGATGAGTCACTGTTATCTTATCATCAGCAATCCCGAAATATTTCTGAATATCCGACTTGGAGTAACGAGACACAGTTATTATATGTGACACCTCTTCCAGAATGTAAGGCGTGTTTTTCAGGGTGTAGTTCAGGTGGGGCCTGTCGACTGTCTCCGGCATAATATACGGAATAAGATCATGGAGGGTTATTATTTTGATACCCTTTAAGGTACTGGGAAGCCCTATGCCATTGACGGTATTGTGAAAGACATCTATGGGATAGCTGATATCCCATTTCAGGTCATATACATTGCGCCAAAAATCAAGGCGCCTTTCGCCAATTAGAAGATTTTGGGATATATTATTGATATTAAAATAATCTGTACTATCCTTGCAGGGATAGAACAGGAATATATTCTTCAGCTGCTGCTGCTTATTCAGGTTTTCCAGCAAATTGTTGGTATAGGTAGCCAAACCGGAGCCAATATGCCAGGTTATCACTCTTCCGTCAATGCCAAGATTCATATTTTATTAACCTCCCGAAAGTTATTGCTTTGCATGGGAAACACATATATTTTCATAATATGTATTACAGAAAAGAATGTGACTGGGAAGCAGGTACAATGTGAATCGTGCTATGCGTATAATTGTTAATTTGTGCTATAATAATTATGGTTTGTTTATATAATTATAGAAGGGAGAAAAAACACGATGAACAATGCAGATGAAATGAAGAATCTTGCTTCAAGAAAAGTCAGGATAACGGAGCTGATGAAGGAAAAAGGAGTTAAGGCAACAGTGCTGAGTCCGTCGATGGACATGCTTTATACTACAGGCTTCAATACTTTTCCTGGAGAAAGACTGTTGGTGGCTGTCTTTGATGATAGTGGGGAGGTTATATTTATAGTCCCAAGGATGTATGAGCAAGAGGTTAGGGAGAGGGCTGTATTTGACCGTATCTTGTCCTGGGATGATTCTCAGGATCCCAGTGATATTCTTGATGCCTTATGCAGTGAGAAGGGGTATGCCGGCAGCACGGTAGCTATTGAAGATATTATGTGGTTTAATACTTTTGATAAAATATTCAGCTCATTCAAGCAGGCACAATTTGTCAAGGCATCGGGTATAGTCGGGGAGCTGAGAAAATATAAAACAGCCGATGAAGCTGAAAAAATGAGAAAATCCTCCGAGCTTGCAGAAAAGGCTCTGGGAAAGGTTATTCCGTTGATAAAGGTTGGGATGAAGGAAAATGAGGTGCGTGACTTATTGGAGGCAGAAATGAAGCAGCAGGGACTAACAAGCCCATCCTTCGAAACTATTATAGGCTCGGGGTCCAATAGTGCCTTGCCTCACTATACTGCCGGAGACCGGGTGTTGAAAACCGGGGACAGCATAGTAATTGATTTTGGGGGCATGTACCGGGGTTACTGTTCCGATATGACAAGAACAGTAATGCTGGGCAAGGCTTCCTCAGAATATACAGAGGTTTATGAGGCAGTCAAGGAAGCACAGCAAAGGGCCGTGGAAGCAGTAAAGCCTGGTATGAAAGCCTCTGAAATAGACGCTGCTGCAAGAAGCTGTATTACAGATAAAGGCTTTGGGGAGTACTTCATACATAGGACCGGGCATGGAATCGGTATGGAGGTTCATGAAGAGCCATATATATCAGATATCAGCAAGGCGGTACTGGAGCCCGGTATGGTGTTCAGCATAGAACCGGGCATCTACCTGCCGGGGAAATTTGGCGTCAGAATAGAAGATCTTGTTATGGTGACAGAGACCGGAGTGGAAGTGTTGAATAAGTTTTCAAAAGAATTGATCGAGATATAGATAAATAAAAAGCCTGTTGCTCTGCAACAGGCTTTAAACTTGCTTATTAAGCTGAGATGCCTTTGTTATTTGCTTTTGGTCCCTTGTATTCCGGAGCTGATGGGTCATTTTCCAGCTTCATCATTGTGATTCCTGTGAAACCGAATACAATGGATACTATCGGGTTAACAAGATTCAAGAAGCAGTAAGGAATATACTCGATTGTCGGAATACCAAGATAGGTTGACATTGTAGCACCGCATGTATTCCAAGGAACGAGGGGTGAGGTCAGCGTGCCTGCATCTTCCAGGCATCTTGAAAGGTTCCTGGGAGCAAGGCCTCTCTTATGGAATTCATCCTTGTACATTTTGCCGGGAAGAACGAGAGCCAAGTACTGGTCACCAGCCATTATGTTTGTAACTATACTTGTGAGTATTGTAGCTGTAACAAGTGAGCCTGTACTCTTGGCATATCGCAGTATTACTTTTCCTATTGATTCAAGCATGCCTGTTTTTTCAAGTATACCGCCAAAGGTAAGAGCAGCGAGTATAAGTGATATCGTCCACATCATGCTCTGGTAACCGCCTCTTGTAAGGAGTGCGTCAAGTACTTCATTGCCTGTTTCTGAAGTTACACCGTTCTGCATGGCATCCATAACGCCTGCAAAGCTGGCTCCCTGGAATATCATTGCAGCCAGGCCGCCGAGGAGTGTTCCGATGAAGAGACCCGGTATTGCAGGCATCTTCCTGGCTACCATTATTATAACCAGAACAGGAACTATGAGAAGCAGCGGATTGATGTTGAAGT
>Ga0209643_1000451_pt1 | contig 75815 bp, 79 predicted proteins | sample AutmiccBRH37_all_FD_187383 | JGI IMG/M metagenome (GOLD analysis project Ga0209643, IMG submission 187383) | Deep subsurface microbial communities from Mt. Terri, Switzerland - Autotrophic microbial communities BRH/37_all (SPAdes) (version 2) | ecosystem: Environmental > Aquatic > Deep... | reverse complement strand
CGGGTCCCCACATGTGCATACCGCGTCACCCTCCTTCCTTCGGGACTGTCTCTCTTTGTAAGTATCCTAGCACATCACTGTGTGTTTCTTGTGGACAGAGTGTCAAGACTACCTCAAGATCTGCGGCTCAGCTTCAGGTCCCCGCTGGCATGGCGGGGATTAGCATCATCAACAGGATAATGCCACTAACTGTCTAAGTGGGTAGTAGTCGCCATTGGCATCATGGGGCTGGCGCGCCCAGGCGGCGCAGGATCAGGGTGTAACTACTTCCTGTGGGGAGGCCTTCGAAAGGTGATTAAGCTCTCTGGAGTGACCAAACTGACTAGGTTTTTACCAGGGGGCGAACTAGATCTTATGAAGAGACCCTCTAAACACCCCATTAGCCCGGTAACCCGGACCAGAGAGGAAGCCAGGACCGCCTATGATGCTATGAGCAGGTGGTATGATCTGGTGGCAGGCCCGGGGGAGAAGAGACCGCGCGAAGCAGGCATCGACCTCCTCGACGCCAAGCCTGGTGAGCGGATCCTGGATATTGGCTGCGGCACCGGCGCTGCCCTGCTGTCCCTGGCCTTAAGGGTAGGCAAGAACGACACCCTGTGCGGGCTGGACATCTCGCCGGGAATGCTGAGAATGGCCGAAAGGAAAATGGCTCGAGCCGAACTTGTGGATCGGATTGAGTTAACAGTGGGTGATGCGACTGACCTTCCCTACCAACCTGGCTCTTTCGATGCCATCTTTACAAGCTTCACCCTTTAGCTCTTTGACACGCCAGACATACCCCTGGTGCTGAGGGAATGCCGGAGGGTCCTGAAACCAGACGGGCGCCTCTGCGTAGTAGCCCTGGCCAAAACCCCTGCAGGCGCAGACCGCAACCTCATGGAGCGGCTCTATGAATGGGCGCACCAGGCCTTCCCCCGATATTGCGACTGCCGTCCCATCTACCTCGAGACTGCCCTTAAGGACAGCGGCTACCTTATTGAGCAAGCCCAAAACATGAGCATGTGGCGACTGCCGGTGCAGGCTGCCCTCGCCACCCTTGCCACCGCTAATAGCATCAAAGACTGAAGCTTTTAGCAGCCAGGACACCACGGGTTAGAGGTCAAAAGGCGCGCACTCAGGGGCGCGTCGGCCTCAACTGCCCCGTCGAACATCGCCGTTACAGCGGTAGCGGTGGGTCGGGGCAGAACGTCCATTGGAGGGCTCCCACCGGGACGTATCCTTCTTAACCTGGTGCGGGAGTAACCGGTGCCAATGGAGTACTCTATAGATGTGCGTTACCCCTAGCGGCGGGAATCTCCGAATAGAGGTACGGGCTAATCAGTTTTAATCCGCTGGAGTTCGCCTCCTCTCCAGTTCCGCCAGGGCATCCTGAAAGGAGAGCCCCACCGAGGCCAGGAGCACCATCAGATGATATATCAGATCCGCTGCCTCATGGACCACATGGAGAGCAGCGTCTCCACTTGCAGCATCAATACCGGCACCAGCCCGAGAACCAATTTCAGCCCCCGGCTTCTCCAGGTCCAGGGCGGCCTGGACAACCTCGGCAGCCTCCTCAAGGACCTTGGCCGCTGGCAGCGCCACTGGTCCTTTGAGGAGCTGAGTGGTATAGGATTTCTCGGGCCCGCCCTGGCGCCGGGCGGCAATCAGCTCTAGCAAGTCGGTGGTAAAGGCAAAGGACGGCCGGGACCTGGCACCGGCCAAGCCAGATGACGTCAGGCGGCGAAAGAAACAGCTTCGCTCGCCGGTGTGACAGGCCGGCCCTTGAGGTCGGACCAGGTAGACCAGGGCATCGGCGTCACAGTCTACCCTGATCTCCTCTACCTCCATCAGGTTTCTAGAGGCCTCGCCCTTCTTCCAGAGCTGCTGACGGCTGCGGCTGAAGAAGTGGGCGTAACCAGTGCTGAGGGTTTTACCCACCGCCTCCCTGTTGGCGTAAGCAAGCATCAGGATCTCCCCGGTGGCCGCCGACTGGGCGACTACCGGTATCAGGGCCTCGTCGGGCAGAGATGCGAAGAGGCCTTCCAAGGTGCTTTCCCATCCCACCGGGGGGCGGGCCACAGACGGACTGGTACGCACCGGGACACCCTCAGCCGCCATCACTGCCTTAACCCCTGGGATATCCCAAGTCCCGTAGTGGAAGATCGATGCGGCCAGGACAGCGGCTGCCCCCGCCCTGCAGGCGGAAACCATGTGTCCTGGCCCTGACGCCCCGCCGCTGGCGATGACGGGGATGCTCACCCGCCCACAGACCTTTTCAAGGAGGTCCAGGTCGTACCCCTGGTTGGTGCCATCCCGGTCAATGCTGGTCAGAAGGATCTCCCCTGCCCCCAGGGCCTCACACTCCACCGCCCAGTCCAGGACCGGGAGCCCCGACGCCTTCGACCCGGCATGGGTGTGGACATACCAGTCGCCTCTGGCGTCATCCCAGGCGGCGTCGATGGCAACGACAACACACTGGCTGCCAAAGCGGGCGGCGCATTCTTTGATTAGGTCCGGCCTCAGGACCGCTGCCGAGTTCATGGCCACCTTATCTGCCCCCGACTGGAGCAGGCGGTTGACGTCAGCGGCGGTGCGCACCCCTCCCCCCACCGTCAGGGGGATAAACACGCTGTTGGCAGTGCGCTCCACCACATTCAGGAAGCTCTCTCGCCCCTCCAGCGTTGCCGTGATGTCCAGGTAGACCAGTTCATCGGCGCCCTGGCGGTAGTACTCCCTTGCCAGGGCCACCGGGTCGCCAGCCTCCCGCAGATCCTGGAAGTTGACTCCCTTGACCACAACCCCATCCTTCACATCAAGGCAGGGGACAATCCTTCGCGCTAGCATGTCATCGCCTCCTGCAGTGTAAAGCGGCCCTCGTAGAGGGCCTTTCCCACAATGGCCCCGGAGTACCTGAGGCCAGCAAACTTGAGCCCCTTGATGATTCGTAGATCAGATACACGGGAGATCCCCCCGGCCCAGATCAGTTCCGGCCCCCTATTCCACCCAGCGGGCAAACCACCGCCGCCGTCCACCTCGACGCTGGCGGCGAAGGGCTCCAGGATGCGCCCCGCCAAGATCTCGTCAATACCCTGGAGGGTCCCATCCCTGGTTGTATCAGTCACTATAAACCGCTTTACTCCCAGCCGGAAGGCGCGGCCCAGGGCCTCAGCAAGGCCAAGGCTGGCGGCGCTCCGCCAGCCCTTTATCATCAGGGCTACCTCCTGGGAGTCATCTCCCTGAGGACCTTTCTCTTGGAGACCTACCTCCTGGCTCCCGGGTACCAGAGCCAGGTCCAGGCTGATGATGACCCTGCTCCCGTACTCCGCCACCATCTCCTGAAGCAGCGCCTGATTGGAATCAAGGGCCGCCGTGCCGATGATGAAATCGCTGACGCCCATCTCTGCCCAGTACCGAAGGTGCCGGACAGACCGCAGGCCTCCCCCCAGTTGGACCTCAAGACCCCGCTGGCAGATACTGGCCACCACCCTGGCCGACGGAGAGTTGGTGTCTAGATTGCCATCAGCGCCGTCAAGATTAACCACGTGGAGCCTTTGCGCACCGGTGGCGAGCCACCGCTCTGCCGCTTCCTCCGGTTCCCCGTAGACCTTCACCCGGTCGAAATCTCCTCCAGTCAGACGGACGCAGCGGCCGTCCTTTATGTCAACGGCTGGAATGATCAGCACCTGCCGCTCCCCCTTTCTCCGTCGTCTCTTTCTCCCTGGCACAACTGCCAGTTGCGGACTGCGGACTGTGACAGAACTCCAGCGACTTGGCCAGCAGCTTCAGCCCGGCTTCACCGCTCTTCTCGGGGTGAAACTGGAAACAAACTAGCGACCCCCTACCCACCACCGCCGGCAGGTCAAGGTAGATCCCGTCGGAAGCGCCCACCCTCACCGTTGCATAGACCTCTTCTTCCCTGACTCCTGTGGGGTAGTAAGAGTGGGCGAAGTAGTAGTACTGATGGTCCTCAGCCGCGCCGGGGGCTGGCTTACCTCCCAGCCTCTCTGCCAGCATCTCTGCCTGTAACCCAGGTCCCCCGGCCCGCCACCGGACCTGGTTCCAGCCCATGTGAGGCACCTGGAGCCCGGGTTGGCAGGGGAGTCTCTCAACCTGCCCCTTCAGCAGCCCGAGGCCTGGGAGGTCAGTCCCCCCCTCGAAGCCTTCCTCATAGAGCAGGTGCATCCCAAGGCAGATACCCACCAGGGGTAGCCCGGAGGCAGCCCACTCACAGATCCAATCCCTTAATCCCGACTGCTCAAGGCGCTCAAGGGCGGCTGAGAAAGCCCCTACCCCCGGCAGCAAAAGGACGTCAAGGGAAGATGGTTTTAGAGGGGTATCCACAATCACCGGGGCCGCGCCCACCTGGTCCAGGGCTCTGACGACGCTGTGGAGGTTACCCGCTCCGTAGTTCACGACTCCCACCCTGAGGGTACTCACGTCTTTCAAAGGTCCAGAACCCCCTTTGTTGAAGTGACGGCCCCCGCCGGAAGCGGCTCCAGGGCCTGCTTCAGGGCGGCCCCGAGGGCCTTGTAGGTTGCCTCGGTGATGTGATGGGCATCTCTGCCGCAGATCAGCCGCGCGTGACAGGTCAGGCCCGCTCCCCGGCAGAGCCCCTGCAGGAACTCAGCGGTCAGGTCAGTGTTGTAGAGGCCGAAGTCCCGGTAATCTGGGGCCGCCTGCCAATTGAGATAGGCGCGGCCCGACAGGTCGAGGGTCACCGCCACAAGGGCATCGTCCATGGGGATGACGGCATTGCCGTAGCGCTGCAGCCCAGGCCCTGAAGCCAACCCCTTGGCCAGCTCCCGCAGGGCCTGGCCGAGGCAGAGGCCTGTGTCCTCTACAAGGTGATGGGCGCCGGTACCCAGATCTCCCTGGCCCTGAATTGCAAAACTAAACCTGCCCACCGCCGCCATCGCCCCCAGCATGTGGTCGAAGAAGGGCACCCCGGTATCTACGTCCGTCTCGTTGCAAGACGGGAAGCAGATCTCCACCGAAATCTGGGTCTCCCTTGTCTCCCGTGAGTAGCTGCCGCTCCTAGTCATGGCGAGCACTCCCTGAATAGTTCACTGAATGTCTCAAAACCAGTTATCTCCGTAAGGGCCGCAATCAGCATTTCGTTCTCCCTTCTCTGCCCGACGCTAACCCTGATATAGTCATCAAGCAGGGGCTCCGACCCGTAGCGGCGCAGGAGAATGCCCCTCTCCTGGAGGGCGCGCCACAGGGCTTCTGCCGTCATTCCGGCCTCTGCCTCAAGGACTCTGAACAGGATAAAGTTGGCCTCAGTAGGTAGGGGCTCTATCCCTGGTACCTCTTCTAACTGCTGATAGAGCCAGGCCCGCTCAGTCCGGACCTCCCCGGCCCTCTTCTCCAGGCCACCCTTAGCGCCGAGTTCCGCCAGTTTCGTTCCTGCCATCTGGCTCAGGGCGTTGAGGTTATAGGGAAGGCGCAGGGAGTTGACCTCACTGACCAGTCCTTCCGGACCTACCAGGTAACCAATGCGGAGCCCGGCAGCCCCCGCCGCCTTGGAGAAGGTCCTCAGCAAGACTGCATTGCTACCCTGGCGAACCAGATCCAGAAAATCGCCGCCGGCAAAGTCGCTGTAGGCCTCGTCGATTACAACGATGGCATTCTCCTGGGAGAGGGCTGTGGTGATTACCTCATTTGATACCCGTCGCCCCGTGGGGTTGTTGGGGCTGCAGATGAAGTAGAGGTAGGGGGGTCCCCCTTCCCGGGCGGCCCTGGCTGCCCCCTCCAGGATGCGGCCGCGGGTGACTTCGAAATCAGGGGGCCTGGTCTCCACCGTTACAAAAGGCAATCCCGCCGCTGCCGCTGCCCTCTCATACATCCCGAAGGTGGGCCTGACGGTGAGTCCAGTACCCCCACGCCTGGCGGCATAGAGGCAGAGGAGGAGGATCAACTCATCAGAGCCGTTCCCAACCAGAACCTGTTCGCCCTCGACCTGCAGCCACCGGCCGATGGACTCCCGCAATTCCGCTGCCCCTCCGTCGGGATACCTGTTGAGGGGGACCTCCCGCACCAGGGCAGAAAGGGCATCGGCCACCTCTGGGGGGCAGCTAACAGCCTCGTTGGCGTGGAGCCGGAGCTCTCGCTGGACATTGGGCCCTGCCCCTGTGGGCGCTGCCCTCTCCATCCTGGCTTCGATTGAGCGGCAATGATACTCAAGTCCCTCAACCCGGGCCAGGGCCACCGCCGCCTCACCCAACCGAAGGGCGCTGGCTTGATTGTGCCAGAAGTAGCTGACAGGCTTCTGGAAGGCCCTCACCCCCAGGGCCCCGGAGAAGCGGGCGGTACCCCCCGTGGGGAGCACGTGGTTGGGCCCGGCGGTGTAGTCCCCGTAGGCCACCGCCGCCAAGGGCCCCAGGTATACGGCGCCAGCGTTTTTAACCAGTCCCAAGGCGCGCCAGGGCCTATCGATGCTGAGGGCCACGTGTTCAGGGGCAATGGCGTTGACCAGGGCGACCGCCTCATCAATGGTCTCACAGGTGTAGATGATACCTCTCCTCACGGTGGGCTGCAGCAGCTTCTCCTGGGGGGACCCAGCCAACAGGGACTCAATCTCAGCATGAAGAGTCTCGACCATACCTCGCTGAACCGATAAACCGTCGGGCCCGCCACCTATCAGAACCACTCCCACATAGGCGTCAGGGTCGTGCTCGGCCTGGGCCAGCAGGTCTAAGGCCACCAGGCGCAGGTCGGTTCCGGCATCGGCTACAACAATCACCTCACTGGGACCAGGCAAGAGGTCAATCCCCACGTCGGCGGCCACCATCGCCTTGGCAGCCACAACATACCTGTTACCCGGGCCGGCGATGACATCAACCCGGGGCACAGTATCTGTGCCGTAGGCCATGGCCGCCACAGCCTGGGCGCCGCCAATCCTGATGAGGCGAAAACTGTCAAAGCGGTCGCGCAGGAAACCGGCGGCGGCCAGCAGTTCCTGGGCTGGAAAGCCTGTCTCTCCCGGTGGGGAGCAGACAACAACATCCCTCACCCCGGCCACCGCGGCCGTTACAGCAGTCATCAGCAGCGACGATGGGTAGGCCGCCCTCCCGCCAGGGACATAGAGGCCAGCCCTCTCCACCGCAACATAGCGCTGACCGGTCCGAAAGCTCCCTCCGTCTCCCCACTCCCAGTCCTGCGGGAGCTGCCTTTCCTGAAACCTCTTGATATTCTCGGCCGCCAGTAGCATGGCTTCCTTAAACTCTGGGTCCGCATCAGACCAGGCCTGATCCATGAGAGAGCTGGGGACAAGAAGCTCATTGGGCCCAAACTCAATTCCGTCAAACTCCGCCGTATAGCTGGCCAGGGCCCTGTCGCCGTCCTTCCTGACGGCCAAGATGATCTCCCTCACCGCCTCACTGGTTCTACTATCCTCCCACAACCGGCCGTTGCTCCGGCCCGGGGAGGCATCAAAGTCCCTGTATTCAACGACCCGCAATGTCAACACCCTCTCCGGCGGCCCTGGCCAGCTCTCCCGCCAGGTTGACAATCTCGCTATTCTTGATCTGAAGGCTTGTGGCGCTACTCACAAGGCGGGCCGTTGAGGTGAAGATCTCCTCCACAACCTCCAGCCCGTTCTCTCTGAGGGTCCTGCCGGTCTGAACGATGTCAACCACCAGGTCCGCCAGGCCCATCAGGGGCGCCAGCTCGATATTGCCGTGGAGCGGAATAACCTCCGCCGGCCTGCTGGCCTGGTTGAAGAAGTCGCTGGCAACCCGGGGGTACTTGGTGGCTACCCGCAGGGGACGGCCTGTGAGGGCCTTGCCCTCCAGCCATGACCTTCGCGCTGAGGGCTGCGGCCCTGCCACCACCATCTGACAGAGTCCAAAGCCCAGGTCTTCCAGCTCGATGATGCTCCTGCGGCTCTCTGCTAGGCTGTCCCGACCCGCAATGCCCAGATCCGCCACCCCCTGCTCCACGTAGGTGGCTACGTCAGCGGGTTTCAGGATCAGGTAGGTGATGTCCCCTGCCACCCGCACCAATCTCCGTGAGGCCGTGTCCAAGAGGGTCTCGGCGGGGAGACCAGCCCTGGCTAGTAGCTGGGCGGTAGCCTCCAGCATGCGGCCCTTGGCAACGGCTATCGTCAGTGGTCTATGTCCATCGCGTCCTCTATCTGGTCCATTCTTTTGTCTGTCGTGGAAGGTAGAATCGGTAAGCACGCCGCCGCCTCCTATCAATCTGATTCATCTGGCCAAAGTCTCTAAACCTGAAGGGTACGAAGGAGAATATGGGAAAGGACGAGATACCCGGTAGGGTCAATGGGGGGAGCTTCTGTCCTTCGCCCGCCCCTGCCCGGCCAGATCCACTAGGCGGTCGAAGCTAAGGGCAAAGCCGGTGCCGCTCCACTGGCGCCCAAACCGCCGGATCAGGGCGTCGTACTGCCCGCCTCCGCCCAGGGCTAATCCACTGTCGTTAGTGTATATCTCCCAGACCAGGCCCTGATAGTAGCTTTGGGGGCGAACCAGTCCCAAGGACACCCGCAAGACTGCCTCGGGGGGCATCTGCCTGGTGGTCCTATCTATGGCTGCAACAAGCTCAGCCATGCCCCTCTCAAGGGCGGACACCAGCTCAGGGCGGGCCTCAACAACGCCAGCCTCTCTGGTGACGCCGCCCCCAGCCAGTCTCGTCTTCACCTCAGCGGCCAGATTCTGCAGCCGCTCTTTTAGTCGCGCCAGGCCAACCTGATCCTGACCTGAGCAGGAGGCCGGTAGCCCCCCCCGAAAACCCGGGATAAGCCAGGGGCCCAGGGAACTAAGGAGTGACCGACTGTCATCGTCACCAACCAGGGACAGTAGCAGAGACTTGGCGTCGACATAGAGCCCCTGCTGGAGATAGGACTCCAGCGTCACCCTGTCCTTATCGGTTAGGCCAAGGGCGACCATCAGCGCCATCTGCAGCCCTGTGTGACCAACCGTAATCCTGTATTCGTCGACCCCAACTGTGCCCAGGAGGTCGAGGGATAGGGTAATGGATTCAGCCAATGGCCGCGGGTCACTGCTTATGACCTCGGCCCCCACCTGCCACTGCTCAACTACAGAGCCGGCGCCATCTCCGCTGAGGTTAAAGACATTGGTCAGGTAGAAGAGACGCGGGACATCTTCCCCCAGGTCCGCTCGGTTGGAGAGGGCGCGGATGATTGGCGCCGTCATCTCTGGCCGAAGGACATAGAGGTCCCCAGAGGGCGCCACAAACTTGCAGCACCGGGTGGCGAACCACTCCCCACACTTCTGCGCCGTACTGTAGGGCTCGAAGACAGAGGTGGCAATCTCCCTAAAATCCTGGGCCTGGAGTAAATCGGTAAGCTTGCGGGCCACGGTTCTCCTGAGGTTGTTCTCTGCAGGCATCATGTCCCTGCTGTTTGACATGGTGTTATCGGCGACAAGTTTCACGGCAACCCCTCTCCCTGATATATACCGCAGCCTAGTTCACTTCTTTAATGCGTTAAAGTCTTGAAGTATATTAGTATTATAAAGGCCCTGCCCCTTGGGGTCAAGGCCAAACTGAAATCTGGGGAGACGCTTTCTGATGGGGTCAAGTGGCGATCAGTCTTTCAAGGAAGGGGCCTCGTGAAAGGCTATTCCTCCTGCTCCTTGAGGCGGTCCAGGACAAGCCGGTAGCCGTTAGCGCCGTACTCTAAAAACTGCTTGATGCGAGCAATGGTGGCCGATGACATCCCCGTCTCCGCCACGATCTCGTCATAGGTGGCCCCGGAATCTAGCATCTCCACGGCCCGGAACCGCGCCGCCAGGGCTTTGACCTCGCCCATGGTGCAGAGGTCGTCAAGGAACCTCAGGCACTCCTCCTCTGTCTCCAGTGACAGGATTGCCTTACAGAGCCGACCCAGTTCCAGGTTGTTCAGGCGACCGTTATACTCCACTGCCCTCACCCCTCACTTTTATTGTGCCCGGACCCAGGAGGGTCTCAACCTCTTCAATGAGCCTGTCTTCCAACGCCACCCAGTACTGCCTGTTGGCCAGGATGGTCTTCCTGCTGTCTGGGAAGTGAAGATAGACAGGGCTTGAGCCCGGGTGCTGCTGCAACACGGACTTGAGCCGCTCCAGTTCTCCGTTGCCCTTGGGCTCAACCCCGGCCAGCCGGATGAAGACCTTCTCTGTCTGGGTAAGGGGTTCAACGCTGCGGGCGATTACCTTGACGGCATCGTCCTGATGGTTTACCTTGCCCCTGACAACAACGGCGCCGTCACCGTCAAGGTAAGAGCGAGACTGACTGTAGGTATCGGGAAACACCACAACCTCAATCTGCCCCGTCTTATCCTCCAGCATCACAAAGGCCATAGGGTCGCCCTTCTGGGTGGTGATCCTGGTCTGAGAGGCCACGGTGCCGCCGATTGTCACCCGGGCCCCATCCTTGACACCATCGGCGGTGAGAATGCCGATGTCCTTGACCTTCCGCTTTGCCAGCTCGTTTTCATACTGGTCAAGGGGGTGGCCGCTGATGTAGAGGCCCAGGAACTCCTTCTCCATGGCCAGCAGCATGCTGGGGGGAAACTCCTTGATGTTGGGCAGGTCTTCGCCCTCACCCTCCGGCGCCTTAAACTCTGGCAGATCAAAGAAGGAGATCTGGCCGTTCTGCTTATGTCTCTGAAGCCCCTGGCCCGACTCAAGGGCCCTGTCCATTATCGCCAGGAGCTGCGAGCGCTGGGCGCCAATGGAATCGAAGGCCCCTGCCTTGACCAGGCTCTCCACAACTCGCCTGTTGAGCTGGCGGGCGTCGACTCGCCGGCAAAACTCCGTCAGGGACTTGAAGCCCCCTCCCCCCTTGCGCTCAGCTACAATGGTGTCTACGACCCCCTGCCCCACATTCTTGACGGCGGTGAGGCCACAGCGGATCTTGTCCCCGACAACGGTGAAGTTTCCGTAACTCTCGTTGACATCAGGGGGTAGGACCTCAATACCCATGCGCCGGCAGTCATTGATGTAGGCGGCCACCTTCTCGCTCTGCCCCATGATACTTGTGAGCTGCGCCGCCATGTACTCCACCGGGTAATGGCACTTCAGGTAGGCGGTCTGATAGGCCAACAGCGCGTAGGGCGCGGTATGGGCCTTGTTAAAGCCGTAGTTAGCGAACTTCTCAATCAGGTCGTAGAGGGCGCCAGCCAGTTGCGGTTCATAGCCGTTGGCGATGCAGCCCTTAATAAACTTGTCCCTATTGTCATCGATGAGTTCCTGCTTCTTCTTGCCCACGGCGCGCCTGAGCACATCGGCGGCGCCCCGGGTGAACCCCGCCATGTCCGATGCAATCTGAATGATCTGTTCCTGGTAGATGATAACGCCGTAGGTATCCCTGAGGATGGGCTCAAGGTCCTTATGCAGGTAGCTGGGGGTGCCGTGCCGCCCCTCAATGTATATGGGGATGTTGGCCATGGGCCCAGGGCGAAAGAGGGCCACGGCGGCGATAATGTCCTCGAAGTGTTGGGGCTGCAGCTGCTTCATCAGGTCCTGCATACCCCGGCTCTCAAGCTGGAAGACGCCAAGGGTATCGGCCTGGCGGAGCATGTCAAAGACCCCCTGGTCCGCAAGGTCAATGGCGTCAATGTCAAGCTCAATGCCCCTGGTCTTCTTGATAATCCCCAGGCACTGGTCAATGACGGTGAGGGTCCGGAGCCCCAGGAAATCCATCTTCAGCATCCCGACGTCTTCAAGGATCTGCATGTCGTACTGGGTCACAACAGAGCCATCGTTTGTCTTCTGAAGGGGGACAAACTCCTGCACTGGCTTGCTGGCGATGACCACGCCGGCGGCGTGAACCGAGGGGTGCCGCGGCAGCCCTTCAATAGCCATGGCGGTATCAACCAGCCGCTTGACCTCGGGGTCATCATCGTAGGCCGCCTTCAGGTCCCCCGACTGCTGGAGGGCATCCTCCAGGGTGATGCCCAACTGCATTGGGATGAGCTTGGCAATCCTGTCGACGGCGCCGAAGGACATCCCCAGGGCCCGCCCCACGTCCCTGATGGCCCCCCGGGCCTGCATGGTTCCGAAGGTGATAATCTGGGCCACCTTTTCGTGGCCGTACTTCTCGCGGACGTAGTCGATGACCTCGTCCCGCCGTTCAATGCAGAAGTCAATATCAAAATCAGGGGGCGATACCCGCTCAGGGTTGAGGAAACGCTCAAAGAGCAGGTTATACTTCAAGGGATCTAAATTGGTGATCCCCAGGATGTAAGCGACAATGCAGCTGGCGCCGGAGCCGCGCCCCGGGCCAACGGGGATGCCCTGCCTGTGGGCAAACTCGATGAAATCCCAGACGATCAGGAAGTAGCCGGCAAAGCCCTCGCCAATGATGGTCTTGAGCTCATACTCGATCCGGTCCAGCACCTCCTGGCTGGGCTCAGGGTAGCGCTCCTTGACCTTATTGTAGACAACCTTCCGCAGGTAGCTGGCTTCGTCGTGGCCCTCGGGGATCTCGAAATCAGGGAGGTGAAGATCACCAAACTCAAACTCCACGTTGCACGCTTCGGCAATCCGGAGGCTGTTGATAAGGGCCTCAGGGACATGGCTGAAGAGTTCCTCCATCTCGGCGGTGGACTTCAGGTAGAACTGGTCGCTGCCGAACTGCATCCGCTTGGGGTCGTGAATGGTGGTCTGGGTCTGGACACAGAGAAGCACCTCGTGGGCCTCGGCATCCGGGGCGTTGAGATAATGGGTGTCATTGGTGGCAACCAGGGGGATGCCCAACTCCCGGCCCATATCAATCAGTTCCGCGTTGGCAATCCTCTGTTCATCAAGGCCGTGATCCTGGATCTCAAGGTAGAAGCCGTCCTCCCCGAAGAGGCGCTGATAGTAGCGGGCCAGGTCGTAGGCCTCATCCCGCTTGTTCTCAAGAATAAGGGAGGGGATCTCACCGCCAAGGCAGGCCGATAGACAGATCAACCCCTTGCTGTACCTCTCCAGGAGTTCCTTGTCGACCCTGGGCTTGTAGTAGGTGCCCTCAATGGAGCCCAGGGAGACCAGGCGAACCAGGTTATGGTACCCCTCCATATCCCGGGCCAAGAGGACCAGGTGGTAGGAATCGTCGTCCACACCGGCCTGGCGGTCATGACGGGTACGCTGGGCCACGTAGACTTCACAGCCGATGATGGGCTTCACCCCAGCCTCACGACAGGCCTTGTAGAAGCTGATGGCGCCGTACATTACACCGTGATCCGTCATGGCGATGGCCGGTTGGCCCAACTCCTTGGCCCTGGCCGCCAGGTCCTTGATACGGCAGGCACCGTCTAACAGGCTGTATTCCGTGTGGTTGTGCAGGTGAACGAAGCTTCCCATCGAGACCCCCTGGTCTGCATTGTTGGTTGTCTTGTCGCTTGTCGCCTGTCGTTTTTTGGAGGATTGTTGCGGAAGGACTAAAGGAGATTTTGACGAGGGGGTGCAGGTCTCCTGCTCAAATAGGGAGTGGTTTCAGTGCTGCTCACGATATAGCGCGAAAGTTTGACCCCCTTGTGAGTAATACTATCTAAAGAGGAGGTCGGAGATTAGATGCCGTGGCGAATGTGTCCCTTCTGCAACGGATGGTCTTATTCAGCAGCCAATTCACCCAAGGGCGGTTGGCGCTGCCCCTATTGCCACCGATACCTGAGTAAAGGGGCGAAGGTCAAGGGTGATTCCAAGAACGCCACGGTGATCTTGATTTCTCCCGGCCTTCACCGCAAACGTAAGAGAAAGCGCTTCTGGCCTGAGACCAGCAAGAGCAAACTGGTGCCCATAGAGAACCACGCCGGTGCTGGAGGCGCTGAGGACCTTCATCAGGCCGACACCTGATTGTTCGCAAGCTCGCCCCGGGCCCTGGCCAGGGCATCAACAAACCCCTCATAGGTGTGAGGCTCCACAGTCCTCCCCCCATAGACAACCGCTGCGTAGGTCTCGCCCACCAATCGCAGGTCGCTGGCAGCCGCTGGTGCAAGCCCGGCCAGGGCAACAGCAATCTCGCCTGGCGTCAGGGCCTGGTAGCCGTCAGGGCGGTCTCGTTGCTCTGCGCCTTCTCCCGCTCCCTCATGGGACCCTGACTGAGCTGGATGCTCCAGGTAGCCCAGCCGGTCTGAACTGAGGTAGCCCCCCCGCCAGCACCACAACACGAAACGAGCGTACTCCCAACGCAGGCGCAAGCCAGGGTCAACCGCCGCCGTCATGTCGGGCCAACCATCACCAGCGCCCCGTTGCCCCTTGAACCGAGATAGGGCACCGCTGAGGGCGTCCCGCAGGGCATCGCCAAGACTGCGGAGGGTCTCCCTCTTCTCCTCGGCGTGGAACCCGTCCTCCGCCGTTTCAGCGTATTGAGCAAGGGCCCTGCGAACCAGGTAGACGGCGGCAGCAATCACCACCGCTGTTACCAGCACCTTCATCAATACCTCCAAGCCAACCCAGTTCTGATGAAGCTTACTGGCCTCTTCAACGAAGCCCTCCAAAGGCCCGCCCTGCCCCTCCTGAAACTCACGGGGCGGGGCCTTGGGCAACAGGCCAAATAGGGTAGCCACAAGGGCCGCCAATAGGGCAACCGGCCACAGGATAACATCGACGACAACCAGGAAGATCCGATACAGGCTTGATATCAAGAAGGCAATGGCCTGGAGGAGAATGGCGCCGGAGTAACCGGAGAGCAGCGCCCCTAAAAGCAGCAACACCACGGCCAGTGTCAGGCTGCCGATGGTCCAGGAGAGCTCCTTTGGCAGGCCCGATGTACCGACCTCGCCGCCCCTCTTCAGGTGCTGCAGGTGCCACCAACGCTGGCTGGCAACCCTCATTACCGTGGCCACAAGGAAGGCGGGGATCCATAGCTGCAACTGCGGGTAGTAGGGCAGCATTCCAGCTCGGTCCCCAAGAATAATGAGAACCAACAACGCCGCCGGGATCAGCCAGCTGTACCCCGCCGGTTGGCGACGGTTCTTTATCGCTGTCAACCCCAGGTAATAGAGGCCGAAGTATAGCGCCGCCGTCCACAGGCCCAGCCAAAAGCTGAGATAGGGGTTCCCCTGCTCAGCCCAGGCCAGCAGGCGGTAGCCGGCCCAGATAAAGGGGGCAGCCACCGAGAAGAAAACCAGCCACCTGGAGATGATGGCCCAAAGCCCTAGCTGCCAACGGCCAGTTCCGCCCCGCAGGGTGGCTACAAGAACGCTTAAACCAATGAGAACCAGGGCATCCTGCGTCACAGCGGCCTCTGTGCCCTGAACTGGGACAAGGGTGGCAATGAGCAGGACCAACAGGGGCACGGCCCAGCTCACCGTCGCCAGTGTCGACCACATTATCAGGGGGAAGTCTCCGGGCCCCTGAGACCTGGCTCTGACCTCAGCTGACATGGGCATTGGCGTCAACACCTCCACCGGCTGACCTTAATCCATAGCAACCGTCGAAGGGCAGCTGGCCGAAGCCCTCCTCCTGAAGGGGAAGGCGCTGCCAGGCCGCGACCTTTCCGCTGGCCAGGACCTCTCTAACGGAGTCATCCGGAATAAACACAACCCGCACCCGCAAACCCCCTACAATGGCCTCTTTTACCGCATCTACCGTCTCCTCATCCCACAAGGAGGTCACAAGGACAACCTGAAGGTTTGCCATGGCCGGGATCTCCTGAAAGACCCAGGAGAGGGGACACAAGGCCTGGGGCCTGATCCGGGCCAACGCCTCAAGGATGTGGGTCATCTGCTGGCCGCGGTGGTCCGGCGCAACCGCCGGGTGACTGTGGTAGCCCGTTGCAGCGGCGTTAGAATAGAAGCCTACGGCTTCTCCCGCCTCCTGGTAGGCCTGGGCCAGGGCGGCAACCAACTCCACCATTCCCTCAAAGACCTGGTGCCGCACACCCTGCCAGGCGCTGGGCATGGTGCGTCCATCCAGGAGGAGGACCACCTCTGAGGCAAAGGTTGGGTTGTAGACCTTGGAATAGAGCCTCCCGGACCGGGCGGAGGCCAGCCAGTGAATGCGGCTAACCTCGTCGCCGGGCTCGTATTCCCTGATCCCCGCGATGTTCAGCGGATCCTCGTAAAGCCACGATTCCGCCTCCCAGTTCCCGTAGGGCTGGGTTCGCGATGGAGGGAGCATGGGGACATCATAGAGGCGCGGGTAGACAACCACCTGGCGCAAGACCTCCCCCGCGGCGGGGCGTTCCGTCTCAAACCTGGCCTCCTCGGTGTCCAATCCCAGGGGGTCGCCAGAATAGGCCTTAAGAGGACCAAAGTAGAAGAGGCCCCTCGCGTCGGCCTTCAGTCGGTATCGACGGGTAACCCGCTCGTGCCAACGGAGCGACAGCATGCTGCTGAGATGCCCCCGCCCGGTTGGGTTATGGCGGGCAACCCTGACACCATCAACGCTGAAGGACAAGGGGAGACCGTCCTCAACCCTGAGCCAGGGAACGGGAAGGAGCTTGTTGTTCTCTATCGTCAGGGTGAGCTCGCATTCCTCGCCCACGAAGACACGCCCCGGCAGTACCTGCCGCTGGGCCTCAACCCGGTCAAGGGCCCGCCTGCCCCACCAGTGGTTCCCCTCCCAGAAGAGGAGGAGAACCGCGGCCATGAAGGCCAATCGCGACTCACCCATGGCCAGACCAACCACCAGGCCGATAAGAAGGCCAATCCGGGGAACCTGCCTCAGTCTCATCACAGAGGTCTCTCTACCGTATCAGCTGGCACCTCAGTCTGACCGATGATCTCGGCAATGATCCCGGTGGCTTCGCGCCCCCGAAGCTGCGCCTGTCCCTCAAGCATCAAGCGGTGAGCAAGAACCGGTGCCGCTACCACCTTGACATCATCAGGGGTAACGTAGTCCCGCCCCGCCAGGGCCGCCCAGGTCCGGCTCATACGGGCTAGGGCGATCGACGCCCTTGGGCTGGCGCCCAGCTTCACCAGGGGCCAACTGCGGGTCTGCCTGACTACCTCCAGGAGGTAGTTCATAACCGGATCAACGATAACAATCTCGTCAAGGCCCTCTCTCGCCGCCAGCAGTTCCTGGCCGCTGATGGCCGCCTCAACCTGCCCCAGGGGGTCGCCTCCGGCAAAGCGGTTTACAATCTCTGCCTCTTCCCCTGCCTCAGGATAGCCTAGAGTAAGGCTAACCAAAAACCTGTCAAGCTGCGCCTCAGGCAGCGGGAAGGTGCCGGCAAACTCCACCGGGTTCTGGGTGGCAATGACCATGAAGGGTTCTGGCAGCATTCGGGTCACACCATCGCTGGTGACCTGGCGCTCCTCCATACACTCCAGCAAACTGGCCTGGGTCCGGGGGGTGGCGCGGTTGATCTCGTCAACCAGCAGGATGTTGGCGAAGACGGGGCCAGGGCGGAACCTGAACTCCCCACTGCGCTGGTCGTAGACATTACTGCCGGTGACCTGGGTTGGCAACAAATCCGGTGTGGCCTGGACCCGGTTGAACTCCAGCCCGGTTGCGGCCGCCAGGGTCCGGGCCAGCTTCGTCTTGCCCAGCCCGGGAACGTCGTTCAGGAGAACATGCCCCCCGGCTATGAGCGTCGCCGCCACCAGCTGGAGCTGCCTGTCCTTCCCCACAATCACCTGCTTCATCCGGCTAATCAGCGCTGAACCGATGTCCCCAGCCGTTTTCTGCCTGGTGCCAGTCTTGACCATTATCGTCTCCCTTTCTATCCTCTATTCCTCAAGGGTTGACCACTGCTTGCGGTAGAGTTCAGCATACTTCCCACCGCTGGCCACAAGTTCTTCATGGGTACCGGCCTCAGCGATCTGGCCCTGGTCAACTACATATATCTTATCTGCGTTTCTTACAGTGGACAACCGGTGGGCAATGACAAAGGCGGTACGGCCCTCCAGCAGCAGCTCAAGGGCCTGCTGGATCAGCATCTCGGTGTAGGCGTCAACACTTGATGTGGCCTCATCAAGGATCAGGATCCTGGGGTCGGAGATCAGGGCCCTGGCAAAGGAGATCAACTGCCTCTGGCCCACCGACAGCAGGGCACCTCGTTCCCCGACCTCGGTCCTGTAGCCCTCGGGAAGCCGTGAAATAAACCCATGAGCATTGACGGCTTGGGCCGCGGCAACGATCTCATCCTCTGTGGCCTCAAGTTTCCCATACCTGATGTTGTCCTCGATTGTTCCCGAGAAGATAAAGGTATCCTGGAGAACAATCCCCAGCTGGCTCCGGAGGGAGTTAAGGATAACCGCCGTCAGGTCCTGCCCGTCAATAAGCACCTTCCCTCGCTGGGGGTCGTAGAACCGAGCCAGAAGGTTAATGATGGAGCTCTTCCCCGCCCCCGTGGGGCCAACCAGGGCAACGGTCTCACCCGGCCTGCACTGAATGTTAATGTCATGGAGAACCGGTTCGTCGGCATCATATCCAAAGGTGACCTGGCTGTACTGAATAGCGCCGGCGATATCGCCCAACTCAAGGGCCTCTGGGCCATCGGCAACATCGGGCTCCTCGTCAAGGAACTCGAAGATGCGCTGGGCAGAGACAATCCCTGACTGGAGCACGTTGTAGAGCTGGCTCAGGCTGTTAATGGGATGGAAGAACCGGGTCACGTAGCCGGTGAAGGCCACCAGTCCGCCAATGGTAAGGGCACCCTGGGATATCCTCATCCCACCGTACCAGAGCACAACCGCTGTACCCACGGCTCCAATGACGGTGACGGCAGGCCAGAACAGCGAGAAGAGGGCTGCCGCCTCCAGGTTGGCCTGCATATTGCGGGTGTTGGTCTCGCTGAACCGCTCCATATTCTCGTCCTCGCGGTTAAAGGACTGGACCACCTTGACACCGGAGATGCTCTCCTGCAGGTTGGCGTTGACATCAGCGATGCGGCGCCTGACCTTGTGGTAGGCGGTGCGCATCCGTCCCCGCAGGACAATCGTGAGCAGAAGCAGCAGCGGGATCGTGACAAAGCTGGCCAGGGCCAACGGGGCATTGATGTAGATCATGATGCCCATAATGGCCACAACAGTGAACATGTCGCTGAAGGCGGTGACAAGGCCCGATGATACCAGTTCATTCAGGGCATCGACATCATTGGTGACCCGCGAGATAACCCGGCCCGCCTCGATCGAGTCGTAGAAGCGAAACGACAGGGTCTGCAGGTGTTCAAAGAGGCGCTTCCTGACGCTGTAGATGATGTTCTGCCCGACCCATGACACCAGATAGATCTGGCCGTAGGTGGCGGCCCAGTTCACCAGGTACAGGGCCAGGTAGGCAAGGGCAATGATGTTGAGCCCGGCGGCGTTACCCTGAGAGATGTAGTCATCAATGGCGATCTTCATCAGGTATGGCCCGGTCAGGCCCGAGAGGGACACAACCACCATGATCCCGATGGCGGCCACAATGTACCAGGTGTAGGGTTTAACCTCCTTCCAGAGGCGGCCATAGACCCTGGCATCAATCTCGCTCAGGGCGACCCTTTCTCCATCGAAATGGCGCCTACCGATCCCCATCTGAAGCACCGCCTTCCTTACCGCTTCCCAGCTCTTCCTGGCCCCTGAACTGCATCTCGTAGATGGCGCGGTAGGGACCCTCCTGGGCCAGCAGCTCCTGGTGGGAGCCCTCCTGGGCAATGACCCCGTCCTCCAGCACCAGAATCTTGTCGGCCTTCCGCACCGTGGACAACCTCTGAGCGATGATAAAGCTGGTCCTGTTAGCCATCAGGTCATCAAGGGCCTGCTGGATCCGGTACTCCATCTCCGTATCAACGCTGGAGGTCGACTCGTCCATAATCAGGATCCGCGCCCCCGTAACAAGGGCCCGGGCAATGGCGACACGCTGCTTCTGGCCCCCCGACAGCCCGACACCCCTCTCGCCGATCTCAGTGTCATAGCCCCGGGGTAGGTTCTCAATGAAGTCATGGATATGGGCTGCCTTGGCCGCCGTCGTGATCTCCTTCATTGTCGCCCGGGGCTTACCGTAGGCAATGTTCTCCCGCAGGCTGGCGGCAAAGAGGAAGGTCTCCTGGGAGACGATGCCGATCTGAGGGCGGAGCGAATCCAGGGTTACATCACGGACATCATGGCCGTCGATTGATACCTGGCCCTGCTGCACATCGTAGAAGCGTGGAACAAGGTTCACCAGGGTACTCTTGCCTGAGCCCGTTCCCCCCAGCACCGCCACTGTGTCGCCGGGCTCCGCCACAATGTTGATGCCGCGAAGGACAGGCTTATCCGGGCTGTATCCGAAGGTGACATCGTCAAAGACCACCCTACCCTCCACCGGCGGCAGTTCCACGGCATCAGGGCTATCCTGAACGTCGGGCTCTGTGTCCAGGACCTCGAAGATGCGTTCGCCTGCAGCCGCCCCCCGTTGGGCCAGGCTCACAAGCCAACCCAGGAACCGGACGGGCATGATCAGCTGCAGGAGCAGGGAATTGAAGGCAACAAACTGACCCAGGGTCAGGTTAGCGGCAATGACCTCGCGGCCACCGTACCAGAGGACAATGGTTGTCCCCAGAGCAGACAAGAAGTTCATGTAGGGCATGTAGAAGGCCCGCAGCCGCACCGCCGTCAGGTTGGTCTCAAGGTAGCCCCAGTTCTGGACGTTAAACTTGTTGGCCTCGTATTCCTCACGGGCAAAGGCCTTCACCACCCTCATCCCCGTGACATTCTCCTGGAGCACCGCCGTTAACTGGGCCAACTGCTGCTGGATCTCCACATAGGCGGGCCGGACCTTGGTGGCAAAGCCCAGAACCGAGTGGGCCAACAGGGGAAAGGTCAGCAGGGCCAGCAGCGTCAGTTTCCAGTGCATGGACAATATCAAGATTAGCACCGCCGAGAAAGTGAAGATCTGCTGAGCCAGACGCACCAGGCCGAAGCCGATGAAGCGCCGGGTCAGCTCCACATCGGCGGTTAGCCGTGACATCAGCTGCCCGGTCTGGGCCTTGTCGTAGAAACTGAAGGACAGTTCCTGCAGGTGCCGGTAGAGGTGGTTGCGCAGGTCATGGGTGACCCGCTGCGCAGCGTACTCCATGGAGTAACGTTGGGCGAAGGACAGGACACCCTGAAGAATGGCAACGGCCACAACCGCCAGGGCGCCGTAGATCAGGAGGTGCCAGCGGCCCTCTCCAATCACGGAGTCGATGATCCACCTGATGATAAGGGGTGTCACAAGGGCCAGTCCAGCCACAGCCGCCACCAGGGCTAAAGACAGAAGCCCCAGGTACCAGTAGGGCAGGGCGAACCTGCCAAGCCGAGCGAGTACTTTCAAGTGCTCTCACCCTCTTCATTCTTCTCCGGGTCTCTCTGACCCCTTGCCAGCTTCTCCAGCTCCTGCAAGTCGCTGAACTGGCGATCCAGGAACTCCTCAAAGACCTCAGCCTTGACAATGATAAGGGACCCGCGGTGGGCCCTGCCAAAGACCAGGAGCTTGTCACCGGTTTCAATGTCAAACTTCTTGCGCGCCTCAACTGGGATCACAATCTGGCCGCGCTCGCCAACAGTGGCGGCGCCAAAGAACTCCCGCCCATGTAGCTTTGTCAAGCGATTACCCCCCTTCACCGCAGATGACACATCAACCCTTCACCACAAATCATACTAATCATACATCTAGGACACTGCCTACATTGTATCAGGGGATGTCCGAAATAACAACGACCCCTTTGAGGGGGCCGAATGAGGGTCCTGCCAGGTGATGCCAAGAATTTCGTGGCTCTGCGCGGTTCCGCGCAGTTCCGCGCCGGTTGAGCTACAACGAGGTGCCAAACCTGTTAAGAGCTGGAGCTGGAACTACCCTGCATATTGGCAATCATGCCCATTAACCACTGACTCTGGCTCTGCATCGTGCTAAGGGCCTTCTCCATGGCGATAAAATCCCGTGTCAGCCGCTGGCGTCGCAGTTCCAGACGGCGTTCTATGGACTCGATCTGCTTGTTCATCGATGATATGCTGCGGTCAAGCCCATCGGCCCTGACCACGGTGGTGCCGGTGGCATCCTTAACAAGGCCGTCTACGTAATCCCCCAGGGATACGCTTAGTCCCTGCTCGGTGTCTTTTGAGTAGAAGAGCTTGTGGACATTCTCCGGGTTCTCGCTGAGGGCGCCCTTTAGCTTCGTCTCATCAAGGGTCAAAAGGTTCGTCTCACTGTCAAGGGTGACACCGATCTCAATCAGGTTCTCAATAGTGGAATCGCTGGCGATATACTCAGAGGTCTGCTGCCTCAGGTGATTCTGGACCCGCATCAGGGTTGCATCCCCTGCCAGAGGGCCGTTATCATTGGGATCAGCTGGATCGCCAACAGAAAGCTTGTCGTCTATAAAGGCCAGGGCTGAGTTGTACTGCTCCACAAAGGCCTTGATCTTGTCCACAGCCTTGCCTGTGTCGGACTTAATGTCCAGGGTGACCTTTTCGGCGCTGGCCTGCTTGAGGTCCAGGGTAACACCTTCAATGGCCCAGTCAACAGTGTTCTTAGTGCTGCTGAGCTGAGCGCCGCCGTTGACCTCATCAATGGTGAAGAGGGCGTTGGCGCCGCGAGCGGTTGCGGACCCGTCCAGATCAAGGGACTGCATCAGGTTTCCGCTGACATCCTCGACAACAATGTCCAGGCTCCCCGTCTCCTTGTTCACTAGCTGGATCTTGTCGGTAAGCTTGTCATAGACGGCATTAACCCCTGCCGCGGAGTTGTCTATCCTCTTGAGGACATCAGCAAGGGCATCAGCGGTAGCATCCCAACTGATCTCGACCCCATTGATCTTGAAGGAGCCGGAAGAGGCAGTCAGGTCTGTGTTAAAGCGGGCGCCATCTGACTGCATCAATGCATGCAGATCAACCCGTCCCAGCTTGTCAGGGCTTTCAATTGCCGACCCTGACTGGGTGGCCGTCAGGACCCCGGTAACATCCAGGAAGTTGCTTGTGTCCGCGGACGAGCCCAGGCTGATGGTCTGCCCTGTTCCAGTTGTGTCGTATACCCTGAAGGTGTCATTGGCGGTGAACTCAACCTGCACCCCAGCCCCTGCGTCTGTCAAGGCCTGGTTAACAGCTGCGACGATGTCGTCAAGACTCTTGCTGGAATCCACATCAATGGTAACGCCCTGAATGGTTATAGTCCCAGTAGTGGGCTTGGTGCCGAAACCCGCCTCCGTAGCAGCGACGGTTGTATTCAGGGCCTGACCAATATCGGACACGCTCACTAGTTTGCTGCTGGTGGCCAACTGGTCCACCGTCAAGTGATAGCTGCCGGCAACTGCATTGTGGGTGGTGCCGGCGCTGACGATTTCGGTGTTGGAGGACTTGGCCGATTTCTGGGTGAACAGGGTAACATCCTTGAGGTCTGTCACGATCCCCGCAAGGCTATCCAGACGCTTGTTAATGTCCAGCCACGCGTAGCGCGCCGTATCGAGGCGGGAGATCTGCTGCTTCAGCAAGACAACTGGCTTTCTCTCCAGGGTCATCAGCTGGTCTATAATCTTCTGGGTATCCATACCTGAGATGAGGCCATCTATTGTCAGTCCAGCCATTAAGATCACCTCTCGTTGAAAAGGGAGCCGGACTGCGGGAACCCCCTGGGGGATTCCCGCCAATCCGGCGTTCCCAACTCTAGTCTAGTCAGTCTATTGCCTTACGACTACCCGAGGAGCTGGAGTACTGACTGGGGCTTCATGTTGGCCTGGGCCAACATAGCGGTACCAGCCTGGCTCAGGATCTGGTGCTTGGTGAAGTTGGACATCTCCAGAGCCATGTCTACGTCGCGGATACGGGACTCCGCTGATGTCAGGTTCTCAGCGGCTGTACCCAGGTTGATAATCGTGTGCTCCAGACGGTTCTGATAGGCGCCAAGCTTCGCGCGCTCGCTGGAGACATCGTCAATGGCGCCGTTAATGGAGGTGAGTGACCTGTCAGCCTGGGCCTGGGTGGTGATATCGGCGCCGCCGACCTCTACTGTCTTGTCGGCGGTAACGGCAACGAGGAATTCAAGGACTGTATCCCCAGCGGCATTGACGTAGGTTATATCATCTGTAGTGGTAGCAACCACGTCACCGTTGGCGTCAAGGAGCTGGTCGTTTGCGACATCAGCGGTGTAGGTGCCGGGTTCAAGGCCAGTGTTGGTAACGGTGGCGCTGTCTGCGTCTACGGCACCAGCTGCGACGGTAATCGTCCCGGACTTGACATAGCCCTCAGTGAAGGTGATTGTATCGTCGCCTGAGGCTGCCGTGAAAACCAGCCCGCCATCTGTACTGGTCGCAACTACGAGTCCGTCGGCATCCACCATCTCGTGGTTACCACTGTCATTCTCCCGGACCGAGTAGGTGCCATCCTGGATGTCTGCATTCAGGTCGCCGCCGTCAACCAGGGTGGTTGTCGTGGCGAAAGTCGGATCCCCGGTTGCTCCCAGGGCGTAGGCCCGCATGTCACCAAAGGCGACATTGATGCTCTGGCCTTCGTTGGCGCCAATGTGGAAGGTGCCCTCAAAGGTGCCGTTCAGGAGCTTCTGAGTGTTGAACTCCGAGTCGGCGGCAATCCTTGTCAGCTCGCTGGCCAGCTGGTCAACCTCTTTTTGCAGTTCCTGGCGATCTGATGCGGTGTAGGTATCGTTGGATGACTGTACTGCCAGTTCCCTCATCCTCTGAAGGATTGAGTGGGTCTCACTCAGGGCACCCTCAGCGGTCTGGATCAGCGAGATGCCGTCCTGGGCGTTGCGCTGGGCGGTCCTCAGGCCGTTGATCTGGGCCCTCATCTTCTCACTGATGGCGAGACCAGCGGCGTCGTCAGCGGCCTTGTTGATGCGAAGGCCGGAGGACAGTCTTTCAAGGGACTTGTCCAGATTTGAGTTGGTCTCAGTCAGGTTGCGCCACGCGTTCAACGCGGCAACGTTAGAGTTAATTCTCATTTGTACATCCCTCCGTAGATTTGGTTTTTGGCGCGCACATCCTTGTGCAGCGCTGCTAAATCGCCTCTTGCCCCCAGTGGCGCCGGCTTTCCCATGGGAACTTGGGCGGTTTAACCTTTATGGTTTGAGCCTGGTGGGCTTTCTTTCCCCGCCCTCTTCAGGCTCCTGCCCCAGGCTTGCCCTGTACCAGTTCCTTGCTGCGCACTGTCTCGAAGTTCTTCAGCGCGATGTCCTCTGATACAGATGGGCCTTCGTAGACCTCTTCGCGAACTACTGTGATCTCCGGTGGCGCGTCTATTATGAGCCGAACGGTATCCTTGCGGGTTCTGACCACCTGGATCCTGATGATATCGCCAATCCGTACTCCCTCTTCAGATTTCCTGCCAATCACCAGAGCCATGAACTCATCCTCCTTGATGAATATGCGTTTTCCTCTTCACTCCCTATATCGGAGGTCTGCGGAAGAATCTTTAGAGGATGGTGGGAAATATTTCTGCTCGAGGACCCTGGCGCGCCGATCCATGAAACTACTGGTTGGCAGAGAGGTAAGGAAGGGAGGTAGATAAAACAAAGGACAGGGGGGGGTAACCCCTGCCCGTGTTGTGCGGTGAGTGCCTATTCTATACCTATAATGTGCGACTAGTCTCGAAGAGCCGCCACCAGTCTCTTGAACTCCTGTCCCCGCACCTCGAAATTGGGGAACTGGTCATAACTGGCGCAGGCTGGTGACAGGGCAACGACTGAACCCTCCGCCGCCAGGGCCTTTGCCATGGTTACGGCCTCCTCCAGGTCAGCGCAGTTGAGGACCTCTTTTAGCCTGAGATCCGTTGCGCTGCCGCCCTCGAGGCCACCTGCATCCGCCAGCAAGCCGCTCCTTGCGGCCTCGATTGCCGCCCCAATCTTGGTGGCTGTCGCCCCTATCAAGATGATGCGGTCAACCTTCCGCACCACCTGACGGGCAAAGTAGCCAAAGGGCAGTTTCTTGTCGTAACCCCCGGCAATGAGGGTCAGTTCAGTGCCCGCCCCTGCCAGGGTGTCAATGGCGGCCTGCGCCCGGTCAGGGGCTGTTGCGATGGAATCGTTGTAGTACCTGACCCCATCAACCTCGTCTACCAGCTCCAGGCGGTGCTCAACCCCGGTGAAAGACTCCAGGGCCTTGCTCATGGCCCCCACAGGAACTCCGCCAGCCCCCGCCAGGGCAATGGCCGCCAGGGCGTTACTGAGATTGTGTTCCCCCAGGAGGTTCAGGGCGGACCGGTGGCAGACCCTCTCGGCTCTACCCCCGCTGGCACGGAGGAGATGAGACCCATCAAAGAAGGCGCCCTCTGCTACCGACTCCCGCATGCTAAAGAAGCCAACCCTGGCCGGGGCCGCTTCAACCTCCTGCTGAAGGGCATCACAGTCGCGATTAAAGATGGTGATGTCATCCGGTCCTTGAAAACGATAGATATGTGCCTTGGCCTCCCGGTAGGCCTCCATTGTTCCGTGGAGGTCAAGGTGGTTTGGGGCCAGGTTCAGGTAAAGGGCATGCTGGGGACTGCTTTCAAGCATCTCCAGTTGAAAGCTCGAGAGCTCAAGCACCACCCGGGCTTGAGGCGGTATCTCAAAGACCCTCTCAATCAGGGGCTGGCCGATGTTCCCCCCCAGGAAGGTAGTGACGCCTGCCGCCTCATACATCCTGGCCACCAGGGTAGTGGTTGTGGTCTTGCCCGCGCTGCCCGTTATCCCCGATATTGGCGCCTGGCAGAGCCGGAAAAAGAGCCCCATCTCACTGTCTATCGGGATCCCTTTGGCCCGGGCCTTCTCCAGGTCAGGCAGGTCCTTGGGAACGCCGGGGGCCAGTACAACCCGGTCATAGCTGTCAAGCCCCTCAAGGTATTTCTCACCAAGGGAGACGTCAACACCAAGGCCCTTGAGCTCATCGTAGGTATCACCGAGGGCGTCCCGATCCTTTCGATCACAAGCGGTGATGGCTTTAACCCCGTTGGCCACAAGGAACCGGATGGCCGCCCTGTTGCTTATACCCAAACCAACAACGGCAATCCGCTCCCGCCGCAGTTCTTCGATTACAGGGTGGATAGACTTCTCCATTCCAGCCTTGTGTGCCATGGTGCCTCCTCCTGGCGCTGCGTACCCCGGACTCGACTGCCCGGCTATGTTACCAGTTCCTCAATCCTGTCGGCGCCCTTTTCAAGCTCTTCCATGGAGGCGGCGTAAGACAGCCTCAGATGGCCGGGAGCCCCAAAGGCAACGCCTGGGACCAACGCTACATGGGCCTTCTCAAGTATGACCTCCGCCAGGTCCATGTCGGTACCAATCTCACGGCCCCCGATGACCCGCCCATATAGTCCCGTCACATCCGGGAACAGGTAGAAGGCGCCGCCGGGAACGGTTGCCAACCTGAAGCCAGGCAGCGTCGAGACGCGCTCTACCAGGTAATCACGTCGCCTTGAGAACTCCGCCACCATCTTCCGGACAGTGTCCTTGGGGCCTGTCAACGCCTCAACACTGGCCACCTGGGATATTGATGTGGGGTTGCTGGTGCAGTGTCCCTGGTAGCTACCCATGGCCTTTATGACCTGGCTGGGCCCGGCAGCATAGCCAATACGCCAACCCGTCATGGCGTAGGCCTTGGAGACACCATTAGCCACAACGGTGTTGGCCTTGGCCTCAGGGCTGACCTGGGCAATGCTGTAGTGGCTCATGCCGTCGTAGATAAGCTCCTCATATATTTCATCTGAAATAATGGCTATGCCCTTGTCAAGCAGGTAGGCCGCCAAATCTTCAAGCTCATCCTTGCTGTATACAGCCCCCGTGGGATTGCTGGGACTGTTGAGGATGATAACTGACGTCTTTGGGGTAATGTATTCTCCCAGGATCTCAGGTGTGCACTTGAAACCCGACCCTCCACCCGTGGGGACAATGACGGGGACGCCGCCGGCCAACTTCACCATCTCCGGGTAACTCACCCAGTAGGGCGAAGGTATCAACACCTCATCTCCGTCATCGCAGAGGGCCTGGATGGCGTTGAAGATGGCCTGCTTGCCGCCGACACTGGCGATGACCTCGTCGACAGTGTACTCCAACCCGTTATCCTCCCTAAACTTCTTCACAATAGCTTCCTTCAGGGCCGGGATCCCCGTAGCCGGCGTATAGCGAGTGAAACCCTCATTAATGGCCTTGATGGCCGCCTCTCTGATGTTGGCCGGTGTATCGAAATCCGGCTCTCCCACGGCAAAACTGACAACATCAATCCCCTGGGCGATCATGGCCTTGGCCTTGCTATTGATAGCCAGGGTTGCCGACGGACTCAGTGCTGCTGCTCGTTGCGATAGTTTCATGCTTCAATGCACCCCTCTATGTTTTAGATAGCGTTGGCGCCATCCCTCCGCGCCCCTTGCCACGCTCTGGATTACGGCTCAAGTATTCTCTGGCCATCGAGGCGATTCCTCCCTTGCGGCCTGCGGCGAGAAGAACCACTGCCCACTGAAAAGGGGAGGCCAGGCGCTCCCGCCCAAACATCCTCAGGATAGAGGGGATCTAGGCCCTTCAGTCTCTCCTTAGCCCGGGCTGTGACGTCGGCGGCAAATGGGAACTCCTGCCTGATATCGGCCACAAAGGCCCTGACATAGAAGGCGGTTGCCACAGGGGTCTCCTCTACCAGGATCTCGACGGGTCGTTTGGCATAGAAATACTTCGAGGTGACGGCGGCCTCCCATAGTACCTGGCGGATCTCGCTGATACTAACGGAGTGAGCAAAGTAGAACTCAATCACAACCATGGCCTCCAGGTCACCGGCATTGGCGCTGAGAGAACCCTCTGAGAAGACCATGGAATTGGGTACCGAGACCCGGCCATCCTCGGGTGTTACAAGGGTCGTGGCGCGGAGGCTAATGTTGTCCACCTCACCGTAGTACGGGCCCACCTGAATCCGGTCGCCCACTGAAAAGGGCCTCTCAAAGAAGATGAAGACGCCAGCGAAGATGTTGGCCAGCAGTTCCCGGGCAGCCAATCCAGCGACAACGGCGCCGCCGCCCACAACTGCCAGAACCGCGTCGGCCCGGGCCGCCAGCAGCAGCCTGATCACGACAAATCCCGCGAAGAGATAGAGAAGGGCCTTAATCAGCTCTACCCGGTTGCGCACCACAATCGCCCTGGCGGTGAAGCGACTGATGTACTGTTCAGCCGCAACATGAATGAGCTTGATGAGAAAGGCGGTGGCCAGAATAACGGCCAGGGATTGGCCCAAGGCGGTGATGATCTCACTCCCCCCCAGGGCCCTTATTGTCTCCACCTCTAAGCACCCCCCTTGATCCCTGGCACATACACCGATCTGCGGCTGACCAGGAAGGACCTGACGGGCTGCTGAGCTGTGACACTAATGGCATAGCCTCCGGCCCCCGTGTCCCTCAGAAGGCCGTAGCGCGTGAGGTTGGTGAGGATGACCTGGGCGGTGTCCTCCTGTACGTTAGTCACTGCCGCGAGTTGGCCGCTGGAGAGGGGCCCGTTCTGAACAATGGCAGCCAACCCGAAGACCTCCTCAGCCGGTAGCTTCGTCAGGTCCTGATCCTTTGGAGCAGCAGGCATCCTGACCTCAATGGAAGCCCTACCCAGACCCTCGCCTTCTTTGGTGGAGGGCGCCGACTCATGGGAACAGGACGCAAGCCATATCTTGAGAGCGGCGGTGACATTGCCTGCGGACTCCTCCCTGAGACGCCGAAAGAAGGGGGCCCAGTCATCGTCAACCCCGCCGCTGCCATTTCTTTCGGGCGGATTAACGTCATAGGGGATGTCTCTGAGTTCGTGCTTGATAAGGGCAGTCAACTCTTCAACGGTGGCAGGACTCAGTGCCACTCGATGACTGAAGTAGGTATCGAGAGAAAAGATCTGGGCAAGAAACGCCCAGCTTGTATCGGCCCAGGTCGTAACCCAAAAGGCGTCGTCCTGGGTATGGATCATAATATCCAGGAAGGCCCGCAGTCCACCAAAGCCACCTACCCGCCTGAGAAACATGTTGTGGCAGTCATCCACCATGATTGAGACCGGTCCGCGGCGTCTGATGGCATCCAGCACAACGGCTCGAGGTCCGCTCTCTACCTCTAACGCCCGGGCCAGCTCTGAGAAGACCTCGCCACCCGTTTCGAGCTTCTCCTTTATGTCCATATAGAGGACTTGGTGGTTGGCCTTCCTGAGCCCCTGACCAACGGCCTCAAGGAAGGAGGTCTTGCCTCCCCCAAGGGGGGCGATTACTGCCGCCGCCCTTCCCCCTTCCTGCCGCCAGAGGGCCGCCTCCGCCAGGCAGCTGGCTATGTCCTTGCGCCGGTGAACCCCTGTCCACTTCTGAAGAGCAGCCCGGGGTGAGAACTTGGCTACGAAATCCGATGGAAGCAGATCAGCTCACCTGCCTGTCTCAGCGGCGCTCAAGCCTCCCCAGCCAATCTTCTTTACCTTATCCTGATAACCCAGAATAGAAGCCACCTCCCACTTGAACCGATCCTGTGGGGTAGGCGGCTTTTTTTCCTTCTTGCCTTTCTCTTTCTTCTCGGCCTTCTTCTTGTTAGCTGGGCCCGTTTTCCCTGCTGACTTCTTCTTCCCTACCAGGGTCTTGGACATGAGCATCACCTTCCCAGAAGCCGTCCACTTCTAGGAAGTATTGTTGCCCCCGTAGGGGCATTTATACCAGGGGACCCAATGGAAACCAGCTATACCCCTGTTTCTCTCAGAGCGATGCTACACTTAATCTCGCCAAATTCAGTATCAAAGGGCAGAAGGAGCCGCTTGATGCTAATCGTGGATATGATGGTTCCTCTTCCAATGACAACCGATGGCGGTGTCAACTTGCAGCGGTATCCAACCTGTTCAAGTCCGGCGCTGGCCCGGCCTGTAATGACGTTGCCCAGTTCAGCAACGGCGCTTTCAGCGTTGGCATCCAAGATGGGTACCGGCTCCCCCGATAGGGCTGACACCAGGTTCTTAACGGTCCGCTCCGACATCCCATACATCACTGCCCCCTGTACCTGACCCACAACACCGAGCATAACGGTGATATCCTCGGTAGTATAGGCGCTTTCCTCCACCTTGAGTTCGCCCTTAACCGGGGTAATGCCGGTCTCTTTCTCAAGAACGAAGTACATGGCTGTCACAAAGGGATTGATAAAGTCAGCTTTCACAGAGTATTCATCCTCTCTCCTGTATTTTATATAACCCGTCGATAGAAGAAGGGCGCTATCACCCGCAGCCCGTGGGAGTCGACGTCAAAGATCGTCTCCGTCGAGCCAACAAACAGGACACCGCCGGGGCGGAGCGAACGCGCCAATCCCCCGACCACTCTCGCCTTGGCCTGGTCAGTAAAGTATATAAGAACGTTGCGGCAGACCACAAGATCAAAGCCGCTGGGATAGGGATCCTGAAGCAGATTGTGCTTCTTAAATGATATGCCATCGCGGACCACATCGTCGAGGACAAAGAGGTCTTCCTGCTGGCTAAAGAAACGGTTCAACCGCGCTGGGTTGATCCCCTTGACCTCGCTGACCCTATAGGTAGCCTGCCTGGCCCGATTAAGGGCCCGATCATCCAGATCTGTTGCCAATATCGAGTGCCTTCCTGCTTGTTGCCCCATCTCAGTCAGCATGATGTTCATTGAGTAGGGCTCCAGGCCAATTGAGCACCCAGCGCTCCATATCTTGAGCCCCTTTTCCCTGGCAAGGAGGTCAGGAATGACGACCTCCTGAAGGTAAGCAAACTTCTCAGGGTTGCGAAAGAAGTCGGACACGTTGATAGTCAAGAAGTCCAGCAGCCTCTCAAGCTCGGCGCTATCCCCTTTAAGTAGCTCGAGGTAGGCCCTATGGTCTGTTACCCCAACCCGGCGCATCAGGCTGTCAAGACGTCGCCTCATCTGCTTGCTCTTGTAATCAAGGAGGTTGAGATCTACAATACTTGAGAGTTGTTTAACGAAATGGCTGTACTCCATGGCTCATCCACTTCCTTCGGGCAAGATCCTGACCCCTGGCCCCCCAGCAATCCCCTTCACCCTTCAGTCAGTCGTCAGCTCAGGGAGGACTGGTACCACCGAGTAACGGCATCAACTATCAGACCCGGCATCTCCTGGAGGTCTGCCAACTGCCTGGCAAGGCCTCGCTCCACCAACACGCGGGGCATACCGTAGACAACGCAGGTCTCTCTGGACTGGGCCAGGCTCCAACCGCCTCCGTCAACCACCGCCTGGGTCCCCATGGAACCATCGGAACCCATGCCCGTCATGATTACGCTGATAACCCGTTGGGCTCCGTAGCTATTAACCGCCGACAGCAGAGTGGCGTCAACCGCGGGGCGTACTCCGTGAATTGCAGCATCTTCCGTCAGCTTGACACGGTTACCCTTAATTAAGAGATGCTTTCCACCCGGCGCTACCAGAACTCTATCTATCTTCACCAACTGGCCCTCGCTGGCCTCCTTGACAGAGAGATACGACAGTCGCGACAGGCGGTCGGCAAGGGATCTGGTAAAGCCCGGCGGCATGTGTTGAACCACAATTACAGCGGCGCCAAGGCCCGCGGGAAGCTGCGGTAGCAACTGACTCAGGGCGCTGGGACCACCGGTGGAGCTTCCGATTACAACCAATGGGAACTCTGCCCCGGGAGGCCTGGAGATCACATTGGTCCTGGGTCCATCGCCAGCCGATACCCCTGTCTGCCCCTCTGTCACCACCATGGACCGCAGTGAAACAGGGTCCACCCCGGCGGCGATCTGTAGCTTGGTGATGATCTCGTCGCGAAGCTGCCCTATCCCAATACCGCCGTGTTGTCCAGGCTTCTGAACAAAATCCACGGCGCCGGCGGCCAGGGCCTGGAGCGTAACCTCCGCATCTCTCTCAGTAAGGCTGCTGACCATGACAACCGGTGTTGGGTGCTCACTCATAATTTTCTCAAGGGCCTGGAGCCCGTTCATTACCGGCATTTCAACGTCCATTGTAATGACGTCAGGCCGCAGTTCCCTGGCCTTGGTGACCGCCTCCACTCCATTCTGGGCGGTTCCAACCACTGTATAGCCCGGTGCCTCTGTTAGCATCCTCCTGAGGACGCTCCTAACAAAGAAGGAATCGTCACATATTAGCACACGGATACTGTCTTCCACGCTATCTCCCCCTCTTCCCATCGGGCTAATCCTAACCCGTAAGTTTGGAAATAGCTTGGAGTACCTTGTCTTGCTCAAAGGGCTTAACAATAAAGTCCTTGGCACCAGCCTTAATGGCCTCAATCACCATTGACTGCTGTCCAAGAGCGGTACACATCACAACGTTGGCATCGGGATACCGCTCCCTGATCTCCTTTAGAGCGTTGATCCCATCAAGCACCGGCATTGTGATGTCCATCAGGACCACGTCTGGCCTGATCTCCTCGTATTTCTGAACTGCAACTCTCCCGTTCTCAGCTTCCTCGACCTGATAGCCGTGGTCCATGAGAAGCTTCGCGCACCGCGTCCTCTGGAACTGAGCGTCATCTACAAGTAAAACTGTGGCCACCATGCCACCTCCCTAACCAGATAGTTGTCTGTCCAATCATCTACCTACGCCCTAGAAACTCTGTTCCCTGGAACCCGCCGTTGAGACAATCACTAATCCCGTGGCTATTTGAAGCTTCATTGTCCTGCCGTAGTTCCCCCCAAGGTCACTGGCATTGATGCGCATGCCAAGGTCGGTGATAATCTCCCTCAGGGCCTCTATGTTTCGACGACCGATTTCAAGGCTCTCGTTACCGCCCTCAATGGCAAACATCTGGGCCCCACCAGCCACCTTAAACTGAAGGCGTCGGCCCAGGGATCCGCTCTCCCCCATGGCATTAATCAGGGCTGGTACTGCCTCTGCTACATAGCGCCCTGGCAAGGAGTGGGCCGTCCCATTGGGATAGGGTAGCACCATATGGGCCAAGCCTCCAATCCGGGTCACAGGGTCATAGGCCGTTAAGCCAAGGCACGAACCCAACCCATAGGCCACAAGCACCGTAGTGGGATCATCTGAAACCTTGATCTCCCCCAGCCCAACGCTTACCAGGTTGACATTAGCCCCCAAGGTCGCCAGCTCCTGGAGTCAAGGCCTTGAGATACCGGAGGGCCTCATTGTCAGGCAAGATAAATAGAAAACCCTTAATTGACTCCTGCCTGGAGGAAAAAGCGGCATCCGCCAGGGGGATCCGCTCACCGCTATACTCCATCCTGGACACAACCGTTGAGAGTACAGCGCCTGCCATGTCAATTACAAGGTAGGGGATGGAGGGCCTCAGGCTCACCCTCAGCCCGTCCGCCACAGTGTTCAAGAAGGCTGAGCCGACCACATTACCAACCTCTTCAAGGGCAGATCTCATCATGGGGTCCATGTCTGGCACCCCCTTCAACGCTGCACTACCCGACGAAACTTCATCAGTGACGCCCTCACCTACACCTAGCAGGAGCCAGGCCAGTCGAGCGGCGCTGTCCATGTCTAGCACCAACGTTATGTGGCCCGAGAGATCGCCACTGACGGCCAGGTATATGGCGGTAACCACGGTGTCGGGGCCGCCAGCCAGGGCCGGTATCTCAGCCAGGGGTATCATCCGCAGATCAGGGGCAACAGCGATAATCTCCTCTCCCGCCATCTGTGAGAATGCGGCAGCCACATTCTCCAGCCCCGCTCTGGCCAGACCCTCATAGTCCTGAAGTAAACCTGCCTTCTTCATCTCATTCTCCCTGTTGTAAACCGGCCTGCAGCGGCTCTCTTTGAGACGCCTCAAGCCCAGCCTCAATAATCACCGACGGCCTCAAGAGTCCCGTGACGTCCAGGATTAGAGCTACATTGCCCTGGCCAAGGATTGTGGCGCCCGCCAGGCCAGGTATATTCCCGAGGTAATTCCCGATGGACTTGATCACAATCTCCTGCTCTCCAATGAACTCATCGACCTCAAGCCCGTATCTCCTGCCGCCGGTCTGAACCACCACAATTGGTATGGTCTGATCCTGGCGGTGGCGGTCGCTGTCCGCCACATTGAGGAGCCGTCCAAGATCGAATAGCGGCACCACCTTACCCCTGGACACAAAGGTTCTTCGCCGCTTGAGGGAACGAATGAGCCCTGGGTCTAGCTCGAGCCCTTCACTGACAGAGGATAGGTGAAGGGCGTAATACTCGTTAGCAATGCGAACTATCAATGCCCGGATAATGGCCAGGGTCAGAGGCAGTTTCACTCGAAAGACAGAGCCCTGCCCCAATGTGCTCTCAATCTCAATAGAACCGCTGAGCTTCTGAATATTGGTGCGAACCACATCCATACCGACGCCTCGTCCGGAGACCTTGCTGACACCGTTGGCGGTGCTGAAGCCCGACTCAAAGATGAGGGATAGGGCCTCCTGATGACTGAGTTTGCCGGCGGCCTCAGCGGAGATAACCCTGTTATCAACGGCCTTGCTCAGTACCTTCTCGGTATTGATACCTGCGCCATCATCGCTCACAGTAATGACGATGTGGTTCTCCCGGTGTGTGGCTGACAACCTGACGATTCCCTGGGGGGGCTTGCCCGCCTGGCGCCGGGTATCAGGGTCCTCGATCCCGTGATCAACGGCGTTTCTTAACAAGTGCATGAGGGGGTCGCTGATCTCTTCGATGACAGCCCGGTCCAACTCTGTCTCGCGCCCTTCAATAATGAGGTCAATTTCCTTACCCGCCTGCAGCGACAGGTCTCGAACCATACGGGGAAACTTCTTAAAGAGGGTGTCCACTGGCAGCATCCGCGACTTCATGATCTCCTCCTGAAGCTCCGTGGTAATCCTGCCAATGTGACCGTTGACAGCACCAATCTCGCGAATGAGGGGCGCGCTCCCCCCTTGAGTGGTGGCGCTTTGGAGGATATCGGTTATACGGGCCCGGTCAATAACCAGCTCGCCAACGAGGTTCATGAGGTTGTCAAGCACATCAATGTTGACCCGAACGGTCTGGTTAGCTGCTCTGGACCTCTGCTTAGCCACTGCCTTCTGGGGTTGGACCTCCGCCTGCAGCTTCTTTTCAGGTTCCGGCTTCTCCTGGCCCATGACGTCGCTCTCTGCATCACCAAAGGCAGTTAGAAGCTCAAAGGCGTTCTCAAGGGAGTAGGAGTAGATCACTGCATCCGTTTCAGGTACTGCTACCTCTAGCTCCGAATGAGCGCTCTCCTCGTCCTCAAGGGTCAGAAGCCAAAGCTCCAGGTCGCTAAGTCCCGGGGTTGACTCAATCTCCTCTAGTGGTGGAGACGCAAAGACAATCTTGCCCTTCTCTGAAAGAAGGAGGTAGGCCTGAATCAAGCGCACCTCTGGCATTACGCTCTCCCTGGTAACTGTCAGCTCGACACGCCACGCCTGCTGTCCCTGCTGAAGACCTGTGAGAATGGCGTCGCGAGCTGTCGCGGGAGGGGCCTCCCCCTGGGGAGGGCTGCCTCCCGGAGCCCCGTCATCGCCACAAGCATCGTCCAGTTCAAGCAATAGAGGTGATATGTCCACACCCAGAGACTGGCCAGTGGCCACCTCGTCCTTAAGGGAGCTTAATGTGTCCAGTCCTCGAAGTAGTTTCGTGGCCGTCGGCGTATCAAGATTAATATCCCTGTTTCTTACCCTGTCCAGGATGTTCTCCATGGAGTGGGCCAGATCGGCCATTTGCTTGTGGCCCAGCGTCGCTGAAGAGCCCTTCAGTGTGTGAATGGCCCTGAATATCTCCTCAATGAGAGCCTCGTCTCCTGGCTCCTGTTCAAGGGCCACGAGACACTCCTCAGTAACCTGCAGAAGCTCTTCCGCCTCTACTAGAAACAGCTGTATGTCAGATTCCGTAAAGTCCTTAAGGAAATCCATTGGGTTCACCCTCTTGCCTGGCCCGTCGTCTGGAATGCTCCGATTAGACCGCTAAGCTTGGTGGCTGTATCCAGGAGAACCCGGGCAGAGGCAGCCACGCCTTCACTTGTGGTTCTCACCTGGCTAACGGCGGCTACCACCTGTTGAGCAGCGGCGGCGGTATCCTGAGAGGCCGCGCCCATCTGATCAATAACCTTTGCCATCTGAGCGCTGTTTGCCGACATCTGCTGGGTTGATGCCGTGTTCTGCTGGGTAACGGCAGCCATATTCTCCATGGCCCTGACTACCTCAGAGCTCCCGGCGGCAATCTGTTGAGTGGCCGAGGATACGTCCTCAATCTTGGCCACGGTATCCCTCACGGTGCCTATAATCTCTGAGAGAGCCCTGCCGGCTTCATTGGCCATCTTTGTGCCCTGCTCTGCCCTGTCAGCCCCAGTGAAGGTAGCGTCGACCGTCTCTTGGGCGTCATCCTGAATCTGGCGAAGCAGCACCCCAATCTCCGCCGCAGCCCTGCCAGACCGTTCCGCCAGGTTTCGAACCTCATCGGCGACGACGGCGAAACTCTTTCCGTGCTCGCCGGCGCGAGCGGCCTCTATAGCGGCGTTCAGAGCCAGCAAATCAGTCTGCTCCGCAATTTCGGTGATGACTTGAAGGATGGAGTCAATCTTATCAGTTCGTTCGCTAAGGGATTTTACCTTATCAACCGCGGTTAAAACCGTATCCCTGATACCATCCATAGCGGAGATGGTCTTCTCCACCGTCTTCCAGCCAACCTCAGCCTTACTGAGGGTGCTGCCGGCTGCAGATCCCAAGAGGTTGGCAGTATTGGCAATGTCCTCAATGCGTTGGGCCACGGTGGCCAGAAGCTCCGATGTCTGGGTGGCGCTCTCGGACTGGTCCTGGGCCCCTATGGCGATTTGATCTATCACCTCTGTGAACTGCTTAAGGGCCTCAATGGCAGACCTGGAATCCTCCTCCTGGGTCTGCGTCTGCTCGGCAACGCCGTTGAGAATACCAGCCATCTCCTGAGTGCTGCTGGCCAGTTGGTTCGCGCTGGCCGACAGGGTTACGCTCTGCTCATTGACCTCTGCTGACGAGCGGCCTGCCTCCACAATCACCCGTCGAACGCTTGACACCATCTTGTCAAAGGACCGAGCAAGATGGCCCACTTCGTCGTTGCGACAAAGACTGTCATGGCTCGCCAGCACATTCAGGCTCAGGTCTCCTTCGGCCACCTGGCCAGCCAGACCATCCAGTAGCTGGATGGGCCTTGATATGAGCCGTGAGATAAAGTAACCCAAGGTGATGCCCCCGGCTGTGCCTACGATCACTCCCACCAAAAGCAGGGCGGTCAGCCGTCCGGACACCGCGTCCTTTCTGGCCTTCAGAGCATCCATCTCGGCAAGGTGAGCGGTCATGGAAGCCCCTGACCCCCCATCCAGGTTCTGATAGGCCGCAACGTACATGCCATCGGCTACCTGCCCCACCTGGACTAATCCCCAGTAACCAGCAAGGCCAATGCCTGCTACGAATATGCCCACCATGATTGTGACTACATAGAGCTTCGGTCCTGTATTAAGGTCAACGTACCACTTTAACAATGTCATTCTGTATTGATGGCCTCCTCAAAGCCGGCCTCTTCCAACGCCTTCATCTCACCCTCAGTGAGAACCCTGTCCATTCTCAGTAGTACCACAAGGGTATCGTCAAGGTTGGCGATGCCCGCAATATACTGGGCCTCAATATTGTTCATCACTGGTGGCGTCGGTTCTATCTTGGATCTAGGGATTTTTATGACGTCAGTAACGGCATCCACAATCATCCCCACGGTGTCTTTACCGACCACCATAACGATAATCTTGGCGCCAATGTCAGCATCCTTCTCCGCCAGAGCAAATCTCTTACGGAGATCAACGACTGGGACTACCTGCCCCCTGTTATTGATAACACCCTCAACGAAGTCCGGGGTGTGCGGCACCCTTGTCACGGGTTGGAAGGGGATGATGGTACGGGCATGACTGATGTCAACGGCATAGTACTCGTTGACAAGCCGGAAGATCACACAGTGGAACTCATCACCAATTGATGCGATGGATGCTCCGTGTCCATCTTCCGCAGTTCCCTTTCGTGTCTGGGCTGGCTTGGCCTTCCCGGGCTGAGATGGGTTTGCCTTCTCTGGCTGTGTCTCCCCGATGCTTTGGTTGGTCATGGCTTCCTCAGGTAGGGGGGCTCGGCGAGGTTCCTCCCGGGCCATGGTGTTGTCCCCTCCCCTCTCCTGTTTACTTTTAGTAGCAGGGGAGGTGGCGCCAGCAAGGAAGTCCAGGGCCTCCTTTCCTGGCAGCATGCCGGGCCGGTCTTTAATCCCTGGAAGAGATGAGTCTTTCTTGGTCATTGCTGCATAACCTCCTTGGCGAGGCTTCGGTAGGCCCGCGCGCCCTGGTTCGACGGGTCGTACTCTACTAGCGGCAAACCCGCAATGTTTGATTCGGCGAAGCTAACTGTGCGCGAGATAATGGTATCAAAGACCTTTAGCCGCCCTGCCAGCTGCTGGCGCAGGGTATTCTCAATGTGCCTTGCATGGCGTGTCCTGCGGTCATACATGGTCAGAAGGAGGCCGCCAACGACCAGGTCAGGGTTAAAGCGCTCCTTAATATAGGCTAGCGTCCTCATGAGCAGTTTCAGAGAGGCCATGCTCAGGTATTCGGCTTGGAGCGGTATAAGGACTTCATCCGCCGCAATCAGGGCCTGGTACGTAAGTAGTCCCAGGCTGGCTGGACAATCAATAAAGGCAAAATCGTACCGGGGCCGAGGCTTGAGAATCTTCCCGGTTGAGGACTTCCCCCCGTTGGTGATAAAGCCGGACCCATCTCGGCTGCTATGGTACTCAATCGGTCGTTGGGCCAAATCTGCCAGTAAAAGGGCGAGTCTATCATTAGAACCGGCAAAGCGCACCTCACCGGCAGCCAGGTCCATGTTTGCCGGTAGCAGTTCCACACCGAAACCGGTCCGCACCAGGGCTTCCTCAAGGCTGCACTCATCAACCAGGGCCTGGTAGATTGTGGGGTGAACCTGGTCGGGGTCAAGGCCGGCTGCGGTTGTAAGGCTGCCCTGTGGATCCATGTCAACCAACAGTACCCTTTGATCATAGTCCGCGGCCAGCGCGGCTGCTAGATTAAGGGTTGTGGTGGTCTTCCCGGTTCCGCCCTTTTGCATGACAAATGCTACAACCTTCAACTCAAGTCCTCCTAGCTCCGTTTATCAATATAGCGCGGAACCGCGGCGCTACCGCCGGTGGCCCTTGCGTAGCCCCTTTGAGCCGCCAATCCCCTGCTGGTCTTGACAAGTTCGTCACTGTGCCTTTGCTGGATATCCCCCAGGAGGGCCGCTGTCTCCCTGTCCGTCGCCATGATCTCCTCGGCTACGGCGACTGACTCTGCTACTGCGGCCGTCTCGGTTATCTCAGCTGCCCCGGGCATCCCAGCTGCCCCTGGTATCGCGGCCTCAACCTGGAGGCGGGATGCGGTGAGAAGGGCGAGGCCCTCCCAGTTACCGACCCTAACTGCCTCCAACTGCCGACGCGATAGCGTCAGGAGCTCTCCCAGGGCCTCTTCAATACTGCAATGGTCTTTGCCGTCTCCCATACCGTAACTAGCCCCCACTCAATCAGAGCAGGCTTCTGCTGGGGTATCCTGATCAACAGAAGCAGCTTCGCCGCCACCAGCCGGGGTTGGGCCCTCTCCGCTGAAGGCCCGATACCATCCGTCTCTCAACTCCCGCAGAATCTGGAGCACAGGGCTCAAGCCATCGGCATCGCGCTTGACATTGGCCTCAACAAGCCGTTCCGACAAGAAAGAATACATGGCGAAGAGGTTCATGGCCATTTCGCCGGCCCCCAGGTTCAGTGAGGCCGTGAGCTCGCCAATGATGTCCTGAGCCTTGATCAGGCTGGAATGACCGTCCTCCCACCTATCTTCCTCCATGGCCTTCTTGGCGCGAACTACAGAACCGATGGCATGATCGTAGAGCATCAGGAGCAGCTGTTCTGGACTTGCGGTCTGAATCTGTACCTGTCTGTATTTGGCATATGGGTTTGTCTGCAACTGCGGATCCCTCCTAAACGCGTTCATCCAAGAGCATGCCAATCATGTCCCTGATCCGGGCAACAGCGTCCATCACCTTGTCCGGCGGTATCTGCTTGATGATTTCATTGGTTTTGTTGTCGATTACCTGGACGTACATGATGCCCGAGTCACGATGGAGAGAGAAGGCCAGTCTCTCATTGACAACACTGACAGCCTTGGCCAGGGCCTTGACGGCCTCTTCAAGGTCTCGCTGGCCCTGAACCTGCGCCACCGCGTTGTCAGCCGCTAATGGCCTTGAGTTGCTAGCGGCACCCATCTGCTGGGCTTGAATCGCTCCGGAGGACCGCTCCAGGACAACAGTGGCCGCTGAAGCCTTGACAGTACTACTAATAGCTCTAATCTCCTCCAACGGTATCACCTCTTCCCTACCTCACATTGAAATCAGTCTATAACCATTATCGGTTCAGGTCGGAGAAACTTTAGGGGATGAACCTCTGTCGTAACAAGCTGGGGAGGGTGCTGACTTGTGCCTGCTAGTACTTGCTGGTGCTTACTGGGAAGAGGGATCAGGGGGACTTCAGGGGTTAGCGGTTCTTCTTTAACATTGAACGAAGGGCTGCAATCCGACTCAAGGGGGCAGACGCCGCCAACCTGTTTTCTGCCCGGATCTCCTGGTATATCTCGAGACGGTGCACAGGTATCTGGGTAGGGGCTGATACGCCCACCTTGACCTGGTCACCGCGGACCTCAAGTATGGTTATCTCGATATTGTCACCGATGACTATGCTTTCGTTGGGCTTCCTGGTCAGAACCAGCACTAGCCACCAATCCCTTCAATGCCTCAAACATAGGATAGCGCATGGGGTAACTATCATCGCCAAGGATTAACTGCCTGCCCGTTCTCTTGGCGGGGTTGATAATCACCGGGGCTCTCATGTTGACAGTCATCTCCAGCGGGTTCTCAGGGACAACGGCGACAAGGAACAGATGCCCATCACCAAAGGATTCAAGATCAAGGGCCTTAAGGTCGGCCTCAGGTACCTGGGGCCTATAGTCCAGGCTAAAATCGGGCGGCGATACAAGCAGGAAGGCCACATCCGGCCCCTCTACGGCCTGGAGCCAGAAGAAAGGGGCGTCTTCCTGACGCTGTAGGAGGACAAACCTCTTCACTTCAGGGAAACCCGGCAACCCCTCGGCGAAGATTACTTCCTTATTCAGATCAACTGAGATCTCGCCAAAACGGCTTGTCTGCAGTTCCATTGTTAGTCCCTCCATGGGATCAGGTGATGTAGTCAACGAGGGAAGGTTGAACCAGCTTCGAACCAACGGCAAGGATTGTCCTGTGGGATGCCTCCACGGCGGCAAACCTGGTTATGGCGCCTGCTATATCGACATCCTTCTCCCTGCTCAAGACGGATTGAAAGGATATCTCCATCTCACTTATCCTGGACTGGGCCAGAGCAAGGCGGTTTAACCTTGCACCAACAACAGCCCTGGTGGCGCTGATCTGGTCGGCGAAGACGCTGATGCGGCCGATCAGGGTGTTTGACACCGCGCTGGTGTCCCCTATCTCAATTGCATCGGCGGTATCACTTACCACTGTAAACAGGTCCTCGGCACCGTTGTAGAAGACCTTGTCACCAGTTGTGTTAATGTCAATCTCCTGGCCAAAACCTATCTGCCGGCTCATGATGCCCGCGTCCCCCTGGTAGACAACGGAACCGGCCACATATGCAAAGGGTTCAGTATCTGTCTGAAAACCGCTGAAGACGTGACGGCCTCCCACATCGGTGTTGGCCGCCTGCATCAGGTGATCCGCGATGACCCGAGTCTCATCCGCCAGGGCCTTGCGAGACCCTACAGACATGGCTCCACTAGCACCCCTAATGGCCAGCTCTTTTACCCTTATTAGCGCGTTGTTCACATCAGCTAGGGCCTGCTCGGTTGTGTCAAGCCAAGCCTTACTGTGGGTGATGCTCCTATCATAGGATGACAGCTCCGACAGGGTAGACTGCATCTTCACAATCTTCAATGCCGCGGTGGGGTCGTCAGAGGGGCGATCCACCCGACGCCCGGTGGTGATACTTCTATGGGTCTTGTACATGTTATCGGTAACCCGGGTCAGATCCCTCAGGTAATTACGGTAGACCATGCTGGAAGTTGTCCGCATCTCTCTTCACCTCCTGTGGCTTTAGGTCCTGTTAATCAAGTGGTCGAGCATCTCGTCGACGGTGGCTATGAGCCGGGCCGCCGCTTCGTATCCACGCTGAAATCTAATAAGGTTCAGCATCTCTTCGTCCAAGGACACCCCTGATATGGACTCCCGGCGATTGACAATCTGATCCCTCAAGAGGTCACGACTGTCAAGCATGCTGTTGGCCTCGGCGGCGGCGATGCCCAGCTCCCCAATGAGGCTCGCATAGAAGTCGGAAGGGGTTGTGCCCTGGACAATGTCAAGATCCCGTAGAGCCAGGATGGCGCGGGCATTGTCACTGTCACCGACCCCTCCAGGGGCAGCAGAGGCTGCCACCAGACCGGTGTCAGCAATCAGCCCTGAGTTAACAGCCATGTCGGTGGCGCCTGAACCAGTGAAGAGCACCTGGCCTGCGTTACCATAGACATCAAAGCCTGCCTGATGCTGCAGGTTAACGGCGGCTATGAAATCGCTGGCAAAATCGTCAAGTCCCTTCATATACTCATTGATGACCCGATCTCTGGCATCAAGCAAGCCGAACAGCTCCCCGGTAGTCACTCTGATGGTGTCCCCGGTGTTCTCCCAGACCACATCGGAGTAGCCATTGTTTAAGGGATTTGAGACTGTCTTGAGGGCATGGGAGTGGAACCCGTCTACAAGGCTGTGGCCGGAGATGCTGACGAAGACATTGCCGTTCTGGGCGTAATTGACCCAGACATTAGAGTACTGCGCCAACTCGTTGATGAGGTTGTCCCTGCGATCAAGGAGATCGTTGGGTTGATTATTGTTGGCGGTTACGGTGACAATCTCTTCGTTCAGGGTAGCCACTTCCTGAGCCAACTGGTTAATGCGCTGAACCTTGGCCTTAACCTCGAAGTCCAGGTTGGCCTGGAGGTCCTTCAACTGCTGAAAGCGGGTCCTGACACCTGTGGCAAGGGTTTCAGCCCGCTCCACGAAGGTTCGTCGGGCAGCGGTGTTCTCCGGCGAATCAATGACATCGGTTACAGCCTGCCAGAAATCGTCCTGGCTGGCGGCCACCCCCGCCTGGGATATCTCGTCCAGGATTACCTCTATCTCCTCCAGGGTGATGCTTTGCTTGGTCCAGTAACCGCTCTCGCCGTTCACCGTCCGCATTTGAGCGGTGAGGAAGTAGTCCTGAACGCGGTTTATGGAAGAGACCATAACACCGGAACCCATCTGGCCCGCGCCAACCACTGTCTGAGGATACCCGGTTATCAGTTGGGGTATCTGCCGGGAGTACCCTGGTGTATTGGCATTAGCAATGTTGTGGCCGGTGACATCAAGGGCCTTTTGATTTGTCTCCAGGGCTGAGCGCCCAAGGTGTATGGTGTAAAAGGTGGACATGCCTGGTCTACCTCCCGCCCTCTACCTGCATCTAAACCTGCTTGTTGACGACCTTGGCCCCTGCCGAATCCTCACTCTTACCGTCACTTCCGTAGCCGGGGCTTGTTATCTTCCGGGCCAGTTCAAGAGAGACTTCCACTTGTTGCAACGCCTGACGCACCAAATCCATGTTGGCTCTATTGATCTGGGTCAGTTCCTCAGCAACAGCGGCAAGGGTCTCTTGAGTCTTGGGGTTCAGGTCGCCGCTACTCGCCCGCAGGCCGGGGCCCTCCAGGACTGACTGTCTTTCCTCTTCTACCTTGCCGGCGCGCCAGAGAAGGCGCTCTTCGCTGCTTATCAGAGACTCAAGTTCCTTTATGCTGCCATTGACCAACAACCCCTGCTTCTTCCTTGCTACAGAAAGCAGCGCTTTATAGACCTCCAGTAGTTCATCGTTGAGGGCTATCAGTCTGTCTGAAGCGTTGCTGGAAACTTCATTCACCTGACACCACACCTCCAGGTTGTGGCAGAACGGAACTGTCTGGTTGAGTAATCCTTCAGTCAACGTTGTCTTCACCGGCCAGGACCCGCTGAAGGATCTTCTCAGCGATGTCCTCACCGCTCACATTGTAGCTGCCCTCTTTAATGGCCTGTGAGAGAGCTGCAACTCGCTCGCCCCTCACATCCGGCATTTCCTTTAACTGCTTCATGATCCTCTGGGCTTCCTCGGCCTGGGTAGAGAGCTTCACCCTATCAACATGGCCTTTGACGGCGGCTTCACTGCCGTCGGTAGCCCGGTCTCCGCCTTCGACCTGCTTGTCCCTGTATGCCTGAAGCAGCTTTCCAATCTGACTCTGGGAAATCTTCAATCCCAACACCCCTTACAGCGCTGATTTAGACTAATGAGATAAGTCCTCACCCTGTATATCGTGAATTCCGCTGCGAAGCTTTAGTCTCTCCCCAAGGTTCCTGGGCGCTGCGGTTAAGCCCTGGCACTAGCGGCGTCTCTTCTTGGTAACCACGTCCCTGGAATACATGCGCACCTGTTTTGAGGGTCCTGGCTCTGGCGTATCCTGGCGCCGCCCTTCGGCGGCATCCTTGGCAGACCCCTCACTGCTCAAGTCCCCAAGGAACTCGGACCTGCTGTCGGAATTGAGCTCCCGGGCGCAGGCGTTGCAGATATGGCCCTCCTCTATACTATCTCCACAGATTCGGCAGTTGAGGGCAAGGCCTTTCACAGTGCGACTTGTAAGGCGACCCTCATGGATGAACTTGAGGATCTTGGTCTTTTCAACCCTTGTTCCCCGGTGAATATCTTCAATGGTCGCTCCCGGGTTGATGTCAAGGAACTCCCGTACCTTCGAGTAATCGTCCTCTTCTGCCTTCATACACTCTGGACAGACAGATGCCCCAGAGCTGGCGAAGACCTTCCCGCAGAATGTACAGTTCTTGAGCTCCACCGCTGTCACCTCACTAAGGCCGCTTGCCTAGCGTCTCATATTGACTGCAAGGGCCAACATGTTATCGGCCCCTGACAGTGACCTTGCCGCCAACTGATAGGCGCGGTGCGCCTTGATCAGATTTGTCATCTCTTCGGCCATATCAACATCTCCCGCCGGGCGAAAGCCCTGAATAATCGAGCCCAGGCCCTGCTCACCCCCGCGACCTCGTCGGACATCAGCCCCCTCAGCCAGTAGGAAATACCCGTTGTCATCCCTGATGAGATCCTCATCATAAGCGACTTGTACCAGTTCAATGCGGGGGAGCATCTCCTCCAGCTGCGGTTCAGCCCCTGAACCTGCCGCGGGGACAGGCTCGGAACCGGTGGTTAACAGTTGGAATCCGTCCTGATTGACAAGGCCTTGGTGGTGTTCATCCCACCTGAGGTTTCCGCCTCGGGCAAGTAGAATCCCCCCCTTACCATCACTGAACTGGAGATATCCGTCGCCATCGACCATGATGTCCGTTGTCATGCCCGTTGCCTGGGGCGCGCTGGGGGCGTAATTGGTATACTGGTAGCCCCATTCTCCCGTCCCCACACTGCTGGCAGTGGTTGCTGGAAACTGTCCATTGCCCGGCCTGGCATCAGCGCCACCCTTGGGCTTTACGGGTGACGCATGAGTGTACAGGAGCTCGTGAAAGGTAAGCTTAATAGGTATATATCCATAGGTGTTAATGTTGGCCAGGTTGTGGGCAGTAGTATCCACCCGCAATTGGTTATTCCTCATTGAGACTGAATCGGTCCATAGTGATTGTAGCATGATTAGTCCCCCTCCCAGTTGTCGAGGCGCTTCTGTCAGTCAGCGCCACCTGGGCCTCCGCCCCATGGCGGTCCAGCCCATCTAGAGACGGCCTATCTCTTGGGCCGCCTTACCCATTATCTCATCCTGAGCTTTGGCCAGGTGCTGGTTGGCCTCATAGGCCCTGAGCACCTCGACTGTGCTTACTACGGTCCGGTTGAGGTCTACATTAGACCCCTCCAGGAACCCGCGCATGACGCTGACAGGCTCACTGGCCTCCAGTGTAACGCTGGCGGTTCCCTGGCCGAAGTAACCGTGGTCCAGCCTGGTCAGGTTCTCTGGGTCCTCCACTCCGAAGATGGCCAATTGGCCGACGCGCTGCCCGTCAAAGAAGATCTCCCCCAGGTCTCCCACCTGCACATCCACGCCTTCTGTCTTGCCGGGGAAGAAGACGGGCCCGTCATATCCCATCACACCGTAACCTTCAGATGTCAGCAGTTGGCCGTTGGCCCCCAGGTGGAAGTCTCCCCGCCGGGTCAACACTGTCTGCCCGGACTGGTCTTCAGCGGCGAAGAACCCATCACCCCTGAGGGCGAAGTGTTGCGGGTTCCCTGTCCTGTAGACCGTTCCCTGACTGAAGTCGGTGCTGACGGCGCCTACCCAGGTGCCTGCCGACAGCAAACCAAGGGGGGCTTGACCTGCCCCTGCCCTTCCCGGCCCTCCCCTACCCCCTACCTGTCTTACAAGTAGGGCGGGGAAACTCTCTGCCACTGCGCGGCTCTCCTTGAATGCCACCGACTCCGCGTTGCTCAGATTGGATGAAAGCACATCGTTGCGATTGAGCTGAGTCAGCATTCCTGCCGCTGAAGCGTAGAAACCTCTTATCATCGTCCTCAATCACCTCCTGTTGGATCTGTGTCAGCATCAGTTCCTGTTGACGGTTCAGCCTGGTCGCCAGGGAGCCGCAGCCATCCTTTAGCGGGTGGGTCCGAGAGAGTGGCCAGGACCTCCTGAAAGTTCATGTCGCCCTCCATAATATAGGCGCCAGCCTTTAGCCTCGTCTCTAGACCCTGCTCTACTGCCAAAGCGATCAGGGCCTCGGCCTCTTCGATCACTCCGCCGAACTCAAGGACCCGCGCAATACCTGTGGCGGTAAAGTCCTCAGGGATGACAACAAGCACTAGCTGAGGCTGACTGTCCTCATCCTCGCTGGTTCCAGCGCCCCCAGCGTCCTCCTCCACCGGGTTTCCGTTGTTAGCCCCGGCCGTCCCGTCCTGTCCGGCTGTAGGTGTTGACACCTCATCAGGGTATACCATTCCCAAGCCCCGGGCCATAAGCTCAATGTCCTGGGCCTCGGGGGCAGAAAGAGACTTGTCTGGTATATAAACCATTGTGACAGCTGCAGCCATAATTAACCCCAGGCCAAGGCCAATGAGTAGTCCCTTTGTAAGCGCTCTGTTCAAGGTCAATAAACCCCTTCCATTGGGAGAGGCCCGACAGCGGGCTCGCCCCTACTCAGAACTCCTATCGGCGCGGAGTCTGCGAAGTCCCAGGGCAAGAGTAATCTCATCCCGTGTCATGTCAAGCTCCCGGGCAATGTTCATTACATCCTCACCTTCGTCAATCATCTGGTAGACCCTACGCTTCAACCCTGTCCTTCCATGGCCATCGCCTCGCGTTCGCTGCTCCTCTACTGCCTGCGGGACAGTGTCCTCCCCTCGTCCCTTTGCCGCTGACAGCATGGATTGGACCTGGCTTGTCTTCTCATCGATACGTGAAACAGCCGTTTCAGCGATACTGACAAGTTCATCGGCAAGCTGTTCAATCTCTGTTCGAGTTAGATTGAGCTCATTTAGGAGTTTGGCTGTTTCCTTCTCCTCCTGGTTCTCCCCACTCCGGTGCGGTTTGGGTTCTGAGCCCTGCCGGAAGAACAGCGCGCCCACGACAACAGCCACCAGACCAGTGAATATTAATAGCCCGTGAACTGAATTCATAGCGCCTCACCAACGGTAATGTCGACTATCCGTCCCTTTCCTGTAATCTTGCTCAGGTCTTCATTTCGATCCTTGGCAGTCTTGCCCTTCTCACGTTGATCCCCTGACTCGCCAGGGTTACCCGATGCTCCCTTACGGCCGTCCTTCCCGTCCTCCGGTGACACCTTGGCCTCTTCATTGGAGGCAGCGTTGGGCTTCTGTTGTTTGACCTCGGCTTCCTGCTGCAGCGCCTGTGAGAACTGCTGCTCCTGGTTCTTTGGTTGTTGGTCCTCAATCTGCTTAACGCGGCTAATGTCACTGGACTTATGTACGGCTGTCTGCAGGTCGATTGACTTCACCCGGCCGCACCTCCTTCCCCACTGACTCTCTCAGTCATTTCCCCGAAGGGATATCTGCCCGTGTTCGTTTACGATAATCAGAGACCGGTAACTCTCATCTATTAAGAGGGTTGCTGACCCAATGGTTACCCTGACACCTGAATGAAGGATGCCCCCCACAACGACCCTGCCGGCCTTACCCTGATCCAGGGCCGACTGTAGCTCGTCCCTGCGGGCCAGGAGTTGATTCAGCTTGCCCTCGGTCTGCGCCTTGGTGGCCTGTAGGTCCCGAAGCACATCCTGTCTTGCAGAGGGGATCGCCTCCAAGCCCCCCTCCCTACTTGTGATGAGCCTTATGGCATGGTCTGTCTTAATGATAATCCTCTCTGTCTCCTGAAGCTCTTCAATGACAGCCTTTAACTCAGCACGAACCCCTGGGTCAACACCGACTTGGACCTCTGTTGGGGCACCCATGTGAGAACCGAGGTTAGTGCAGACGACCTCTTCTGTTGTCTGAATAACGCCGCCAACAATGTTGCCGCGCTTGCCTGCGGCGACTATCCTCCGTCGGGCATAGACATCACTGTGCACTATGGAGCCGTAGACCTCTATATCCTCACCAGCCCGTACGGTGGCGTTCTCAATGAACTTGGCGCGGACGCTGCCCTGGGCCTTGACGGCGCCCTTCCTGTTTGCCACAATACCGCCAGATACGTTGATATCCTGCTGAGCCTCCACTGTGGCGCTGGCTACATTGCCTGCCACCGTTACGGTGCCGCCGGAGTTCACCTGAAAGCCGTGTTGAATACTGCCCCCGATGGCAACGGAGCCTATAAAGTCTATGTTTCCAACGGAAAAGTCAACGTCCCCTTTCACCTGTAAGACGGGGTTGACCCCAAGCCGACCCGACCTGGTGACAAAGGGCTCACCCGCAGTTGTCGCGTAGACCTTGCTGCCATCCTCGGATAGTTCAGCGTTCTTGCCGGCAAGGATCCTGCGGTCCCTGACCACCGGCGGCGGTATCTCCTCACCCCTAACCCCTCTTCCGGGTTGACCCGGTATGGGTGGTATGACCTCAGCGAGAACCTGGCCCTCTTCAACAACGGCAATGGAGGAGATGTCGTAATGATCTATGGAACCATCGCCCCTCTCCTTGGGCCGCTGTTGCTCTCCACCGCTAAACCTCAGCTCTATCTGAGCGTCCTCCCCTGGGACTGGAGGAACCCCTCTGGCCACAACCCGCGGCGATGGACCAGGGTTGTTGATAAACTCCGTTATGGCGTCCTCATCAATGCCCTGAATGACGCCCTTCGCTGCCAGTTCGTCAATAATGCCTTGCCTGAGGGCGCTGGCCCTTTGAGCAGTCACCATCTCGCCTGTGCCGCCCTCACCTGTATCGCCCTCTGCTTTGCTGCCCTTTACTGTGTTGTGATGCGGCAGCATGACCTCGGCTGTGAGACCGTCACTAGAGACCCTAACTATCACTTGCGGCCTTTTGGTAGTTGCCATTAATCAGGACCCTCCTCGTTCACACCCGGCTGCGCAGCACTATAACATTGCACCGCTCTCCTGCGACAGGCCTCCCCTGAGACGCAGGATGGCCTTGGAGTGCAGCTGCGATATACGGGACTGCGAGAGATCCATTATCTCGCTGATTTCTTTACCCGTCAGTTCCTCATAGTAGTAGAGGGCGACAACCAGCCGCTCTTTCTCAGGGAGCCGGTCAATGGCCTCAGCCAACAACCGTTTACGCTGATTGAGCCAGGCCACTGTCTCAGGGTCAGGTGAGCTCTGGTTCTCTATGACCTCAAAGGCCAGCGAGTGGCCCTCGCTGTCAATGTGACCCCACAGGCCGTCGAGAGAGGCTATGGCAGCCCGGTCGATATCACCAAGGAGCTGCTGAAACTCCTCCACGCTAAGGCCCAACTCCTCCGCCATCTCCCAGTCGGCAGCAGCCCGCCCTAAACGGGCCTCTAGCCGGGCATATGCATCCTCCACATCATTCGCCCGCTTTCGAAGGGTTGATGGGGCCCAATCATAGGCCCGCAGGCCGTCGAGGATAGCCCCCTTAATCCTGGTATAGGCGTAGGTCTTAAACTTGACCCCGCGTCGGTAATCAAACTTCTCCAGGGCGTCAATCAGACCAAAGACCCCATAGCCCACAAGGTCGTCGTAGTCGATGTGGGACGGCAGACTCACCGCAAGCCGGCCAGCAATGTGCTTTACCAGGGGGGCGTGGCTCTCAATGAGATCAGCCCTGGCAGCCATGTCCCCACCTTCCTTGAAACGTACCCAAAGGTTTTCCTCTTGCCTAACAGCCACATCCATCACCCACCCAACTGGACATGTCTCTGCAACCGGAGGACTTCCTTGACCAATTCGTCAGTAAGCTGAGGGTTGTCATGAACAAACTCGATGGCAAGCCGGTGGGCGCTGCGACTCTGAAAGATGGTTTCATCACACCTTCTAACAATCCCGGTGACCAGATAGGAGCAGCCCTCTTGGAAGGTAACCTTTAATGTCAGGTAAGAACCTTCAACGAACTGGGTCGCCGTCAATACCCCAGCGCCACCGGCGCTGACATCGTCGGTAATGGCGGTGTGAACCTCTGGTATCCACACATCGCCGGCGATAACGGATCGGATCCCCACATCCCGGAGGTCTCTAGCCAGGTCCTGCCAGGTCCATCCATCTTTGAGTCTACCGACAATATCTGTTGATATAGCTTCAAATACATCCTCCTGCAAGGGGCAGAAGGCAACCTCCATATCAACTGGCAGTCTAAAGAACCTTCTGCGCTGCACCCTTAGCACCTCGGTGGGTCGCTTAACGACAATTATCTCTGAAGGCTGAGTGATGACCTCAATAACCCTCACCGTGGCCCGGTAGGGCACCTTGTCACTCCTATAGGAGAGATTGACCTCATCGCCGGGCCTGGGCATCATCAGCTTCTGTTCCTTGATTGGGGCGGCAACATGAAGAACATCATGGGAGATGCTGGCAAAATAGGTTGAGTAATAGGACTCTGGATCATCCCCAATCCCTATATATACTCGCTGGTTGATGCTTGGTACGCTATCACCATCAAAACGGACTACTGTGACAAACTCACGCGTCTGCGTCAAGAGAATGACCCCCCATCACAAGGCCAGAAAAACGCCTGATGAACCCCTTGAACCCTTCCTCACGACCGTATTTGACATCGGCATCGCCAAAGAGCCCCTGGGCTATCCTTCCCATGGCCAGGGCGGCGGCAGTACCTGGCTCCTCAAGCACAAAGGGAACCTGGCGCACAACGGAACGCGCTACACTTCGGTCTTCCGGTACATAGCCCGCGCTGTCAAGGTTATAGTTTAAGAACTTGGCAGCAATCCGCTGCATGTGGCCTATGACTCGCTCTGCCTCCTGGGGGCTGCCTGCCCTGTTGACCACAAACTTGATGGCTGCTGATGGCCTTCTGGACAGAATGGTCTTGGTTATGACATAGGCGTCGGCCTGAGCTGTCGGCTCTGGGGTGGTAATAACAAGGACCTCATCACTGGCAAGAACGAAATTGAGCACTGCAGGCCCCAACCCTGCGCCGCTGTCGATCACAATCAGGTCAGTGCTGCTCCCAAGTTGCCCGATACCCTCTACAAACCGGACCATCTCCTCTGGCCCAATACTCTCCAGTTCCTCATAGCCACTGCCAGCGGCAATGACCTGAATGCCCCCTGGCCCCTCGGTGATCACCTTGTCAAGGGGCTTCTCGCCCCTAAGCCAGTGGCCGAGGGTGTACTCAGGGCTAATCCCGCAGATGATATCGATGTTAGCAAGGCCGACATCGGTGTCAATCAGGAGGACCCGGAGGCCGCTCTGCCTGAGGGTGATAGCCAGATTCACCGCTACACTGGTCTTCCCTACTCCACCCTTTCCACTCGTGACTGCGATAACCTTTGACTCCTTTGGCATAATCTGAGTATTTCTGTCGTTCTGTTCTCTGATTCGAGCCGCCAGCTCCCGGAGACGATCAGTCTGTTTCGTCATTTCAGACCATCCCCCAGCAACAGATCAGCGATAGCTTCCCAGGTGGCAACCTCGAAATCATCGGGCACCTCTTGCCCCGTAGTCAGGTAAGAAACAGGTTTGCCACTCTCCGCCAACAGATTGAGGACCCCCCCGTGGCTATCGGTCTCATCCAGTTTCGACACTATGAGCGCATCGAAACCGATGGGTTCGTAGCACTTCAGTATCTCTGTGGCGTCTTCGTACCGCGTGTTGGCGCCGATCACAAGGAAAGTGGTGTCTGGCTGCGCGGCTTCCAGGAAGGCCCTTAGCTCTGCCATCTTCACCTTGTCCCTGTGATTGCGGCCCGCGGTATCCAGGAATATCAGATCATTGCGGAGTTGATAGTAGAGAGCATCCTTCAATTCCTGGGGTGTAAACACCGCCTCAAGGGGTAACCCGATTATATCTGCGTAGGTACGCAGTTGCTGAACTGCCGCAACCCGGTAGGTATCGGCGGTTAGCAGGGCTACTGACTGAGCCTTCAGCAGGGAATGATCAGCGGCAAGCTTGGCAATGGTTGTTGTCTTCCCAACCCCCGTTGGCCCGACAAAGGCAATTACCCTGCCCTTAGCGGCGGTCTCCTCAACCCTGACAGGCGGTGGGAACCTGACGCCCAGGTAGTTGATGAAGGTCTCCCTTACGGTGGGGTCAACTTCACTCCTGCCCTCTCCCTTGATCAGTTGCTGCACTCCCATGACCGAGTCTCGGGCAACATCCTCTGTTGCTCCGATGGCTGTCAGGCGGGTGTAGAGGTTTTGGAGAGACGCCGGGAACTCACAAACCTCAGCTGGGGTGTTGACCCGCCTCATAATGGTCCCAAGCATCTCGCGAATCTCTGAAAGCTCGTCCCTGCAGTCCTCACCTTCACTGCGGCCCTTCTTACCATGGCCGGGGCTTGGCAGGGATCGGTCACGACTCAGATTACCACGATAGGGTGGAGCCTCTTCCGCCGCGACAGAATTACTGGTGGCAGCAGTTTCAGTACGAGCAGTCTCAGTCTGAGCAGCTCCCGTGAGAGCATCTCCCCCGTGAGGAGCCTTAGTGGGAGCAGTTTCGGTGGCAGCAGGTTCAGATGATGCCCTGAGGTGCTCATCGAGGGCCGCCTGCCACTTATCTCGCCTTTGAGCCAGGTCACTAGGGGGTGTAGGCATTCCCTCCCTATCAATGGCCGCCGTTACCTCGAAAACCTCTTTCCGGAACAGGCCAAGGACCCCACCAGCCTTCTGTTTCTCCGTTGACAAGATGAGGGCGTCGCCGCCAAGATCAGCCTTTACCTGCGCCATGGCCTCCGGAAGGCTTTCAGCTCGGTACTTCTTGACTCTCATGTGGTCACCGTCCCTATCGCTTCAACTTCAGATCTACTATCTAACTCGTTATATGAAAGGACAACAAGGTCGGGGGCAGACCGAGATACGAGCTTCTTGAAGTACATCCTCACAACGGGAGCGCACAGGACTACGGGTTCCACTCCCCGGCCGACGGCCTTTTCTATCTGTGTCTTCAATGAAGAAATGGTTGCCTCAATCGTATCTGGGTCAAGCCGCAAGTAGGGCCCCTCCTCGGTGTGTTCTATTGAGTCTAGAATTCGTTGCTCAAGTCCAGGGTCAAGGGTGATCACAGGCTTGGACCCACGGTCAAATCCGTGTTGCTTCATAATCTGCCTGCTCAGGGCCTGCCTGACATATTCAGTGAGCAGGTGTGGGTCCTTGGTGACATGGGCGTAGTCCGCCAGGGTTTCCAAGATTGTCAGCATGTCTCGAATCGAGACCCTCTCCCAGAGAAGATTCTGCAAGACCTTCTGAATATCCCCCAGGGTCATCTGGTCGCCTATTACTTCTTCAACAACAGCGGGATTATCCTCCTTCACCGTATTCACCAGCATCTTCACCAACTGCCGGCTGAGGATCTCGTGGGCGTGGGCCTTTACAAGCTCTGTAAGGTGGGTGGCCAGCACCGATGCAGGGTCAACAACGGTATATCCCTTCATTTCAGCCTCGTCCTTAGCGGCTCCCGATACCCACCAGGCGGGGAGGCCAAAGGCTGGTTCTGTTGTTCTGATGCCATCAAGTTCATCGCTGGCTGTTCCAGGATCCATGGCCAGATGGTGATTGGCCAGTATTTCACCAGAGCCAACCTCAGCGCCGCGGAGTTTCACGATATAGCGATTGGGGTCCAACTGCAGGTTGTCCACAATCCTTATGGCTGGGACTATCAAGCCTAGCTCCAGGGCTACCTGTCGTCTAATAAGAGATACCCTTGTGGCCAGGTCGCCCTGTTGTTCCCCTTCGGTCAACGGCAGGAGGGCATATCCCAGCTCGATCTCCAGGGGGTCAACCCTCAACAGGGGTAGGACCTCTTCGGGCCCTGCGGCCTGTTCCTGGGCGGCTGCGGCCGCCTGTTGGGCAACAACAATCTCTTCATCTCTCTTTGTCGCGGCCCTCTGAACACTGATGGCCAGGTAGGCCATTAATGCCCCCAACACGAAAAAGGGGATCCGCGGAAGCCCGGGTACAATTCCGAAAAGGACAAGTACCGCGGCGGCGATGTAAAGTACCCGCGGTTGCCTGACAATCTGCCGCACCAGGTCCTCTCCAAGGTTTGTGTCGGAGGCAGCCCTTGTCACAACAATACCGGTGGCCGTGGATATCAGGAGGGCGGGAATCTGAGTGACAAGTCCATCACCCACCGTCAACAGTGAGTAGGTAGAAACAGCCTCGGCCAGCTCCATCCCTTCCTGGGCAACGCCAACGACAAATCCCCCCAACAGATTAATGATTGTGATGACGATGCCTGCTATTGCGTCGCCCTTGACAAACTTGCTGGCACCGTCCATGGCCCCATAGAAGTCTGCTTCCTGCTCGATCTCAAGACGCCGTGAGCGCGCCTGGTCCTCCGTAATCAGGCCAGCATTGAGGTCAGCGTCAATGCTCATCTGCTTGCCAGGCATGGCGTCAAGGGTAAAGCGGGCCGCAACCTCGGCAACCCTCTCAGCGCCCTTGGTTATGACGACGAACTGAATGACAACAAGGATGAGGAATACGATAAAGCCAACCACAGCGTTACCACCGACGACAAACTCGCCGAAGCGCTTTATGATCTCCCCAGCGTTGTGTTGGAGCAGGATCAGCCTTGTTGACGACACGTTTAGCGATAGACGAAATAGCGTTGTAACCAGCAGCAGTGATGGAAAGATTGAGAAGTCCAGGGGACGGAGTGTGTACATGCTGACCAGCATGATCACCAGCGCGAAGGTGAGGTTAAAGGTCAATAGCAGGTCAAGGGCAAAGGTGGGCAGGGGAATAACCATCATAACCACCATTAAGATGACGGCCAGGGCGATTGATATGTCACTGTATTTGTAGGTCTCTCCTGCCACTCTCTGCTCCACTACCCAGATCCTCCTTGAGCTCGATGAACTACCTGATCTAGCTACCTACGCTGGCCCTTCCCCGCAGGCGGTAGACAAAGGCCAGCACCTCAGCGACGGCCTTGTACAGCTCTTCAGGGACATAGTCGCCTACCTCAGTGGCCTGGAAGAGGGCCCTGGCCAGGGCTGGTTTCTCAACCACCGGAACCCCGTTGACCCTTGCAATCTCCTTGATCCGTTCAGCCACAAGGCGCTGGCCCTTCGCCACAACCCTGGGGGCGAACATCGCCTTAGCGTCATAGCGCAGGGCAACAGCGTAGTGAATGGGGTTAGTGATGATGGCATCAGCTGTGCTCACCTCAACCATCATCCGGTTAAAGGCCATCTCACGCTGCCTGCGCCTGATCCGCGCCTGGATCTGCGGGTCACCCTCTACGTCCTTAAACTCGTCCTTTACCTCCTGCTTGGTCATGCGGAGACTCTGGTCGTACTCCCACTTCTGGTACAGATAATCCAGGGCCGCCAGAACCGCCAAGAAGGCACCTACCTTCATGGCAAGGGAGGCGGCGACAAGCAGCACCATGACAGCGGCGCTGGCAACCTCAACCTTTAACAAACCCGGAATGTCGGAGATAACTGCCATCACCGAGCTGTACACAAGATAGCTAACGGCAACAAACTTGGCAATTGACTTCACCATCTCTACCAGGGCCCGTTTGGAGAGGATGCGCTGGAACCCTGAGATGGGGTTGATCCTGCTTAACTGCGGCGCCAGGGGCTCGGCATTAAAGATGAACCCTACCTGCAGAACATTAAGGGCAATACCCGTCAGGGCCACCGCCACCATGAGGGGAGTGACGGCAAGGGCCGCCTGAAAGGTTGCATCCATCATTAGCTTTGGGAGACCCTCAACGCTCAGTTCAGCTCTGCCAGCTGCTGACAGCATCTCAATTGTATAATGATGCAGTCGTTGATAAGACGCGGGGGCGCTGTATCTGAGGGTAAGGGCGCCCAGCAGCAGGAGGCCAGCGGAACCCACCTCAGGGCTGCGAAAAACCTGGCCTTTTCTGCGGGCCTCTTCCCTTTTGCGCTGGGTCGCCGGCTCGGTTTTTTCCCCCGCAAAGAGCTGGAGGTCAATAACAAAGCCCATATCTCTTTTGATTTCATCAACACCCATTACCTACGACCCCCCAAGGGCCCTTATTACTTCCGCCAGGCTGGTTGACATACCAGTAAAGAGACGCTCTAGAATACCCAGGTATAGCGGGAGAATCAGTACCACCGCAAGAAGGCCGGTTAGCATCTTTATCGGCAGGCCAATAATGAAAATGTTCATCTGTGGCACCGTTCGGGCGATGAGGCCCAAGGCCACACTGGCCAAAAACATGGCCGCAATGGCTGGCGCCGCGATCCGCACCGCCGTCAAGAACATCTGGGCGAATACCCGGACAAATACAGTCACAAGCCCCTCACCACCCAGGTCAATGGCGGCTGAAGGAGGTAGTATCATGAAGCTCTGCTGGACGGCGGTGAGGAGCATATGATGGCCATTGATTGACAGGAAGACGAGAACCGCCAGGAGATGTTGGAAGTTCCCCATCACCGGCACCTCCTGGTTAAGGATGGGGTTGATTACGTTCATCATCCCGAAGCCCATCTCTATATCCAGGATCTGTCCAGCTACCTGTACCCCCACGAAGACGAGCATAGCCATAAAGCCCAGAAGCAGACCAATAATCGCTTCCCGCCCTAACGCCCCGATCAATAGGAGGGTGTGGTCTGAGGTTCCCGCCGGCGCCGACTCCACCGTAGGTAAAAGGAGCAGGGCTAGAACCATTGCTATTAGCCCCCTCACAGTTGCGGGGATCAATCGCGATCCAAAGACTGGGGCAGCAACGAATATGCCCGAGACCCTGATTACCACCATCATAAATGTCGTTATCTCTGCCATTAGCAGTTGGTACAGGTCCATCTCCTCACCTCTATTCCTAAGAAGCTACCTGATGAGGTACGGTATCTGATCGAAGACCCCGGCAGTAAAGTCAATTAGAACCTGAAGCATCCAGGGACCGAAGATTACGGCGCCCAGCAGTACCGCCAGGATCTTGGGGATGAAGGTCAGCGTCTGCTCGTTAATCTGGGTTGTGGCCTGGAAGATACTGATGGCCAAACCTGTTACGAGCCCCAGACCAAGCATAGGGGTGGCCACCTTGATCGCGGTGATGATGGCCTGCCTTCCCAGGTCTATTACAAGTTGTTCAGACATGCAAACTCACCTATCCTTTATTGAAAGCCCAAGAGCAGGGATTTAACCACCAGGTGCCACCCATCCACAAGGACAAAAAGCACAATCTTGAAGGGCAGCGATATCATCATGGGCGGCAGCATCAACATCCCCATGGACATCAGGGTGCTGGCCACAACCATGTCGATAATTAAAAACGGAATAAATATGATGAAACCAATCTGAAATGCTGTCTTCAGTTCACTAATGACAAAGGCGGGTATCAAGGCATAGGTAGGGATATCATCGCGTCCTTCAGGGGCATCAGCCCCTGAATAGCTCATAAATAGAGCCAGGTCCTTCTCCCGGGTGTTCTCAAACATGAACTCACGAACGGGAACCGCTGCCAGATCCAGGGCCTCTTCCTGCGATATCTCACTGGCGATAAAGGGCTGCAGCGCCGTGTCATTGACCTGAACCCAGACCGGGGCCATGATGAAAAAGGTTAGAAACAGGGCAAGTCCTACCAGAACCTGGTTCGGGGGCATCTGTTGCGTGGCCAGGGCGCTGCGCACAAATGAGAGCACAACGATAATCCTGGTGAAGGATGTGACCAGTATGAGTAGGGCTGGAGCCAGGCTCAGCACTGTCAGGAGGACCAGGATCTGCAGACTGTTTGTCAAGACCCCTGGTTCTTCCTCATTGAACTCAATTGAAGGCACAAGGGCCTGCGCCCCGGCGGACGATGACAGGAGTAGCACCGCGGCCAAGAGCGCCAGGAAGGCCCAGATAAGCACAGACCTCCTGGCCAGGACCCTGGTGAGCCCATAACCGTAAAACCCCATTGCCTTCCCCAACTCCCTCACACCTTCCCTGGTGTTATCGTGATTAGTCCCCCGCGGTGAGCACAACACCACCGTCTTTACTGTCCATCTCTACCGTCGGCTGCATCGGCCTCAGCCCTTGCTCTACGGAGTATCCGGGCAAAGCCTCCCTGAATACGAGAGCCTACACCAGTCATCCCCAGGCCTGTACCCCTACCCCCCTTGGGGCTGATATCATTGAACTCTTTCAGAATACTGTCGGCCTCTTCCCCTGAAGCGCTATCAAGGAGAGTAACGTTGGTAGGGGTTACCCCCAGGACCAATACCCGTTCTCCCAACCTTACAACCCTGACCCACTGCTTGGGGCCAACAGCCACGCCTCCGACAACCCTGGCCGCTGATGGAGTACCCCTCTGATAGGCAGCGCTTACAAGCCGCGCCGTCAAGTATGCCAGCCCGACGATAGCCGCTGAATAGAAGGCTAGTTTAAGCAGCTGCCATGTCACAGGTGATCCCTACCTAAATTGTTGATCCTCTCAGCCGGGCTGATTATGTCAGTAATCCTGATACCATAGTTCTCGTTTATCACAACTACCTCGCCCTTGGCTACAAGCTTGCCATTGACCAGGATGTCCAAGGGCTCACCCGCGGGCTTGTCCAGTTCCACAATAGAGCCGCTTCCCAACAGGAGTACATCCCTAATGAGGCGGCTGGTGCCACCAAGCTCCACAGAGACTGTAACGGGTATGTCCAGGATGATGTCGATGTTGCGCTTGTCCTGTTCGGTCCCCTGGTCTTTGGGCAGGTCCTGAAATTCTGCCCTCTGCACTGTAACACCTCCCCGGGACTCGGTCCCTCGGTTCTGAGCGGTCTTAACATCATCCCGCTGATCAACCAGCCCCTTGCCGTTGATTCCGGCAGCGTCCCTGCTGGGGGGCTGAACCTCAGCCTCGTCCTGGGTCGCACTGTCATCCTGGGCCTCACCCTGACTCTGGGCGGCGGCATCATCCTGGGCCTCAGCGTCATCCTGGGCCTCACTGGCCTGCAGCAGGGCAGCGATGATGGCCGTGCCTGTATCTTCCGGCATCCACAGGTCCAGGTTGCTCTCCAGGCCGTTGATGGTGATTGTGGAGGTAATTCTCAGAAGAGCAACGGAGTCATCGTCAAAGAAGCCCCATGGAGCCGAAAGTTCACTGGACTCCCTTGCCTCATGGACCCTGAGGTCCAAACCGACACCAACCGCGCTTCCCAGGGCTTTCGAGGCGTTGTCCAGGCCCTGGTTGCAGGCTTCCGTAAGGAGCTTTAATCCCTGGGCATTTATAACCGGGTCTCCCACCTCAAGGAGCCCGCCTACCAGGACAGCGGCACCGTTGCCGTCAACAGTCAAGGCGATCTTACTCGAGACCAGACCCGAGGCCCTACCGTAGACGATTACCTGCCGGCCTTCACCTTCAAGCCGGGTTGGAAGCGATACTACTGGGCTGCCTGCAAATCTCACTTCCACCGAGGGCTCAGAGGGGGTAGATAGCGCCTGGCAGAGCCACTGGGTGATTACCTCTCCAACCTCCCTCATGACCTCCGCCTCGTCCTCGGTAAGCCCAGGAGAGTCTCCCTCCTCCTCAAGGTTCTTAAGTAACGCGGCGATCTCCGCTTGGGAGAGAATGTCCTTACTCACCTGAGATCTCCTCCTGACCTGGATCCATTTCTCGGTCAATCAAGACCGCCATGTTCTCTCCCGCTTTGCCCGGCACCGCCGTAAAGCGGGGCTGGCCGCCCACCCGCAGGACAATGGGAACGCCTACATTCTTACCAAGGGGGATGACATCGCCCCGGCGCAGTTCCATCAGGTCGCCGATACTGAGCTGGGTCTGCCCCAGAATGGCCTGGACTGTAACCCGGGCATTCATGATGTTGTCGAGAAGATCAGCGGTCTTATCCTCCCGTTGGTCCCTTTGGGCGATGGTAAACCAGTGCCGCTCGGATAGCTTTGACAGAACGGGCTCCACAATTGGGTAGGGAAGGCAGAGCTCAATCTTACCGCTAAAATCGGCGCTGTCAACAGAGAACCTGATCGCTATACACATCTCCGTCGGCGCTACCACCTGGGTGAACAGGGGGTTGCTCTCCATTCCATCGAGGGTTGGCCGGAGCTCGGAGATGTTGCGCCAGGACTCTGCAAGGTCTCTCAGGAAGGCCGCAAGGACGCGGCGCATCACTGTCTGCTCAATGTCGGTGAGGGCACGCTTCTGGTCCCCCAACTGCCCAGGTCCGCCAAAGAGCCGATCCACAAGAGCGAAGCTCATGCCAGGGGTCAGGGACAGAATGGTTCTACCCGGCAGGGGGCTCAGTGAAACAACAGCAATAACCCCTGGGTTTGATTGGAGCTCAACAAACTCCGCGTAGGTGATGTTGTCAACGGAGTCCACAGATACCTGCACCACTGTGCGAAGATACGCCGCCAGGGTGGTTGTAAACAACCGGGCGCAGGTATCATGGATCATCTGCAGGGTCCGTAGTTGTTCCTTGGAGAACCGATCAGGCCTGCGAAAGTCATAGACCCGCACCGCCCTGGTATCAACCCTGTCTCTGCCAGAGGAGTTAATGTCTATCTGTCCACTGGTAAGGGCGCCAATCAGAGAGTCAATCTCAACCTGACTCAGAATCTGCCCATCTGTTATCTGCCCGTCTCCTGCTTCCTTACTCATCTAGCCACCCCCTGACAATCAACGAGAGACTATAAACTCGGTAAAATATACCTCCACGATCTCACCTTTACTGAGGAGATAATTGACAGCTTCTCTTATCTCCGCGCTGAGTGACTCCATCCCTTCATCACCCTTGACCTCCCCAACGGTCTTGTTGCGCATGATCTTATAAATCGTATGGGTCACCTGACTCTGAATGGAATCCAGTTCAGCGACGGAATCCTGGTTGAAGACGACAAACTGCATCGAGACCCTGATATACCAGCCAGCAGCCCCATCATCGGCAAGGTCTGTAACAAACTCGCCAGCCTCGTAGTTAATGGGGATAGCTGCAGGAGCCCCATGTTCACCGTCTGCGCTATCTGGTCTAAAGACTATGAACCCCACGGCGGCGGCGCTGAGAAGAACAATAAGGAGAATGACCCCCAGAACAATGCGCAGGGACACCCCTCCCCGCTCCTTCTCAACCCAATCCTGTGATGATTTCTGCAAAGAGATAACCTCCTCCGTCAAAAACCAGATCTACCGCCGGTGTTCCCAGTCGGACTCAGTGGTAGTCGGTTCCTGCGATGTTGTCAGTAGACTGAGGACAACAATGTCCACTCTGCGATTGAGGCGTCGGCCCTCAATGGTCCCGTTATCAGCTATAGGCCGATGTTCAGCGTAGCCCGCCGCCGAGAGCTGCTGCGCTGGCAACCTCAGGCCCTCCACAAGGTACCGGACAACATTGGTGGCCCTCCGCGTTGACAGCTCCCAGTTCGAGGGGAAATCCCTGGTGTTGATTGGCACGCTGTCGGTGTGACCCTCGACGCGGATATCGTTGGGCAATCCCCTGATGGCATCGCCCACCACCTGCAGCGCCGCTATCCCTGCAGGCTTCAAGTCCGCCTGACCGGAGTCAAAGAGCACCCGATCGGCAAACCGGATAGTCAGTCCTCGCTGCCCCTTAATGAGCTCCACCGTTCCAGCCAGATTCGCCTCCTGTATCCGCTGGTCGATCATCTCCTGGACCTTGTTGATCTGCTCCATATCGCGGAGCTTTATCAACTCAGCCAGTTCCTCGGCGGTGAGTGGGGTTACGTCCTGCGGCACTAGCGCCCTACCCGATAGCAACACCCCAAAGGCCTCACGCAGGGATATCATTGCGTCGCCAAACTTGGCCTCATCAATGCTGGAAAAGGAAAACAAGAGCACAAAGAAACAGAGGACCAGGGTAACCATGTCACTGTAGGTTACCATCCAGTCGGGAGCGCCCTGTTTACCCTCACTCTCCCGCCGCCACTTCGGCCTCACCTATGTCACCAGCCTTCGCCGATCGTCCTCTCACATCGATGCGCGTGCTCACTTCGGTGGAAAGAAAGGCCTTGAGTTTCTCCTCAACAATCCTGGGGTTATCACCGGCCAGGATCGATAGGATCCCCTCGATCATTACAGACTTCATCAGCACTTCCTCGGCACTCTTTACCTTCAGCTTACCAGCGATGGGGTTGAACAGTAGGTTGGCCATGAGGGCGCCGTAGAGGGTCGTCAGAAGCGCAAGGGCCAACCCAGGCCCAATGGCCTCAGGGTTATTCAGGTTCTTAAGCATCTTGATGAGGCCCATCAGGGTTCCGACCATACCAAAAGCCGGCGCTGTAGTACCCATGGTCTCGAAGAGCCCCCGGCCCAGGCGATGGCGCTCCTCGAGAAAGGTTAGCTCTGTTTCAAGGACATTGCTGATGAGTTCAGGGTCGCTGCCGTCAACCACAAGCTGCAGTCCCTTTGTGAGGAAGGGATCATCAAGATCAACGATGTCATCCTCCAGGGCCAGCAGACCCTCACGCCGGGCTCGCTCCGCCAGGCTCACCAAGGTCGAGATGAGCTCCCCTGGATCAACGGTCTTGTTTGTGAACGCGACCTTGAGGGCACTCCCAATCCGGGCCAGCTGATCGAATTTGTAATTAATAATCACCGCGGCCAGGGTTCCACCCATCACAACCACGAGGCTTGTCGGGTCCCAAAACATGGAGATACCTTCGCCGCTAAACATGGACCAGCCAATTAAGGCCAGGCCGACAATGATGCCGACAACGGTAGCTAGATCCATAAGAACACCTTCTTCCAGTCCTTACTTATCTTCCTGATGATAGTGCCTTGTGACCACCGTGACCCCCCGGTCGCGCCTGTAATCAATACACCGCCTCACAACCTCGTCACCCTTCTCGGAGACAATGAATCTCCGGCCTGTGGTTGTGGTGATGACCGTGTCAGGAGTCTCATCGATGACCTCAATTAGATCTGCATTTATTATGAATTGTTTGCCGTCAAGTCGTGTGAGCCGTATCAACACTGCGCCTCCAATCAGCGCGCTGAGCCACGCCTGGCCTGGGTTGGCCGGGCCAGGGTCGGAACTGATGCTACCGGTGATATTCGCCTAACGACCCTGGCCCGGTCCGCGCGCTATGGCCAGGGACTAACGCTTGATATTCACGAGCTCCTGAAGCATCTCATCGGATGTTGTGATTGTCCGGGAGTTTGCCTGGAAGCCGCGTTGGGTAATGATCATGTCGGTGAACTCTCGAGACAGGTCAACGTTACCCATCTCAAGGGCGCCCGCAGCAATGCTGCCCTTGCCTCCAGAGTTGGCGGTACCAACCTGGCACAGGCCTGAGTTGTTCGACTCGCCGTAGAGGTTGAGCCCCTGCTTCAGCAGGCCGCCTGGGTTTGAGAAGCTGGCAAGGCCCACCTGCCCCAAGACCCTGGTGATGCCGTTGCCGGCGAAGACCCCGGTAATCATGCCCGTTGAGTCAACGGTGAAGCTCTCCAGGGTGCCGGTGGGATAGCCATCCCTTGTGCCCACCTCGATGGAGCTTGGCCCACCATAGCCTGTTACCGCGCTCAAGTCCGGTGCAACTGACAATACCGCTGAACCCGTTGGCTGGAACTGAATGGGCCCGCCGGTGGACGCCAGGTAGTTGCCGTTGACGTCAAAGCTCAGAGTACCGTTGCCGCCGCCAATATAGCCGGGGAGCAGGGCTGTATCAACCTGCCAGTCCCATGCATTTGGGGCTGTGTTGGTGAAGTCCATACTCATGGTGTGGTAAACACCCCGGGAGTCCACAACAGAAACCGTGGTAGTGACGGTGTCGCCAACATTGGCGGCGGCGTCAAGGTTGCGAATGTAGTTGATCTCGGTGGTTGCCTCTGCCGCTATGTTCTCTCCAAGGGGTATCCGGATGTCCGACAGGCTCGTGGGATCCACCGTCACCGCCCCTGTAGTGTCCGCGCTCCAGCCCTGTACTCGCATACCGGTGGCGGGGTTTACCAGGTAGCCGTCACCATCGAGGTCAAAGGCGCCAGCCCGGGTGTAGAGCCGCTGCCCATCGCTGGCCACTATGAAGAAACCTCGCCCCTGGACCGCCATGTCAGTGGTCTTTCCGGTTGTCTGCAGGTTCCCTTGCTCGTGGATGACATCTACACTACCGATCTTGACGCCGAGGCCAACCTGCTGGGGGTTGATACCGCCCCTGCCAGCCGTTGGCCGCGTGGCGCCGCTAATGGTCTGATTGAAGATCTCGGCAAAGGTAACCCGAGATGCCTTAAATCCCGTTGTATTGACATTGGATATGTTGTTACCCAGTACGTCCATGCGTACCTGGTGAGTCCGGAGACCGGATACACCAGCAAAAAGTGAACGCATCATCTTGTACTCACTCCTCCTGTGTGAGAATCGGCCGCTTCAGTCCTTCCGCGGCCAGGGCCTCCTCACTGAGGTCCAGCCCCTTAATTCTCCGTCACGTTATGACAGCGCTATCGATATTAGTGAAGACATCCTCTTGCCTCCGCTGGCCAGTCACCGCCGTGATTACCGTGCGGTTCTTTACACTGACAATGAAGGCGGTGTTGTCCATCAGTACCAGGGTGTCTCTGGAGCCCTTGGCAGCCGCCTTGTCAACGGCACTGGTCAGGCGCGCCACATCGCCATCATTCAACGCGGTTCCTCCTGCCCTGAGTCGGTCCTGGGCGTGTCGAGAGAACCTGATTGGCTGCTGCCCCAGTTCCCTCTGGAGTAAGGCGTCAAACTGCCCGGGTTGAGCCGCTGGCCTGTCCTCTTTAGGCCGAGGCTGCCCCATACCCTTCGTGGGCGCAATGGGTTGCTGTGAATGTATCCTGTGGTCCAAGGGCGCTTCAGCTCCCATCCTGAGTATCGTCGGGTTCTGGCATCTGCACGGAGACTATGTCATCGAGGCTAACCTTGAGGTCGCCGACAACCAGCAGCGGTTCGTCGGAGCCCAGTCTCACCGATGAGACCGTTCCCGTCTTTATCTCTCCCGTATCAGGGTCGGCCATTGAGACCTCTTTACCGATAAGGGCCATGGCCTCCGTTGTCTTCTGCGACTGACGGAGGGCAAGGATGCCCTCGAGCATGCTGAACTGCGCCAACTGGGCCATGAAGTCCCTGTCCTTGGTGGGTGACATGGGATCCTGGTATCTGAGCTGAGTTACAAGGAGTTGGAGAAAGGCCTGGCCGTCCAGGGCGCCGAAGCCCGAGTTCTTCGCGACCTCAGTACTGTTGGCTCTGGCTGTTGTCTCCGTTGTGCCTTGGGTATTATAGATACTGCTCATTTGGCTACCTCCTTTCGCTTCACCGTCAAAGTACCTATCATCGGCTATACCCTGTAGTTCACCATCCCTGATCCTGGCCCATAGGGGCTCTGCCTGGAAAACAGGCTGGCAGCGGTTGCGGTGTTAGCCCCCACAGCCTGCTGCCACCCTTGAGGTAGAACCCAACCTGATTCAGCCTGGCCTCTACCAGGCCTCTGCCCATGGCCTCGGGAGTTTTGATCTTGACTCTGGGTCTGGCTGGCATGGTTACCTCCCGATTCCTGCTCACCGTCGTTACCCATGGACACATCGATGGACGTCAGGTCAAGGTCTCGGCCGGCAAAGGCCGTTCTCAACTGCTGGATGTTCTGCATTAGGACGTCCTGCACATCCCGGGAGGGTGTTGCGAAGTGAGCGGAGACCTGGTTTCCTGTTACCCTGATCTCTACCCGCACCTCACCCAGATGCTCTGGTTTCAGCCGGACTACCATGGCACTTGATTCTCCGTTCCTGATCATCCTGGTCCGGGTCACAACCTCCTTCATCACGTCCTGAGGCTCAATGGTCATCTCCGCTAGAGCAGGGGGTTGAGGATCTGCCGCAAGCTCTCCTGTTCCCTTGGCTGTCGTGGACTGGACATCAAAGGCCTGGTTGCTGGCGATTGGCTGAGACCTATTAGTCAGCCTGGTGGCCTCGGTCACCTCATGGTTGGGGGAGGCACCTGCCATGGCCTTTTCGATATCGTCATTGATACCTTCAGGGACGCTACTGCCTTTGGGCTCCTTGCCCCTGACGGTTCCGGCTCCACCCTCACCAACCATCTCAATCTCAGAGGTGGCGCCTTCATTCTCAAGGATGATAGATCCCTGCCCTGTTTCATCGGTGGCCTGGGCTTGGCCTTCTCTACTGATCCGGGCAGGGTTGGCACCAGGGATTCCACTGGCTGCATTGGCAGTAACGGCCTGGTATGACCCTTCTCCACTGGTACTTGTCAGCGCGGTGCCCTGGGCATCCCCAGCGCCGGAATGCTTGTGCTGACCACCGTTGTCCCGTTGCTCTGGGTTGGCCTTGGCTTCAGCTGCCCTTACTTCTGGACCCTGCATCTGCCAGTTACCGCTTTGGCCCGATCCTCTCTCCACTGGTTCCTTGATGCCGCCTTTGTCTTGAGAGGCATCAGCAAGCTCACTGCTTGCTACCGCTTTGCCGGATGTGTACTCAACGGCGTCAGCACCATCATTGGGCTGGGAACCACCGTCCTCAATCCCCACCAACAGCTGCTGCCCTGAACCGATGGTTCCGGCATCGCCTTCTGGGGCGGCGCCCACCTGGCCAGTACCAGCCGGGCCGACACTCTCGGTGCCAGTCTCAGCCATGGATGAACCGTGGCCGGTTCCCCCTAAAAGCCACCCATCGGCCACGGCTACCTCTACTTCAGATGGTGAAGCCAAGGCCGTAGGGTCGGTGGAGGCATCTGCTAAAGGAGCCAGTTCTGACGGCGCCAGATCTACTGGAGGCTGGACCTTGTCGCCGCTTGCCTCCCCACTAGCCCTCTGCTTTCCCTTTCCACGACCACGGGCTTCGCCGGCCTCTTCTGAGACGGGGCCTTCACTGGGTGACCGCTGCTTGCCCCCGGGCGAACACGGATCTGAACTGCGGTTCCGCTGGGATTTAGCCTTCTCGAGATGGTCAGCGAAGGGTCTTTCTGACGGAACCTCATGACTCATGCCGGGGCGATCCCGCCTTGCTCCCGGTCTCTCACTGTCCCGGGCGGCTAAAGCACGGTTGGGAGCCTGGCTGGGCTCTAGAGACCCAACGGCCACGAGTTGCATTTGAGTCATCTTCTCACCTCCCTTCTCTCCTGTCCTCGATTTCATTGTCTTGTATGTTGTCGGTAACACTAGATTACCGGTGCTTCTCACATCACACCAACAGCCCTCAACCCTCTGGCTTCATGGCCTCGATCAGGCGCGCCGCCTGGCTCGTGTTCATGGCCTGCAGGATCTTAGCGGCGGTCTCCTCGTCCATATAAGCGAGGATACTGGCGGCCTCCCTCTCACTCATACTCTCCAAAAGGGCGGCGGCATTGGCGGGCCGCATCTCTTCATACATGGCTGCAAGGCGCTGGTAGGATGCCTTCTTCCCCTCCAGTTCACTGCTGAGGGCAGCCAACTCCTCTTCCCAGGCCGCCAACTGCTGTTCTTTGCTGGCCAACTCTGCCTCCTTGGCCTCTAGTTGGGCCTCCAGGACTGTCAGGTCTTCCTCCCAGAGGGTCAAGGTCGCTTCCTTTGCATTAAGCTCCGCCCAGGGATCCTCATCCGGTTCATCGTCTTCGATTAGCCCCCCGAAGATTGGGAGGGAGGAGAGCTTGGCCAGGTCAAACTGGGCATCGGTGTCAATCAGCACATAGGCATAGGCCACAGCGGCGGAGCACAGCAGCAGGACGAAGAGGATAAGGATGATGGCTAACACTGGGCTAATGCCAGCCCTATCTGCGTGCCGGTTGTACTTCCCAGTGCTTTTTGCGCCTGGATCATCGGCTCCATTACTGTCCTGACCCATATTGGTCCTACCAGGCATGAGATCTCCCTCCTGCGCTTGCCGGAATATCGTCAAGGTATTTCTGCTGGTCCTTCAGAGCCTTCTGCCGATAGGCATCATACCGCTTCTGGCGAAGGCGCGCGTACTTCTCTCGTTCCTGCCCCAAAGAAATGGCTCTGCTCCTGTGACGCGACACAACCTCAGCCTGTTGATCAACAACCTCTGCCTGCCGGTGGATATCCTCTGACAGGGCCCTCAAGTAGCTATTGAGTAAGCGTAGCTGGGCCACGGAGGTTCCCCTCTGATGAAGCCCCAGCACCTTCCTGCGGGTTCCATTGACCGTAAGGTAGAGCTCCTGAAGGCGTTCCTGCTCTAAGGAGAGCAGTAGCTGAGCCTTACTAAGCTCCAGCTTTGCCAGGGCCTCCTTCTGCTCGGCCAGATCCAATAGCCGCTGAAGTGAGAACCTGAAGCCCTTAGTCATCAACTGTCGCCCCCAGGGTTCCCTGACACCGGAAGAAGGTCTTCCAACAGCGCCAGGCTTTCCTCAAAGCCAGGGCTATCCTCAATGCCCTGGGTCAAGAAACCATTGACCTTATCTATGTATCTAAGGGCAAAGTCCGTCTCCGGGTCTGTCCCCTTCTGATAGGCGCCAATGCTTACCAGGTCGCGGGCCTGATAGTAGGTTCCAAGGACCTGCCTCACCCTGGCGGCCACGGCCTTGTGCCTCTCTGAGGCCAGGTCTACCATGAGCCGACTGACACTTCCCAGAATATCGATGGCCGGGTAATGGTTGGCCGTTGCCAGTTCTCTGGACAACAACACGTGGCCGTCGAGAACGCCCCTGATGGTGTCTGTCACCGGTTCGTCGATATCGTCACCATCCATCAGCACGGTATAGAACCCGGTTATGGTCCCCTTGGGGGATGTGCCGGACCGCTCAAGCAACCGGGGCAGCAGCGAAAAGACCGATGGCGTATACCCGCGAGTGGCCGGGGGCTCACCTGTTGCCAGCCCCACCTCTCTCTGGGCCATGGCGAGCCGTGTCACAGAATCCATCATCAGCAGGACATCCTTCCCGCTATCTCTGAAGTACTCGGCAATGGCGTGTGCCACGTGGGCGGCCTTGATCCTTACCAGGGCCGGTTGGTCTGATGTGGCAACAACGACAACAGATCTCGAAAGGCCCTCGGCGCCCAGATCCTTCTCAAGGAACTCCCGCACCTCACGCCCACGCTCACCAATCAGGGCGACAACATTGACATCGGCATCTGTATTCCGCGCGATCATCCCCAAGAGGGTGCTCTTTCCAACGCCGCTGCCAGCCATTATCCCAATGCGCTGGCCTCTGCCGCAGGTCAGAAGGGTGTCTATGGCACGAACCCCAGTACTCAGGGGTGTCGTGATCCGGGGGCGCTCCAGGGCCGGTGGGGGAAACCCCTCCACCGGATACTCGGCCCCACTCGGGATCGATCCCTTGTTGTCAATGGGGTTTCCAAGTCCCCCCAGGACCCTTCCTAGCAGCCCTGGACCTACCGACACCTTCAGCACACTTCCAGTGCCGACCACTGTGGCTCCGGCGGAAACACCGGTCATGTCTCCCAGGGGCATCAGCAGGACCCGGCCGTCCCTGAAACCAACGGCCTCCATCTGGGAGAACCCCTCCTTAATACCAGCGGGATAGACACGGCAGATCTCGCCGACAGAGGCATTAGGGCCAAGGGACTCAATGGTCAGCCCAACCACCTTCTCCACCCTACCTGTGCGCAGGTAGGGTTTGACTGACCCGACCCTATCCAAGCACTGTAAAATCTTGTCTGATAGATCTCCAGGATTGACCGTCATTGGTCCATTACCTCCAGCAGAGCCTCCTCCACAAGGGAAAAACGCTGGTCAATGCGGCAGTCAATCTCGCCGGTCTCGGTCTGAACCATACATCCACCGGCCTTGATGGCCTCGTCCTCCTCAACCAGAATTTCAGAGATGGACGGAAACTCCGAGAGCAGTCGGCGTCGATGCTCACCTATGACACCTGCGTCATCGGGGTTCAACCTCAGTACTGCACGCCCCCCCTTGACCTCCGACAGGGCTTCCCTCAGGATCCCAATTATTCCCTGGGGGTCTTCATGCAGCATCCTTCCGGCAACCCTGCGGCCAACGGCAAGGGCAAGGCGAATGATCTCCGGCTTGAGGGATGCAAGGATCGAGTTATAGTCTTCCTCAGCCTGCCTGAGCTTGGCCTCGGCATCGGACAGGAGGCCCTCAGAGAGGGATCTGGCTTGCGCCATGCCCTCCTTGAGACCTGTCTGCCTCCCCTCTTTCAAACCCTGCTCCAGCCCTGCCTGGTAGCCCTCATCCAGTCCCTTTCTATGCCCCTCATCATAGCCCTCAGTCAACCCCTGTTCGCGGCCTTCTTCATAGGCCTCCTGGTAGGCCTCTGCCCGCAGGGTGTTTCCATCCTCGGGTGTGAGGGAAGGAGAGTCCTTGCCATTTCCATCAGATCCACCGCTACCCGCGCTGTCATCGGTCTGGGTGGGGGCAGGGGCGGGGCCTGCTTGCGGAGACGACCCGTTGCCCCGAGATGGCTGACTACCCCTTACGTCCCGCTGGGGGGGCCCGGATACCACTGCAGGCCTGGGTCCCAAGGGAATGTAGGGCACAAGGCTTGAGCCAGTGCTTATTGTCAGTTCCTTCGCTTTCAGCACCCTAGACAATTATCTCGTCACCTCCGCCTCTGGCGAGGATGATCTCGCCTTCTTCCTCAAGACGGCGTATGGTATTGACAATCTTCTGCTGGGCCTCTTCAACGGAGCTCAACCTCACGGGCCCAAGGTAGGCCATATCATCCTGGATGTTCTCTCGCGCCCTGCTAGACAGGTTCTTAAAGACCTTCTCCTTGACCTCGTCAGAGGCACTCTTGAGGGCCAGGGGCAGATCCTGGGACAGGTCAATGTCGCGGAGAACCCGCTGCACCGACCGGTCGTCAAGGCTGACGATGTCCTCAAAGACCAGCATCCGTTTTCTGATCTCCTCAACAAGCTCTGGGTCCTCTATCTCAAGGGTCTCGAGGATACTCCTTTCGGTCCCTCGGTCAACGCTGTTCAGGACGCCAACCACCGTGTCGACGCCTCCGGCAGCAGCAAAGCCCTCTGTCATCAGGGATGAGAGCTTCTGTTCCAGCACCTTCTCCACTTCCCTGATGATCTCGGGAGAGGTGCGATCCATCAGGGCCATTCGCCTGGCAACATCTGCCTGCCGGTCCGGCGGTAAGGCGGCAACTATGATCGCCGCCTGCTCAGGACGGAGGTAGGCCATGATGAGGGCGATGGTCTGGGAGTTCTCTCCCTGAAGGAAGTTAAGGAGCTGTGATGGATCCGTCTTTCTTATGGCATCAAAGGGTCGGACCTGCAGTGTGCTTGTGAGACGGTTCAGGATCTCCAGGGCCTTCTGGTTGCCCAGGGCCTTCTCCAGGATCTCCTTGGCGTACTCGACGCCGCCCTGACTGATATAATTCTGGGCCACGCCCATCTGGTAGAACTCATCCATAATCACTTGCCGGAGTTCAGGCTCAACCTTCCGCAGTCCCGCGATCTCCAGGGTCAGCTGCTCAATCTCTTCCTCTTTCAGGTGCTTCATAACCTGGGCAGAGTAATCAGGCCCCAGAGATATCAAGAGTATGGCTGCTTTTTTAGCCCCGGTAAGGCCCTTTGTGGACACCGGTCAGTCCTCCTTAGTCTCACTTGGATCCTGCTCTACCCGTGACTCCTGATCTGCCCTCTAAACTTCCTGGTGGAACCTTCTCCTCGCCGGCCCGATTATGTGGGCTTTTCAATCCTTGAGAATCCAGGTCTTCAACAGCTGAGCGGCACCGGCTGGGTTCTTCCTAATCAGTTCCTCCAACTGGCGTTTTAGTTGGCTTCCCTCATCATCGCCCAGGTTGAGCTCATCTACTTGGGCTGCTGCCTGCTGCTGAAATGCAAGGCGTTGTTGTTCTTGAATTCTCATTCGATTCCGGCCTGCCGTCATGGCTCGCCAGCCGAAGGCGGCGACGGCCAGGGCTAACAGAACGCCGGCTCCAATGTAGGCCCACCTGCCCCAGCCCTGCTGACCCTGGCTTCTCTCCAGATCAGCCAGGAGCGCCTGGGTAAGGTCCTGGTTAAACTCAAATCCGGTAACGTTGATCTGATCATTGCGCTGGGTATCAAAACCAATAGCAGCAGCCACCGTATCCCTGATGGCCTGACGCTGCTCTTCCGTTACATCCTGGTTGAGGACAACGGCCACTGATAGTCTCTTCACCGAACCAGGGGCCACTACAATGTGTTCCTGAATCTCGTTTATTTCATAGTAGACAGAGGTCTGGCTGGTCTCACTCTGAGAGCTGGCCTCGCCCCCTGAAGTGGTGTCATAACCTGGGATATTGCTGTCAACCCCGGGTACTCCGCCTTCAGAAGGGCTTGTCCCCTGAAAGAATTCCTGAAGCTCCTCCATACTGCGGATGATCCCCTCATCGTCAACAACCGGCTCAAAGAGGTCCTTGGTAACGATCCTCTGATCCATGCTCAGTTCCGCGGTGACCCGGACCAGGACGTTTCCAGTGCCGAAGACCTGCTCCAGCAGGGTCTGCACACTTGCCTGGAGGCGTCCCTCAAACTGGCGCTGGACCTCAATACCTTCCAGGGCTGAGCCGGGACCTGTGGATCCTGTACCATCTGAATGAGCCATCCCCGCTGAGAGAATTGTCCCTGTGTGATCTATGACTGTAACATTGCCGGCTTCAAGCCCCTCAACGCTTCTAACAAGAAGGTGCATTATCCCCTGTACCTGCCAGGGCTCCATCTTCGCCCCGGGAGCCAACTGCAACAGCACCGCGGCTGAAGACGGTTTGGTGTCCTTGGCAAAGAGGCTGGGCTCAGGCAACACTATGTGAACCCGGGCTCCCTTGACCTGTCTGAGTTGCACTATCGTCCTGGTCAGCTCCCCCTCAAGGGCTCTAACATAGTTGATCCTGCTGACAAAATCTGTGGTTCCCAAACTTGTCTGATCAAATATCTCAAACCCCACAACCCCTCCACTGGGGAGGCCCTGGGCTGCCAGGGATATCCGTGTGGCGTGGACCCGATCAGAGGGCACCTCTATTACGTCTCCGCTACCTGTGAGGTGGTAGGGGATCCCCTGCTCCTCAAGGATCTCGGTAATGGCTGACGCATCCTGGGGCCCCAGGTTTGAGAACAACGGCTCATAGGCGGGTCCCTGGGAGTAGAGGTATGTCAAAGCTACAAGGGCAACGATGATACTGACGAAGATGCCAACTGCCACCATCTTCTGAGGTGGTGATAGAGATTCCCAGTATTCAACTATGGTGGACTGCAACTGAACCAGCGCTTCCGGCATCTAGACTTCCCCCCGCACTCATCTCCCCACTGTGGGAAGCAACCTACACAGGCATTCTCATTATCTCTTCATAGGCACTTACAACCTTGTTCCTGACCTCAATTGCCAGCTGGAGCGCGATGTTGGCCTTCTCCGTGGCAATCATCACCCTGTGAAGGTCGGTTGTCTGGCCGGCCAGCACGCTTTCGGTAGCCCTGTCGGCATCTACCTGAAGATCGTTGACCTTTGTGACGGCCTGCTTCAACATTTGAGAGAAATCTCCCGTTCCCTTGGCCTCGTTGAGGCCGATTTTGTCCGTCATCCCCGCGCCACTGGCAGAGATGGGGGACGCGATCTTTGGTGGAATCTTCACAGTCCCTCACCTGACCCTTTTAGTTAATCGTGATGTCAGCATCTAACCCCTGCCTATCTCCAAGGCGCGTTGGGCTATGTCCTTGGCTGCGTTCATTACAGTAACATTGGCATCATAGGCCCTGGTAGCTGCGATCATATTGGACATCTCCGTAACAACGTTGACGTTGGGCATTTCGACAAATCCATCGGCCCTGGCATCTGGGTGTGATGGGTCGTAGTTAAGAGGCCCTGGGCGCGGATCCTCGATGACGGCGGCCACACGAGGCCCCCCACTGCCCCATTCCAGAGCCCGGTTTAGCTCCGTCTGAAAGGACAGGGCGCCGTTATTCTGGGGAACAAATACCGGTACCCTGCGGCGATAGGGTCCGCCCTCGGCAGTTCTCGTCGTGGATATGTTGGCAATGTTGTCGGCAATCAGGTCAAGCCTAAGTCGTTGCGCGGTGAGGCCCGATGCGCTCGCATCAATGGCTTTAAAAAGAAACACCGCCTAACGCCTCCCTCCTGTAATCGCTGCGCGAAGCCAGTCATAGCGACTTCCAAGCTGCCTGACGAGCATCGCGTAAGTCAGAGAGTTCTTAGCCAAGCGGGTCATTTCGATCTCTATATCTACATTGTTTCCGTCTAGCCGGTGACTGCTACTTCTGTCCTTAACTACCGTCGGTGTAATCTGGCTCACATCTACGCCATCTGCGGCTGAGTTGTAGGAGGATGGGTGCTTCGCGCTGCGACGGTCAGATCCCCCTCGCCCCAGAGCCTGCTGCAGCTGTTCATCAAAGGCCACTGTAGAGCGTTTGTAGCCTGGTGTGTCGATGTTTGCGATGTTGTCTGCTATGACCTGTTGGCGTAGAGCTGCGGCATCAAGACTGCGCTCAAGCAGGGGTAGCATACCCCCAAACAGCTTCGATGACATCCTTGCATCACCCCTCCATGGTGCCTTCACCGCCCTTCCCTGGGCGGCGAGCCCTGCATAGCAAAGGTCTGTTCCAGTACCCAATGAAGCGAACAGACCCA